>Ga0182024_10005122_pt1 | contig 29575 bp, 28 predicted proteins | sample P32metaG_FD_120480 | JGI IMG/M metagenome (GOLD analysis project Ga0182024, IMG submission 120480) | Permafrost microbial communities from Stordalen Mire, Sweden - P3-2 metaG (Illumina Assembly) | ecosystem: Environmental > Terrestrial > Soil > Wetlands > Permafrost | place: Sweden: Stordalen...
GCGCCGAAGCCGGGGACGGAGACCAAAATCGAAATCCTGGATGCTTCCGGCAATGTCGTTCGCAAGTATTCCAGTGCTCAGACCCAGTTGCTCGATGAGCCGCCCGACCCTGACGATAAGAAACCAGAGAAAGAAATCAAACCAGAGGCGGGGTTGAATCGCTTTGTATGGGATTTGCGATATGAAGAAGCGCATCGCGTGCCGGGCTATTACCTTTGGGAATATGGCAGCGGGGCGCGCGGACCGGTCGCTGCGCCGGGCAAGTATCAAGTACGGCTGACTGTGGGCGGGGCGACCGAAACTGCGCCCTTCGAAGTGAAGCTGGATCCGCGTGTGAAAGTCAGTCAGGAGGATCTGGCGCAGCAGTTCAACCTGCTGATGCAGGTTCACGAGGATTTGAACCGGGTATACGACGCGATCAACCAGATACAGGACGTGCGTTCACAAGTGGCCGGGCTTAAGCGACGGCTGCCCGAGAATGCCAGCGCGAAGACGATCGCTTCCTCTGCCGACAACCTCGAGAAAAAGCTGATTGGGGTGCGCAATGATTTCATTAACCTGAACATCAGTGCGAATGAAGATTCCCTCGCGTATCCTCCGCAGATCGATGCCAAGCTGGCATATCTTGCGATGGACGTAGGCAGCGCCGACTCGGCTCCAACGGAGGCGGAGCAGCGCGAGTTCGAAAAGCTGAAGCGGCAGAGTAGGGAATTGCTCAGCCGATGGGACGAACTGCAACGCCATGATCTGGCGGACTTCCGCAAGCTCACGGTGGAAGGCAATCTTTCGACTGTCGTGGTTCCCCCAGCGGGACGGGCGGCGGAAGCGGAGAGCGTTGAGGCGCACTGAGGCGCACAGCAATTTTTCTTATCGACGATTGCCGGCGGGACGCCGGTGCTACAAGTTACGCGCGCCGTCCATTTTGGGAGTAACTTGGGTATTACTTCCGTGCCACCGAGATGGCACTCTTGGGCCTTGTGCGACTCTCACTCCGCTGCTATTTTGCCGATAGTGATGCTGATCCTCCCCTTATGTAGTGATCAGAACGGATGGCTTGGGGGTGTGTATGAGGTTCATGCATCTTTGCTACGCGGCGTTGGGGTTTGCGGTGGCGCGGTGGGTATTCCGGCGGGAGCCGGTAGCGGACCCAGTGTCGCGTCTGCGGTCTTCGGGTCTTCTCTAGGGTTGCGTTAAGGTTCCGGGCGTGCGCCCCGTTTCGCATCCATTTCGTCAGCGCGCGCCCGGTCACTTCCCGGCAACTGTTCTCGTACTAAAGTTACTTTGGGTAACTCCTCTTCGGCATTGGTTCCCGCTACAATTTGCTTGAGCATCGCCGCGGGTCGGCGGTGGTTCCCAATCATCTTGTGTTCCTCCTCACGCCAAGCCGCGCGGCGCTAGCTCCGCTATTGTTGGCGATTTTCCTTATGGGGTCCATTCCGCATCTTTGCGCGCAGGATGACGGAAGCGATGTTCCCCTTGGCGACCTGGCGCGAAGCCTGCGAAAGAAACCTGCTTCCGGCTCTGAGACGGTTATCGATAACGACAATTTGCCCCAGGTGATGGAGAGCGCCCAGAGTCGGCGCGCCACGGGCTCGTCGCCGGTATTCTCGCTCGATGCGGGACGCAAGAATGTTAGCGTCGCGTCGCCGGATGTAACGTGCAGCTTGACATTCACAGCGAAGACGTCTTCGCTGCTTTCGGATCCGCTGATGTTGGACGAGTTGCCGCGAGAAGAACTGGCCAAACTGGATGGCCCGGCAACGCTCGATGGCGATTCGCTGCAAGTTTCCCTTCACAACGGTACTACCTGGGAATTGCACGAGGTACTCATTGGCCTGACGATCGTCAGGCGCTCTGAACCCACAGGTGCGTCGTCGTGGTTTGGTCACGCGCGGATTGTTCCCGCAGCGGCGGACGCTTCCCAAGTGGAGGATTCATTCCAAAAGCAGCCGGACGTAACTTTGCTCTTGCGAGTGAAGGGGTCGGCCGCTCCGTTGACGACCGCGGTCTTCCGCACCTCGTTGAATTTCGCACTATTCCCGGATCAGGAGTGGCACTGGGCGATCGTGAAGGCCAAGGGAATTCCGCCTCTCATTCCGCCGGACACGATCACGAAGCCGGCGTCGCTCGATGCTCCGCAGTCAACCGAGCCGGTTGAGCAAACTCCACCGTCCCTGCTGCCGTTGTCGTCAACGCCAAGTCCCTCTGCTTCAGCCTTGCCGCAGTAATCATTCACGATCTCGTTTTGCGACCCGGTAGAACGGAATTTCATTCTTTCAAACCGTGAATTCTGCCATGCTAAACTCACCTTATCCCACACCAAGGACTGGCGATGAAATTTGGAGTCATCATTTTTCCGGGCTCGAATTGCGATCACGATGCCTATTGGACTATTCAGCAAGTGGCCAGGCAGCCGGTGACTTTTCTGTGGCACGAGTCGCACGATCTGGAAAATTGTGACGCCGTCATCGTGCCGGGAGGGTTCGCTTTCGGTGATTACCTACGCACCGGCGCGATTGCGAAGTTTTCTCCGGTGATGGAATCTGTGCGCCGCTTCGCCGAAGGCGGAGGGTTGGTGCTGGGAATTTGTAACGGTTTTCAAATTCTCTGCGAATCCGGGCTCTTGCCGGGTGCACTCATGCGCAACGCCGGATTGAAGTACGTTTGCAAGCCGGTACAGGTGAGGGTAGAAAATACCGCGACTCCATTCACCAACGCCTGTTCGCATGGAGAAGTATTAACGATTCCGATCGGGCATATGGAAGGGAACTACTTCTGCGACGCGGATACGCTGGATGAATTGAAGCGCGACAATCGAATCGTGTTCCGCTACGCGACTCCTGCCGGAGAGATTTTGCCGTCTGCCAATCCCAACGGCTCATTGGACAATATTGCCGGCGTATGCAATGCGGGCGGGAATGTTGTTGGCATGATGCCCCATCCAGAAAGAGCTTCTGAAGCGGAACTTGGCGGTGTCGATGGAATGGAGATTTTCCACTCGATGATCAGTGTACTGGCAGCGCGATAAGGCTGCCCGCATTCCTTTTCGCAACCGTCCAAAATTAACGCGTCGATAATAATAATGTTGTTGATAATTCCCGTACGCAGGTGATACCTTTCTCCGCGAAAGTGCTTCCCCCCTTTCGCTCAATGGGAATTTAAACGTTCCGCAACCGAAAGGGAGGAGTGTGTGCAAATGACGGCGAAGCAGATACTCGATGCTTTTTCTGAAACCTTAATGCAGGATGAGCGAATCTTGAGCCCGCGAGAGCGGGAGCTGTTAATGAGCATTCTGCAAAACTCAAGGACGATCGCCAGCCGCAATCCAGAAACGCAATCCGCTGTAACCGAAGCGATTGCGCGATCGGTAGGAGAAACTGTAACCCAGCGCGCGTTCGTACTGCTCGGTGGGAGCATTGTGGAACGGATACTGGCTCAGCCGGGAGTTTCCGGCGAAGAAATTCTGCCGGCACAGCTCAACACGCCAATTGTTCCCGGGCCGCAACCGCCGAATAAGGCTCCGATCGTTCCGGCTGGACCGCAACCGCCGAGCGGACCGCGTCCGGCGAAGGACGTACCACCACCCGGTCCGCAACCGCCGAACCTGAGTGCGCGCCCCCTCCGTGTTCAGCAGAAGCCGATTCCTGCGAATGGCTCCGTCGCGGTTTTGGAGGCGCCTGCGAGAGCGCAATGCGTGGTGCTGGATGAGTTTCTTGCGCCCCAGGAAGTCGAAGAGCTGATCGCTTATACGCTGCAGCAGGAAGCGCAATTCCAAAGCAGCGAGGTGATTTCTCCGGCAGGAGTGCCCGGAGTCGTCGATTACAGCCACCGCCGTTCGCGCGTACTTACCGATCTGGGCAAGTATGAGCAGGTCATCGTGGAGCGAGTCAACGCAGTCTTGCCGAGGGCGCTGGCCCAACTTGGGATGGAAGAATTTCCGGTCACTCAGGTTGAGGCGCAGATCACGGCGAGCAATGACGGCGACTTCTTCCATGCCCACAGCGATGATGCGCAGGCGATCATCGCATCCCGGCGACTCACGTTCGTCTACTTCTTTCATCGCGAGCCGCGTCAATTTGAAGGCGGAGAATTGCGCATTCACGACACCCGGCAAGAGGGCGGCCAGTCCATCAGTGCCGGGAGTTACCAGAGCATCGTACCGCAGCAGAACCAGATCGTATTTTTTCCGTGTTCCATGCTGCACGAAATAACCCCGGTGAATTGCCCGTCGCGGGCTTTTGCCGATAGCCGCTTCACCTTAAACGGATGGCTTCACAAATAACAGACTCGGCATGGCTTGAGTGGGTTGCAAGCCTGATGGGGGCAAGCTCACGGCAAACCTATGCCGCGAGCCTGCCTTCCAACCGATTTTATTGCCTGCTCGACGAATTGCCGCTGCATTTGATTCCGCGGCGAGATTTCGAATTACGGGACTGGCGAAAACTGGCTGAGCGGCAGCTTGTTTTCAGTCCGCACTGTTCTGTGCTGCCGGCGGGGCAGGTTCCTGAGGAATTTCAATCTCGTCCCGACTTGTTACGCGGCTTTCATTTGGAGAGCACCATTGCCTGGGTGCTGGATCCTATTACGAAGTCTCTGCGGCCATTCTGGCTCGGACCCCGATTGGAGGCTGTGGTTTCAGGCGTGGGCGCCGGCGATCCAGTGACCGCTTCGATTCCGGGAGCGGACAGGGCCGTGCTCGTTGCGGCCGGAATATTCGGGTTCCAGGACGAAACCGAACACTCGCGGGCCGAACGCGAGCAATCTGGCCGACAATCTACGCAGCAATTTTGCGAAAAAGGATACTTTCCGCTCCGCAGCCTGATTCATCCATTTCATATTGCCGCCTTGCGCCGCTACTATCGCCAGGCGATTCGTGCCGGAAACATTCGCTTGGGAGATGAACAAAGTTCGCGCCGCTATGTGGCACACAACGAGTGCGTGGCCCGCTTTTTTCACCACCAGATCGCGAATGCTGTTGCTGCTGTTGTGGGAGGAGCGATCAAGCCTTCGTATGTGTATCTTGCGTCGTACTTGAGCGGCGCGGAACTCAAGAAACATATCGATCGGGCGCAGTGCGAGTTCAGCGTTACTTTGTGCCTGGATTTTTCTCCAGAACCTCGGTTGGCAACTTCGTGGCCGATTCACCTTGATACTACAAAAGGCACGGTTACGGTTTATCAGGCTCTAGGCGACGGCTTGGTCTATCGCGGGACTAAGGTTCCTCATTACCGCTCGCCTTTGGCCGCGGGGCATATATCCACATCGATCTTCTTCCACTACGTTCCGGCAGATTTTGAAGGGCCGCTGGATTAGCTGGGCTCTATAGGAGACACTACTGCAGGCCTGAAACCAGATAGAGCACGGAAAACATCTGGAAGTAACTGTAAGCGAAACGGGAGGCGTCTCGGTTCACAACGACCGGCGCGATCAATACCACGCCAGTGGCGTTCTCCGGCTGTAATTCTTGAATTAGACTTTTTGCGCCAGTCGTCACATTTACTTTGTAGAGCTTGGCGGGCACTTGACCGGGTCGATACCCATAAATCGAAGAATTATCGAGCGACCACCTGAGGGGAGTGAAACCTTCCTCGAGATTGGGAATGCGACGCGGAGGTCCGCCATCGGCGGGGTAGACCGCGACAACCGCGCCGTCGTTGGCAAGAACGGATCGACTGTCGGGTGAGGGTAGTCCACACACGACTCCTTCAGGAGTCATGGGAATTGGTTGTCCTCCTTCCAGATCGATCAGAAAACAGCGCACACCGTGGCCGGGCAGATTGGCATTGAGGCTGATGTGTTTTCCGTCGAGGGAGAAGTGAGTGGCGCCGTTCTGAATTCGCTCCAATCCGCGCACTGGAATTGTGCGCGGTTGACCGGGCCCGATTGGGACTAGAGTCAGTCCTGCGCTGCCCGGCAGAACCGAGATCGCCCACTTACCGTCAGGCGAAAGACCGCCCGCGCTCCCTTCACTCAGTTGCACTGGGGGCGTGCCATCGATCTTGCGAATGGCGACGAAATAGTGGCTGCCGGCGGCTTCACTGGCGTCTTCAAACAAAACTGATTGCCCATCGGGAGAAATGTCTTTGGCGACGCTCCAATCGTGCGAGGAAATATCCACGGGCTTGCCGCCGCGGGCGTTTGTGGCCATCGAAAGCCGTTCAGTTTCCAGGCTCACCAAAACCTGACCCTCGGGAGACACGTCCTCCAGAGTCATTCCCCCGGGAAGCTCCAGAAGTTTTCGTAGCCGTCCCGACATATTCACAGCCAAGAGCGCGCGACTGTTTCCTCCGTTCACAGCCGTGAACCAAACTTCCTTCGCATCAGGACTCCAGGCCAGGCCATCTTCCGATACCCACCCGGCTGACAACTCGGTGATGTGGCCGCTCAAATCCATAAGAACCACCGAGCCGCGATCGTCCCACAAGACCGGATGATCCATGAAGGCAATCTTGTCGCCCCGCGGATTCAAACGGAGATGGCTGACCCATCCTTTGCTTTGGTAGAGAACGTGACCGATCGGGTATTCGATCCGGTCGCGGCCTTCCGCGTAATGTACGACCGCCAGTTCTCCCTTGGCATCCCAGTCCGCCCAGGCAACATTTTCCAGCACTTCGCGCGGAGAGCCCCCGGCCAGAGGCGCGCGTGCGAGCGTGCCATTTGCGGTTTCCAGGTGAGCCATGTGATCTCCATGGAGCACCACGGCAAGTTCTCCGGTGCGCGAGACCGATAACAAAATTGCGTCCGCGACGTTGAGCGGTTGCGTTAGAAGAGAATCGCCGACCGTTGTGAACATCTGGATCGGCTTGCCGTTCCACGCCGCGGCGTACACGATTACGCGGGATCCGGGAGCAAAACGTGCAGAGTATACCGTGCCTTGCTCAAAAGTGAGTCGACGGTAGGATGGAAACGAAGTTTTCGGGCGCCACTGAGTTACCACTAGCAAGAGCGCGGCAATGAGACATACCGCAGCTATGGCCCAGGGAACCATTCTTAACGGGGTTCTCGAACCCCGGACGCGCATTGGCTTGGTGCCGGTGCCATCAGCAAGCGTTTCCAGCGCGAAAGCCAGGTCACGCGCCGATTGGAAGCGATTCTCCGGTTCTTTTTCCAGGCAGTGCCGGACGATCAACTGGACCGATTCAGGTACATTGGCCTGCTCCGGAGAGAGTTCGGGAGGATCTTCGCGGAGAACGGCGGTAATTGTATCGACCTCGGTCTCGCCCCGAAAGGGCCTGCGTCCGGTTAGCATTTCATAGAGAATCGCACCCACGCTAAAAATGTCGCTGCGGTGATCCACGGCCTTGCCGCGCAATTGCTCGGGCGACATGTAAGCCACAGTGCCAACCACCGCACCCGCCTTGGTGACCGTGGTCAGCTCCTCGACCGAGCGGCCAGAATCTTCGGGGGAGGATTGGAGCTTGGCTACTCCGAAATCAAGAATTTTGACTCGGTCGTCGGTAGTGATGAAAAGGTTTTCCGGCTTCAGGTCGCGATGGACGATGCGATGATCGTGTGCGGCAATCAGGCCCTGCACCATTTGCAAGGCGTAGTCGATGGTAAGCCGAACCGGCAACGGGCCATTTGCCAGGCACGAACGAAGAGTTCTGCCTTCCAGCAGCTCGCAAACGATGTAAGGCGTACCCTCGTGGGAGCCAACATCGTAAACCGCAACGATATTAGGATGATTCAGCGCCGCGGCCGCCCGTGATTCGAACTCGAAGCGGCGCAGATGATCGGGATTTCCACTGGAAGCGGGCCGGATCAATTTCAGCGCGACATCGCGCCCCAATCTTTCATCGCGGGCGCGAAAAACTTCGCCCATGGATCCGGCGCCGATTTTTTCGACAATTCGATAGTGACCGATGAGTTGGCCAGGCATGGGCTGGGCGGCCTCGCTGGCATGTTAGGGTGAGCGTGCGTTGCAGTCAATAACGGAATCGACGCCTGCGCCGCGCGGGTTTTCGGTGACGGCGTAATCCTATCGTGTTATAATCCCACTTTCGCCTTTATATTCTGAGGCAGCCTGTGCACTTTCTACGGGCGAATCCCGCGTTGAAACGAAATTATTAGATCGAGGTCTAGCTATGTCTGGCCATTCAAAATGGGCCACAATCAAGCATAAGAAGGGCGCGCTGGACGCCAAGCGTGGCAAGATTTTTACCCGTCTGATCAAGGAAATCAGTATTGCCGCGAAAAACGGTGGCGGCGATCCTGATTCCAATCCGCGCCTGCGCGGCGCCATCGTGGCTGCCAAAGCGGAGAACATGCCCGCCGATAACATCAAGCGGGCCATTCAGCGCGGCACCGGCGAACTGCCCGGCGCCACCTACGAGGAATTTTCCCTCGAGGGCTATGGCCCGGGTGGAGTTGCGGTACTGCTCGACATCAACACCGACAATCGCAACCGCACCGTCAGCGAAATTCGCCACTGTTTCGGCAAGAACGGCGGCAACATGGCCGAAGCTGGCGCCGTCTCCTGGATGTTCCACAAGAAGGGCGATATTGTGATTCCAAAATCCGCAGCGAAAGAGGACGATTTGATGAACATCGTTCTTGAAGCCGGCGGTGAAGATCTGAACGATGACGGGGAAAACTGGGAAATCCTTACCGAACCCTCCGCTTTTGAAACTGTTCTCGAAGCAGTGAAGAAAGCCGGTATTGAGCCTGCATCCTCCAGCGTCGCCATGATTCCTCAAAACTACATCAAGCTTGAGGGGCAGGCGGCGAACACGATGATCCGTCTGATGGAAGCGCTCGAAGATCAGGACGACGTTCAAAATGTGCACTCGAACTTCGACATCGATCAAAAGCTACTGGAAGAAGTGGCTGGCTGACGGCAAGTTTTGAAGGTTCGAGAAGCCGCCCTCATAGGGCGGCTTTTTTATGACGTCAGTTTATGAATTCGGTCTTGAGCTTTATCCCGTAAGAAAAAAAGTTTTCAACACAACCGTGGATAATTCTGTGGAAAAGCCAGACCGTATCGCCGTAAGTGATTCAGCGAGAGACGGTTCAGCACTTTGCACCGGAGCGGGTGCTGGCACTTTCGTGGTGCTATGGCGCGCTGCCGGTGGATTTCTGGTACGTTTTCTGCGTTCCCTCCAACCGTGAAAATCAGAGTCGACAAACTTCTTCTCGCTCGTGGACTGGCAGGCTCACGCGAACGCGCACAGGCTTTAATCCTCGCCGGCAAAGTATTAGTCAACGACCAGAAGGTGGAAAAAGCTGGAATGCAAGTCGCAGCCGACGCCACGGTTCGGCTTCTGGGCGAAGATTTGAAGTATGTGAGTCGTGGCGGACTCAAGCTTGAGCGCGCGCTCGATCACTGGAAAATCGACGTCAAAGATAAAGTCGGTCTCGATGTGGGCGCTTCGACTGGCGGCTTCACCGACTGTTTGCTGCAACGTGGCGCGGCTCGCGTGATCGCCATCGATACCGGCTACGGGCAGATGGATTTTAAGTTGCGCCAGGATCAGCGCGTACGACTTCTTGAAAAAACTAACGCCCGATATGTAACCGAGGAGACTATCGGGGAAAAAGTAGATATCATCGTGGTCGACGTGGCCTTCATCTCCGCCACACTGGTTCTGACTCCGGTCGTCAATGCAGCGTTTCCAATTCACCCCGACGAACGCCGTAGCCGACAGGTGATCGTCCTCGTAAAACCTCAATTCGAGGCGGGAAGGGAATTCGTGGGCAAGGGAGGGATTGTGCGGGACGAGTCTGCGCAGTTGGCGTCGGTCGAAAAGGTGAAGCGAACGTTGCTGGAGCTGAACGGTGCGCAGATCGATGTGATCGAGTCGCCAATCCTAGGCGCGGAAGGCAATCGCGAGTTTCTTCTTCGTTGCGTCTTCTAAAGACGCATTAGCCGGTGGTGTTCAGACTGCTAGTTGTTCTTTGCGAACTTCGCGGAATTTCTTTGCGGCCTTTGCGGTCAAAAGCTTTTAAAAGCCCTTAACCGCAAAGCACGCAAAGGGATCGCCAAGTGCGCAAAGAAGAGAAACCGCACCAGCTACCCATTCGCCTGGGTCGAACTTTTTTTTCTGTGGTTTCTGTACAATCTCTTCTTTGCATCTTTTCCCATGGCAAGCTTGCCTTCATCTGTTCGAAAGAAAGTTGCGGCGATTGTTTCGCGTCCCGCGCGGCCCGAGGTCGCTCGGATCCTGCCCGATCTGCTGACCTGGCTTCGCGCTCACGGCTATGCGGTCATCGTCGAGCCCCAAACGTCAAAATATATTCAAGGCGAAGAAGCGGTGCCGCTTTCAGAGATGGCGCAGCGGCACCTGGATTTAGTCGTGGTGTTGGGCGGCGATGGAACGCTGCTTTCCGCAGTTCGCGCCACGGCTGCGACGGACGCTCCCTTGCTCGGCGTGAATCTCGGTTCCCTTGGCTTTCTTACCGATGTTCCGTTGCCGTCACTGTTTCCGATGCTGGATGCGATTGCACAGGGGAATGCGTCGATCGAGCAGCGTACCCTGATGCGTTGCGAACTTTTGCGCGGCGACTCGATCGTGGGCAGCTACCTGGCGTTTAACGACGTCGTGGTAAACAAAACCGCGTTGGCTCGCCTGAATACCTATGAACTTTCGGTCGACGAAGCATTTGTCGCCAGCTTTCGCGCCGACGGAATGATCGTAGCCACTCCAACAGGTTCGACCGCCTATTCGCTCTCTGCAGGCGGTCCGGTGGTGATGCCGACGGTGAATGCGTTTGTAATTACTCCGGTGGCGCCGCACTCGCTCACGCACCGTCCGCTGGTGGTGCCCGATTCTTCTGTAGTTGAGATTTTGCTGCGCAGCGACGAAGAGGTTGCGTACCTAAGTATGGACGGCCAGCCGGGCGTCGATCTAGCAGACGGAGACCGCGTACGGTGCCGAAGGTCGGAGCATAAAGTCAGTCTTTTCCGCACCAACGCGGATTTTTTCCATGTGCTTCGAACCAAGTTGAAGTGGGGGGAGAGATAGCTGCCGGGTGGAATGTTATAACTCTGAAGCGAACAACTCTTGCGCTTTTTCGCGCCGCCGAATTACTTTTGCCGACTTCCCGCTGACGAGAATTTCCGCGGCGCGCGGGCGCGTATTGTAGTTCGAAGCCAGCGCCATGCCATACGCTCCGGCGTCAAGGATTGCGAGCAGGTCGCCTTCTTCGACGTGCGGCAATTCGCGATCTCTCGCGAAAAAATCTCCCGACTCGCACACTGGACCTACGATATCGACCACCTCTCTCGCATTCTGGAAGGATTTGCCAGGCCGTACCACGGGAACGATCTCGTGATGAGCGCCATAAAGCGCAGGCCGTATCAGATCGTTCATGGCGGCGTTGACAATCAAGAATCGCTTGCCATTATTTTCTTTTCTGTAAACCACAGAGGTAAGCAAAACTCCGGCAGGGCCGACAATCGACCGTCCGGGTTCGAGCAGCAAATGCAAGTTCAGTTTGCGTAACGGAGTGCTTACGGCGCGCGCATACCGCGCTGCATATCGAGGGAAATCCAATTCCGGCGCTTGATACGATATGCCGAGTCCGCCTCCGATATCGACGTAGTCGAGATTGTGCCCATCCGTACGTAACTGGCGAACCAGTTCTGCGACTCGCTCTACCGCTTCAGCAAACGGAGCGACATCGGTGATCTGCGAACCAATATGAACGCTGATTCCGGCCATCTTCACGTACTTTGCTCCGGAGGCCTTGGCATAAAGTTCACGCGCTCCTCCGATGGGCACTCCGAACTTGTGTTTGTGCAAGCCAGTAGAAATGTAGGGATGGGTGTCAGCGGCAACGTCGGGATTCACGCGGAAGGCGATTCGTGCCTCTTTTCGCAATTTCGTTGCGCACTCGGCCAAAGTCCAGAGCTCCGATTCACTCTCCAGATTGAACAGGAGAATCCCGGCTTTCAACGCGGCGACCATTTCGTCGCGAGATTTCCCTACGCCGGAAAAAACAATCTTTCGCGCGGCCCTGCGGTCGACGGTCAGTACGCGCTCGAGTTCGCCGCCGGAGACGACATCAAAGCCACACGCTTCCCGCGCCAGCAGTCGAAGGATGCTCAAATTTGAGTTAGCTTTTACGGAGTAACAGAGGGTGTGCGGAACATTGCGAAATGCATCTTTGAAGGCAGCGACACGTTCGCGAATCGCAGTCGCTGAATAAACGTAGAGCGGCGTTCCAAATTGCTTAGCGAGCCGGTCCAAAGATATGCCTTCGCAGAACAGCGCCAAATACTCGTCCCGACGGAACAACCCATTTTTCATCTGGCGATAGACGAAGCCCGGTGGCCGCTCCAGGCCTGTAAGAGTATTTCGGCGCGTCATTTTCGCTTGGCGCCGCCGGAAGACGCGGACTCTTTCACCTTGATCGCCACTACCGTTTGATCGTCGAAGGTCTCGACCCCGGCAGAATGTTCGGCCACAGCTTTGAAGAGAGAATCGACCACGCAGTCCGCCGAGCGTTGAGCACATTTCGCTATGATTTGTTCCACCCGTCCCCGGCCGAAAAGCTCTCCTTTGCGGTTGCGCGCATCGAGCATGCCGTCGCTGAAGAATACAAACATATCGCCGGGCTTCATGATGAAGCGGAACTCGTCGTAGCTGGCGTCGTCAAAAAGGCCGAGAGGCAAGCCGGTCGCTTCAATCACTCTGTTCTTGCCACCGCTCACCAGCACGGGCCTGGGCAAGCCGGAGTTGGCCACCACGAGCGTGCGAGTTTCGTCGTCCCAGACCGCGTAAATCAGCGAGACAAACTGCGCTTCAATGCGGCGCTCGGCCAGCGACATGTTCACCGCGGCGAGCATCTCGGCCGGCCCCGGTTCGATGGGGGCGTGCGAGCGGAGAATTCCGCTCACCAGGGCAGCGTAAATCGCGGCCGGAGCTCCCTTGCCACTAACATCGCCGATCACGATTCCGAGACGCGAGAGCGAATAAGGGATGAAGTCGTAGAGATCGCCGCCAATGGCACGCGCGGGAGTGAACTTCGCCGCCAGTTCCAGATGTTGGACTTTTGGCAAAGTCTGAGGAAGCAGACGCATTTGCAGTTCGCGAGCGAGCGCCAAATCCCGCTCCAGTCGCCGTTCCTGGCGTGCAATCTCTTCATACAGGCGGGCGTTTTCGATGGCAATAGCTACTTGCGCGGCGAGAGTCATCATGGTGCGACGGTGATCGTCGGTAAAAAATCCGCGGCGCGTGTGCTCCAGATCGAGCACTCCGATTACTTTATCTTTGTAAATCAAGGGGACAGCCAACTCCGAGCGGGTTTCCGGATTGCCCTCGATGTAGCGAGGATCTTTGCTTACATCCGGAACTAGAATTGCCTGCCGCGACTGCGCTGCGTGTCCAACCAATCCACGCCCCAGGGGAATGTCTCCCTTCATGTGGACGTTTTCGTGAAAGCGCAACGAGAAACGGTGCTGAAGTTTCTCACCCGAGGAGTCGAGCAAAAGGATGCTGAACATCTGGTAGTCGATCAAACGCCGCAACAATTCCGCAATACGCCCGAACAATTCGTCGAGATTCAGGATAGAACTTAACTCGCGGGCAATCTCATTCAACAGCAGAAGAATCCTTGCCTGACGAGTAGTGCGCGTATAGAGCTGAGCGTTCTCAATGCCGGCTGCCATGCGCGAGGCGATGAGCATCAGCAAGCGCTTGTGCTCTTCATTGAAATATCCAGGGTCGCGTGCTTCCAGATCGATGACGCCGATGACCCGATTTTTTGTCATGAGCGGAACGGCCAACTCTGAGCACACGTTGGGTACGGCGGCAATATATCTGGGGTCGCGGGATACATCATCGACCAGAATCGCCTGGCCTGCCTGCACAGCCAGCCCGGTCACGCCCTCGCCGACTTTGACCCGTGCGCGCTCGGCGAATTCCTGAGGATATCCGACCTGAAAGCGGAAGCGCAGTTCCTGCGTTTTTTCGTTCAGTAAGAGGATTGCGAAGATTTCGTAGTCGATGACTTTGCGCACGACTTCCGCGACCCGGCGCAGCGTGGTATCCAGGTCCAACGAAGTGGCCATGACGTCAGCAACTTCCAGCAACAGCGGCTCGACATGCAGATGTTTTTCCTGCTTGCTCAGAACAGATCCCATGTTTTTTCTATGATAGCAGTCGCGCAACCAGTACCCAGTACTCAGACCCCCGAAACCAGGTACTGAGTACTGGGTACTAGGTACTAGGTACTGTACTGCTACTCCCGCGGCACGATGCAGATGTCGGCCAGGTTGCGGTAGCGTTCGGCATAGTCGAGGCCGTAGCCTACGACGAACTCGTCAGGAATCGTAAAGCCGACATAATCGCCCTGTAGAGGCAGCTTGCGTCGCGAAGGCTTATCCAGCAGTGCAGCGATCTTGAGGCATCGGGGCTGGTGGGCGAGCAGTAATTTCTTAAGAACGGTCAGCGTCAATCCAGTATCGAGGATGTCTTCCACGACGATGACGTTTTTATCCTTCATCGACTGGTCGACGTCTTTGGTCAACCTCACTTCGCCGGTGGAATCCCATCCGCTTTTCAGTTCCTGCGTGGGGCTGGGACGATTGCCGTAACTAGAGACGCCGATGAAGTCGAATGTGGCATCCAGCTTCAACTGCCGAGCCAGGTCGGCGAGGAAAATTGCCGAGCCTTTGAGGACGCCCACGAGGATCACGGGCTGACCTTCGAAGTCGCGCGTGATCTGCGCGCCCAGTTCTACGATGCGCTTCGCAATCTCATCCCGCGAGATCAGCACCTTAAGTTCTGTCATGGCGTTTCATATTAAACTAAAGTTCGGTAACAGCCCACGGGCAGAGGGATAACGGCCAATTCTATCCTTTCAATAATCGCAAGGAGGAAGTACTCATGGATCTCAAAGGCATTCATTTAACATGGCTGGGACACGCAACATTTCGTATCGTCACTCCCGGCGGACGCACCATCATTATCGATCCCTGGATCATGAACAACCCGGCATGTCCGGCATCAGAGAAGAAAGTAAAGAATGTCGATCTTATTTTGGTCACCCACGGTCACGGCGACCACATTGGCGACGCGGTTGAAATTATCAAGCAGCACAGTCCGCAGGTCGTTGGCATACCGGAAATGTGCGGATGGCTGGAGAAAAAAGGCGCCAAGCAAACTGCCATGATGAACAAGGGCGGCACGCAGAAAATCGCGGATGTAAAAGTCACTATGGTTCACGCCGATCACTCCTGCGGCATCCAGGACGGAGATCAGCTCATCTACGGCGGCGAAGCAGTCGGTTACGTAGTCGAATTCGAAAATGGCGTCAAGATCTATCACGCCGGCGACACCAATGTTTTCGGCGATATGGCGATTATCCGCGAGCTCTATGCGCCCGAAATCGTTATGCTGCCCATTGGCGATCATTTCACCATGGGGCCGCGCGAGGCTGCATATGCGTGTAATTTGCTCAAGCCGAAGACTGTAATACCCATGCATTTCGGCACCTTCCCGGTGCTCACTGGAAGTCCCAGCGAACTGCAAAAGCTGGTGCCGAATGTGGACGTCGCCACGATGAAGCCTGGCGTAACGATCAGTTAAGCGGGACGAATTCTAAGTGTAAATCGAAACATTGAGGAGAAAGCGTGTCTCAAACCAAGACGAAGAAGGACCAAAAACCCAACTGGAGGCATTACAACTTCACCACCACGGGGCCGGTCGATGATTACTTGTACTCCATGCTTCCCAAGCGGGATCCGGTTCTCGCCGAGATGGAAGACTACGCCTCGAAGAACGATGTGCCAATCGTTGGCCCAGCCGTGGCGCGAGTGCTGCAGCAACTTGCCTTGATGATCCAGGCAAAGACCGTCTTCGAGCTAGGGTCTGCGATCGGATATTCGACCATTTGGTGGGCGCAGGCAGTAGGCGAAAAAGGACAGGTCACCTACACGGACGGTGACCCGAAGAATGCCGAGCGGGCGCGGGGCTACTTCGGCCGCGCCGGCGTCTCCAAGCGCATAACGCTGCATACCGGAGACGCGCTCGAATTCCTCTCCGAGCAGACGCAGCAGTACGACATAATCTTCAATGACGTGGACAAAGAAGATTATCCGCGGGTGCTCCGCCTGGTGCCGCCACGATTGCGCAAGGGCGGCCTATTCATTACCGACAATGTTTTGTGGAGCGGGCGGGTGGCAGAAAAGAATCCCAAGCAGGCGCGCACCAAGGCGATCCTGGAATTCAATCGCCTGCTCTACAACTCCAAGGAGTTCTACACGACGATCTTGCCGATACGCGATGGGTTGGCCGTAGCAGTCCGGCAGTAGCGTCAACAAGGTTGCGCCGCTCCTCAGGGATTGCCTTTAGAAATATCGAAACCTTATATAGGCTGATCCTCATCTATCATCTTTTCAGCTTGGAAAGGAGATAGGTATGGACAAGATCAGTGCGGAGTTCACGCGCAGAAAATTCATCGGCGTCGCCTCGACGGCGCTGGCCGCGAGCGCGGCAGCATCGGCGCAGTCTCAAGAAGACCATAAATCTGTGCGATCGACGGACCATTCGCAACCGAATGAAAAAGAGCCGGGAGCGAATAATATGCCGTTGGAGGCGGAAAATCCCAATTCGGTTTGGTCTCCTGAAACCGACAACGGCACCGTCAAGCCTTTCAAATATTCGTTCACGCTGGCAAGAAAGCGGATTGAGAGCGGAGGCTGGACGCGCCAGGTTACTGCGCGCGAATTGCCGGTTTCAACCACTATAGCGGGCGTTGAAATGCGGTTGACCGCGGGCGGCGTGCGTGAGTTGCACTGGCATGTAAGTGCCGAGTGGGCCATCATGCTCTACGGCAACGCGCGCATCACCGCCGTTGATCAGAACAGCAGAAGTTTCGTGAGTGATGTGAGCGAGGGAGATTTGTGGCTTTTCCCTCCGGGCGTTCCGCATTCGATTCAGGGGCTCGGGCCTGATGGATGCAAGTTCCTGCTGGTGTTCGATGACGGCAATTTCGACGAATTTCAGACTTTTTTGATTACCGACTGGATGACACATACGCCGAAAGAGGTGCTCGCGAAGAATTTCAGCCTGCCTGAATCTACGTTCGAAAAGGTCCCGAAGAAAGAGCTTTTTATTTTCCAGACTGGGTTGCCCGGGGATTTGAAGCAGGAGCAGGCGCAGGCCGCACAGGGATCGGGAAGCGTCCCCAGACGTTTTGATTTTAAAGCCAGCGAGATGAAGCCGGCGAAGGTGACCGCTGGTGGCGAAGTGAAGATTATCGATTCGAAAACTTTTCCTGTGACTCCCATCTCCGCGGCAATCGTTCGGCTGAAGCCCGGCGGCCTGCGCGAACTGCACTGGCATCCCAATCAAGACGAGTGGCAGTACTACATCAGCGGCAAGGGGCGGATGACGGTTTTTGCTGCGGGATCAAGAGCCCGCACGATGGATTTTGAAGAAGGCGACGTGGGCTACGTTTTGCAATCGAACCCGCACTATATCGAAAACACCGGCGATAGCGATTTGGTGTTTCTAGAAATGTTCAAGAGCGATCACTACGAGGATATTTCTCTCTCGGAATGGATGGCGCATACGCCTGCGCTCTTAGTGAGCCAGCATCTGGGTATTGATCAAAAAACCATTGAGGCGATTCCGAAGGAGAAGATCGTATTGGATCCGCGGTGATTGAGAGTTTCTTCATCGCGCTATTGCAGCGAGATGGGGGATTTTTCAGATCGACTTCACAGGAATCGCAAGCAGATCGTCGACCAATCCGACTTCTTTCTGGAGAAACGGTTCGGCGTAGGTAACGCCGCCGAGAGCGCCGTAGAATCGCGCCATCGAATCCACGCGCGCGCGAATTTCGTTGTGGGCAGGGAAGAGATCTTTACCAGCTTCCTGATCGCTGAACTGCGACTTGTAGGCGAGAATCGATGCGAACTTCTTTTCGAACTGCTCGCCGATATCGACTACAAACGTGGGTCGGATGTCGTAATAGAGCGTGGCGTAAATAATTTTGAAGGGCCGATGAGGAGAGAGCGGTTTGCTCTCTTTGTCAACCGTTTCGGCACCGGGATTGGTTTCGCCGGCAGCCGATGGCTTAGAACTGAGAGCCAGCTTCGAGAGTCCCGCCAGGAAGCCCGCCTCGTATCCGAGAATCGACGCCGTGTAGTGGTCTGGATGCCGGCCCTTCCAGTAAGGCAGAATCACTACGCGTGGGCGAGTCTCGCGAATAACCGACGCCACTTTCACCCGGTTCTCCCAGGTATTTTCCACGCGGCCGTCGGGGATATCGAGCGCGCGCCGCCAGACTGCGCCAAGAATTCGCGCAGCATCCGCGGCTTCGCGCGCGCGGTCTTCCGCCGTGCCGCGCGTTCCTATCTCGCCTTGCGTGAGGTCGAGGATTCCGGTCCGCTGGCCGCGCTGCGCTGCTTTCAAAAGAGTTCCGCCGCAGGTTTGTTCCACGTCGTCGCGATGGGCGGCTATGGCAAGGACGTCGAGGGGAGTCGCTGACATGTCAGTCGAGATTCCCCTGTTCGAGCACCACGTTCTCCCGCACAATTAGCCGATGGGCCGCCATTTCTTTCAGCGTGGGCAGCACACGGCTGACATGCTCATCAGTGTCCACGAAGATGATGACCACTGGCAGCTTTCCGCCAGCTTCGACCAAGTGCGAAGTCTCCACGCGGTGACGGCCCAGGAAGCCGGCTACAGCGTGAAAAGCGGTGGCGGAATAGACATTTTCCTTGCGCAGATAATTGAGAATCTCAAGATGCAGCGGCCGGTGATGCCACTGGTCGGCTTCGTTCAGATAGATTGTGACTTGAACTGCCATTGCGTCTTGCATTGTACTTGGAATTGCCTCGCTACAAAACTTCCGGCTACTTTCTGTGAGTTTTCCATTCGCTGCGGAGCATTCCATAACAGTCCACATCCACGAACTGGCCCCACTTGCACTGGTGTTCGCGCAGGTAGCCTTCGTGGCGCATGCCGACCTTCAGAAGAATCTTGCCGGAGGCGGAGTTGTGAGTCATACACATAGCCGAAATGCGGTGAAGTTTGAGCGTGTCAAACCCATATTGCAGCATCGCCTGGGCAGCTTCGGTCGCGTAGCCTTTGCCCCGGTACGGCACGCCAACCCAATAACCGAGTTCGGCGCGCTGATGTTCCAGTTCGAGCATCAGCCCGACACCGCCGCAGAGGCGCCCATCGGAACGCTGAGTGATCGCCAGCCATATCTTGTCTTCGTGGCGGGACATGGCAATGAAGTCTCTTGCATTCTGTTCAGAGTAGGGATGCGCAATGCGCAGCGTAGTGGCCGCGATTTCGCGTGTGCCGATCAGCGGCAGCAATTCCGGGATATCCGCCTCGGTGAAGGCGCGCAGTGTCAGCCGGGTTGTTTCGATCTCAGGAATGCTCATTGAATCACGCTGGTTGAATCACGATGAGCAACGGACGATCATTGAACTCGGAAATGCTCATTTCATGGTCACACGGCGCGAGCCACGGCGATGCCGGCTAATGCCGCACCCAGGCAAAGCAGATTGTTGCTGAAGATATTCGCCAGCATCAGCCCCCAATGGCCTTGCTCGAAGTAGGCCATGGTTTCGAAAGCATAACTGGAAAAAGTGGTGAACGATCCGCAGAAACCGACCACTACCAGCAGTCGCCAGCGCGGATCGATCAGAACCCGCTCGCTGGTCCAGATCACGAAGAAGCCCACGATGAAGCTGCCGACGATGTTGATGAACAGCGTCCCGTAGGGAAAGACGGAGCCGAATTCGATGGCCGCAAGACGACTCAGCAGATAGCGCAGATTGGCGCCGACGATAGCGGCAACAGAGATGGCAAGAAAATCTTTCACGATGGAATTCTCTCCCTACAAATCGGGGCTTGGATTTTGTAGGAGTTATCAGCGCCCAGCGAAAAACGCTCGGGACGCGGTTATGGCGAACTCCATCGCCTGAAATTATTTAACCACAAAGGCCGCGAAGGTTCACAAAGGAATTCTCCATATAGGTTTCCTTGGGTTGGACCTCGCGTTTGCCTATTTTTTTCTCTCCACCAAATAGCGCGCCAGAGCCTTCAAAGTCTCGGCACGTTCCCCGAACCCGTCTAATTCTTCAAAAGCCGCCTTCACCAATGCGTCCGCTCTGCGCTCGGATTCTTCCACGCCAAACAGCGCGGGATACGTCGCCTTCTGCGCTGCCGTGTCTTTGCCCGCGGTCTTGCCTAACTGCTCGGACGTTTGTGTCACATCGAGGACGTCGTCGACGATTTGAAAAGCGAGCCCGATGGATCTGCCAAAATTCCGCAGTTTCCTAACTTCGCTGTCTTTAGCTCCGGCATAAAGACTGCCACTGACCAGACTCGCAGTGATTAACGCGGCGGTTTTAGAGCGATGGATGTACTCCAGCATTTGAGCAGTGGGTTTAGTATGTTCCGCTTCCAGATCGACCACCTGGCCACCGATCATTCCGTCGACCGTACCTGTGCCGCGGGCTATCTCCTCGATGATTCGCACGCGCGCCTCGGCGGAACAATCCAGACGAGCTAGAACCTCATAGGCTTGAGTTTGCAGAGCATCGCCGGCAAGAATCGCCAGAGCTTCGCCGAAAACCTTGTGGCAAGTAGGGCGACCGCGGCGCAGATCGTCGTTGTCGAGTGCGGGAAGATCGTCGTGGATCAGAGAATAGGTGTGCAGCATCTCCAGAGCGGCACCCAGTTCTGCAATCTTATCGGGCAACGATCCGGCGATCATGCGCCCGGCTTCCATGCACAACACTGGACGCAAGCGTTTGCCGCCGGCAAACACGCTGTGGCGCATGGCCTTGTGTATGGATACCGGGTCTGCGGTCTCCAGCGGAATCAGGCGGTCGAGGGCCGCGTCCGTAAGCGCTCGCCCTTGCTCAAGAGTTTCCTGCAGCATTGACGAGTGAGTATAGCAAGCCGCGCGCCGGCAAAGCATCTCTTTCGGAAAACGGGTAGTGGTGCAGCTTCACAGTGCTCGTTGTTGCTTTGCGAACTTTGCGGAAATTTCTTTGCGGCCTTTGCGGTCAAAAGCTCTAAAAGCTCTTAACCGCAAAGCGCGCAAAAGTATGGCGAAGGGCGCAAAGAAAACAAACTCCACTACCGGAAAGCGAGTTTGGCTACAGATCCGGACTCAATGGTGTCTGCGCTGCTCGCGGGCAACGGACATCGCGACAAAACGAGGACGCTCACAAGCGTCCTGGTTGGTTCAACTTCGACAGCCGTCATGCCACGGCGGTTTTTGCGGCGGCCACGCTGCGTAAGGCCGAGGTTAAGACATTCTGCACGTCATCGACGGCGCAGACATCGGTAGCGCCGGCCTCGAGCGCGGCAACCCATAGCTGCTCATCTGGAATGCGGTGCGTGCACACGATCGGCAGGGATGGGAAATCCTGATGTAAGTTCCTGAGATCGGAGAGGCGAGAGTGCTCCATGTCGAGAATCACAACCTCCGGCCGATTCTTGGCGACACGCTCGCGGAGTTCTTCCCCGGAGCGCGCCAGATGGATGGAATGGAAGTGAGAAGAAAGGCCACCGGCCAGAGTTTTGGCGACCCTGGGATCGTTTTCGACAACGACTGCATTAAAGCCCATAGATCCTCCTGACTTACAACCGTCAAAAACGGCGGACTAGGGCTGCGGGGAAGGGTTCGGCACCACTTGCTCCACAGACATGTCAGACTTCTACATACCTGCGACGCGCTGCCCTACTTAACGGAGAGCGGTTTTTTCAGTCGCGGGTTCAAACGGTTCGGCCTGGAGCTTCCCGTTTTTCTTCAGTAGAATTTCCACCTTGCCTTCCGCCTGCTCTAATTCCTTGCGGCAGGTGGAGGAAAGGTTCATGCCTTCCTCGAAGAGAGTGAGACTCTTTTCCAGGGGCACCTCGCCCTTTTCCAGTTCCTGAACGATTTTTTCCAGTCGCTGAAGGCTATCTTCAAACTTGGCCAACGGGGTTTTGCTCCTTCTCTATTGTAATGCTCCGATTCCGGTTTGGTGTCCAGTGTTTTTGCGAGGAGAGAATGAGATGGACACAGGCTTCTTTCCAAAAAGGGAACTTACGCCGGAGTTGGGCTCTTTGTTCCTAACGCCTCAAGCACATCGACAGCCGAGCTGTAGCGTCCCTGGGGCGCGCTGATTTGCGCTCCCTGCACGGTATGCCGGACGGCAATCAGCATCTCGCGGGCGATCGCGATGCCTTCTTCGCGGGCGGCTTCCGGCGTTGCGGCCCGCTGCATGCGTTCCAGAATCGAATCTGGCACGGAAACGCGCAGCTCGTTCTTCATGAATTCGGCATTACGGACGCTCACCAGCGGCCAGATTCCTGCCACGACCGGGATCCGGCAGTGTTCGATCCTACGCAAGAAGTTCTCCAGCAGGCGAATATCGAATACCGGCTGAGTCACGGCATATTCGGCGCCCGCAGCTACCTTATATTCAAAGCGCCGAATTTCCTCGTCCAAGTCGGTGAGTCCGGGATTAGCGCCCACGCCAATCACAAACCCAGTGCCGGCTCCGATCGGGTTTCCGCCCAGGTCCAGACCCCGGTTCAGATTGCTGACAATATTTACCAGGCCAATCGCATCCACATCAAAAACCGCTGTGGCATCGGGATAGTTACCCATCTTGGGCGGGTCGCCAGTGATGCAGATCAGATTCTTAATTCCCACCGCCGCCGCGCCTAGAAGATCGCTCTGGATGCACAGCACGTTGCGGTCGCGGCAGGTGTAGTGCAGAATCGCATCGATGCTGGCTTCCCGCTGCACCAGCAGAGAGAGCGCCTGATTGCTCATACGTGCGGAAGCTCGCGGACTGTCGGGAATGTTGACTGCATCCACTCCCACCGACTTGAGGAACCTCGAACCTTCCAACTCCTTGCGGATGTCGGTGCCTTTGGGTGGAACCACCTCCACCATCGTGATGAATTCTCCGCGGGCCAGCTTCGCGCCGAGAGCGGATCGTTCTTCCAACGATTGCACCGGGCTAAGAGCCGGTGTGGCCGTGCCTCCACTTACGCTCGACGAGACGGCTTTTCCGCGGGCCTCTCCCACACGCAGAGCGGCCTTCATGACTCGAATATGGTCGGGAGTGGTTCCGCAGCACCCGCCCACCACGCGCACTCCGGCGGCGATAAATTTGCGGGCGTAGCTCGCCATGTATTCCGGCGAGCAGAGGTAAATATTTCTGCCTTCCACCGAGCGCGGAATGCCGGCATTGGGCTGGGCGGCCAAGGGCAGGGAAGTGACGGCGCGCACCCGCTCGATGGCATCCAGCATGGCGACTGGGCCCACGCTGCAGTTGCAACCGATCACATCCGCGCCCCATTCTTCAAGGCGGGGCGTAAAAGTCTCCGGATCAGAACCATCGAGGCAGTTGCCGTCTTCGTCAATCGTGACCTGCACGATCAAAGGCAGCTTTGCGCCCACATCTTTGGCGGCCAGCATGGCCTGATGCAGTTCCTCGAGATAGCCGAAAGTCTCAAACATCAGAACATCGACGCCGCCCTCGGCCAGCGCCTCGATCTGTTCGCGGAAGGCCTGCCGGGCTTCTTCGAAGGAAGTCTTGCCCAGTGGCTCGATTCGGGTACCCAGTGGGCCAATCGATCCCGCGACCCAGACGTCGAAGCTCTTCGCAGCCTCACGAGCCAGCCGGGCGCCAGCGCGGTTAATGTCGTGCACTTTATCGGCGATGCTATGCCGCGCCAGGCGGAAGGCATTGGCACCGAAGGTGTTGGTTTCGATGATTTCCGCACCAGCTTGCAAATAATCGTGGTGGATGCCGCGAATCAGATCGGGCTGGGAGAGATTCAGTTCGTCGTAGCAGCGGTTGATGAATACGCCTTTGGAATACAACAGGGTTCCCATGGCGCCGTCGCACAGGACTGGGGACTGCTTGATCCGGGAAAGAAGGTCAGCTGCCATAAACTTTTGTTGTTTGGAGCATAGTCAGAATACAGGATGACGGCTGATTCCTGCATCCAAGGAAACGGGGTGACCGCGAGAGTTGTTCGCAATGCAGCTCAAACGGATGGCGGCGTCAGCTCTGCTATAATCCCCTATTTCGCACATAAATCTCTGGTTTTCCTGCAGTTAGGAGCCTGACGTTTGAATAAATCGGTCCTTTTGTCCGTCCTGCTAGTGGCCAGTTTTTGTTTTATTTCCTGTGGTGGAGGGACGACTGTCCCCAAGCCACCCAGTGGACTTACGGAGCGGGTTTTCGCTTCGCAAAGCGTCTCTGGTCCAGCGGCGCAAGCTGGTTTGGTGATCATCAATGGGGAGTACGACATTTTGGCGCGAGCCAGCGAGATCAGCGCCGGAGGTTCTCCCGGCTTGATGGCGATCTCGCCCAGTCGCAGTGCGTTGCTGGCCTTCGATTCCAGCACGAACAGCGTCAACGTGGTCAACACTATTAAGGAAACCACGACCGGAGCAATCTCTTTGCCGGGGCCGACCACCAGCATGGTTGCCCTAGACAACGGTTTCGGCTATGTGCCAGTGCCTTCGGCTCCCATCGTGGGGTCTTCTCCTGGTGCCGTTGAAGTGCTCAACCTTACAAGTGGAGGAGTTACTGCGACGATCCCGCTCCCCGCAGCACAAACTGTCGTAGCCAGTCCGGATGGATCGCAGATTCTTGTATTCAGCAATGATTCGGATAATGTGACGGTTATCTCCCCGCTTCTGGTGAATACAGGTGTTCCGGTTACAACGACGGTTTCTGGCTTCGACCAGCCGGTTTACGCTGTATTCAGTTCCGACGGAACTACGGCGTATGTTTTGAACTGCGGAGCTCAATGCGGAAGCTCATCCGCCAGCGCCAGCGTGGAAGTTCTCAACATGGCGACTTTGACGACTGGGACTTCGGTTCCGGTGGACGCTGCCACCATCGGATTGATCAATGGGACGAACCTCTACGTGGCGGGTACTTCTCCCACAAATAACAAGTGCAACCCCCAGACAACGTCGGCTGCTGTGTGCGGACGGCTGGATACGGTCGATCTGGGCTCGATGACTGTCACCGGCAGCGCCATGATTACCGACGGCTATCACGACCGAATCGATATCAGCGCCAACGGCCAGCTTTACATCGGTTCGCACACCTGCACCAACATCGGGAACATCAACAATATTTCGGGCGAAGTGCGCGGCTGCCTTTCAATTTTTAATACGACGAATGGAAACGTGATCATTCCGCCCGATAACGGAGATGTCACCGGCTTGCAGAGCTTTACTACCCGTTTTGTCGAATATGTTGCCGAGGGCGGCAACTTGCGGGTTTACGATACCGATCTGAATGCTCTGCTGATCAACGATTACATCACCACCGGAACGATCGTCATCCGGGGCCAGGTCATCGATGTGAAAGCGGTCGACTTTTTCTGAGTACGGCCTTTTCCGGTGTGCTGCAGATTTTTTCTTAGCGCCCTTTGCGATACCTTGCCCGCTTTGCGGTTAAAAGCTTTTGATCGCGAAGGCCGCTAAGAACTTCCGCAAAGTTCGCAAAGGACGCAAGCGGCAGAACGGCGCTACTTTCCTGGATCGAGCACCAGTCGGTGCGCTGCGCCTGACTCCACGGCCTGCGAGGTGAAGGGCAGGGTGAAGGTAAATCCGGTGTCCCAGGCCTGCCATTGGTCCATGTAGTAGGTACTGATAAAATTTCCTCCCTGTCCCGTCACCGTATTCAAGGTAGATTGGTCGAGGTCGGCGAGATTGGCGGTAAAGCGCTCCGACGGCCCCTGATGCGGCGTCACCGCTTTTACGGTGTACTTGCTGCCCGACTGCTCCTTGATACCGGGCGCTGCCCAGCGCCGGACGATCGGAATCTCGCCCAGTACCGGGTGCTCGATCTGAATGGCGTTCATGTTACCCCAGTGCCACGCTGTGAGATCCTTGGGTGCTGCCGCATCGTCCACCGCAGCCTCCACGGCGGCGGCGAGCAGTTCGTCGTAATTGGGATATTTTTCCGGCAGCCAGCGCTTGGGCTGATGCAGCAGGATATTCTGCTGCCACACCGTGCTCATCTGCCACTCGTAAGTTTTCCAACTCAAGACGGTTTTCTGTAATGCCGGATCAACCGGAGCCGGGCCCAGCCGCGGCTCAAGCAGAAGGCGCTGAAGTTCCTCCGCTGAACGTACGGCAATGGTGGGCGCCGCTAAAGATGCGAGCATGCGCCCATCCCAGTTGCGCATGAGATCGGCAGCCTGCTTGGCCCGCACCGAAGGCTTCGAGGCGTGATCGACGGCGTACACGAACTTTTCGGCGGCGAACAGGTCGCTTTCAGAGTGGATATCGTTTTGCAGCGCGAGCATGTCGGCGGAGGAAAATTTCCGGCCCGACTCCAGCACGTGATAAATGCGCTCCGTTCGCCATGGAGCTTCCCACCCAGAGCTTATTGAATACGGATAATTGTCTGGCGCGATGCGCGCGTTCGCCGTCGCGATCACTCCCGAGGGAGGATTGTAGATACTCGGCAGCCTGTCGAAAGGAATGAAGCTTTTCCATTCGTGGGCATCATCGGCACCGCTGACCGGAAGCCCGCCATCGCCCGCGGCGCGAATCGGAATGCGGCCGGTGGTTTGATAGCCGATGTTGCCATCGACGTCTGCATAAACGACGTTCTGTCCGGGCGCATCGAGCTGCGAAAATGCCTTGCGAAAATCTTCCCAGGTCTGCGCCGTGTTGACGTCGAAAAATGGCATGCGCAGGCCGTCGTAGAGCGTCCAGCGCAGCGCGATCGAACGGGTCTCGCCCGGCAAAATGTCAGTCACGATTGGCCCGTGCCGCGTGATCTTCACATCGACAGTTACGTCGGGCTTTCCTTTGACGTGAATCACTTCGGCGCGGTGCTCTGGCTGCTGCCATCCTTGCGGGGTTTGGTACGCTCCCTGCGGATTGAAAGTCTCGATAAATGCATCGGCTACGGTGGGGCCAACGTTAGTGAATCCCCACGCGATGCGCTGGTTGTGGCCGACAATCACATAGGGCATGCCGGGCAGCGTCACTCCAGCGACATCCAGGCTTCCCGACTTCAAATGCGCTTCGTACCAGAGGTTGGGCATCTGGTGGCCGAGGTGCATATCGTTCGAGAGCAGCGGCTTGCCCGTAATCGTGTGCGCCCCCGAGACAACCCAGTCGTTCGAGCCATTCACTTCTTCGCGGGCAGGCGGAAACTCTTGCCGCGCCCAGAATTGCGGATATGAAACTTGCTGTCGCGTTACCGAATTGTCCGGTCCCTCGTCGTCATCTTCATCGTCGGGGTCGCCTTGATTCTCCTGATTGTTAAGGTCCTCGCGCATCACAGTCGGCGGACGATCATGCCACGAGCGGTTCACGTAGAGATCGGCAGTCAACTCTGGTCCCAGCTTGGCCAGAATTTTCTCTCGTGCGAAGATGTCGCCGAAGCTGTAGAAATTCAGGTTCTGCACCATCTGGTTCGCGATGACGATGGAATCTTGCGGTTGCCACGGCTGAGGCCGATATTTCAAAAGATGAAACTCGATGGGAAGGCTGCTGCTGTGAGCGTCGATGAATGCGTTCACGCCGCGGGCGTATGCCTCAAGATAAGAACGATCGCGCGGACTTGCCATCTGCAACGATTTTCTGGCCGCCGCGCGTAATCCGAGAATGCGCTGCTGGCGATCGATCTTGAGCAGCTTCTCGCCCAGAATCTCTGAGAGTTCCCCAGCGCCGAAACGTCGCATTACATCCATCTGCCAAAGCCGGTCCTGCGCCGTGACGTAGCCTTGGGCCAGAAATAGGTCTTCCAGGGTAGCCGCCTCGATGGTGGGAACGCCGTGGCCGTCACGCGTTACCTTCACCGGTGCTGAAAGGCCGTTTACTTTGAGAGATCCATCCAGTTGGGGCAGGGCAGCGTGGGCGATCCAATAGGCGTAGGCGGCTGCGCCCGCCAGCACCAGAACCAAAATCAATAGCGGCCACAGCAAAACGCGCCGCCCAGTGGAGGGCTGCCTGGTAGCGACGCCAGTGACGGTAACAGTGCTCATGAGCAGAATCGATTCTAGGGTTTCACAGGCCGCGATACAAATCGATCTGCGACACTTGAGAACGAGCGGCGAGTTTCCGCGCGAGGCCGCAGACACCACCCGCGCCGCCGCTGAAAATGAATTTCATTTTCAAGATGCTCCGATGCTATCCTGACGGGTCATGCTGCAGAAGCGGATCGACGACCAACCCTCCATCTCGCGCGAGATGGTGCGCGAAGCTCAGGGAATTCTCCATCAGCATCTCAAGCGAGTGGGCCTGAAGCAGACGGCACAGCGCGATACAATTCTGCGCACGTTTCTGGAAACCCGCGACCATCTTTCGACCGACGAATTGCACCGGCTGGTGCAGAAAAAAGATGCGGGCATCGGCTATACCACGGTCTACCGCACGCTGAAGCTGCTCGCGGAATGCGGACTGGCCAGCGAAGTCGCCTTTCACGATGGCATCGCCCGCTACGAGCATCAATACAACCGGCGCAGCCATCACCACATGGTGTGCACCGAGTGCGGAAGCTCGGTGGAATTTTTTTCCCACGAGGTCGATCAACTGGAACAGGAAATCGGCCGCCGGCACCATTACACTACGACCCGACACACCTTCCAGATCTATGGCATCTGCGAGGACTGCCGCAAGAAAACCACAGCTGGGCGCCCGGTCTGAAGGCATTCATGGCGATCATCTGTTCGTATTGTTCCGCTTCCATGCCCGATGCCGCCGCGTTTTGCGCCGAATGCGGCCGAGAGATACGTGCGGCTGAAAGAGCGGATGGCATGGTTGGCGTGCTGCCTGAAACATTCGCCAGCGTGCTCGCCTACTTTCTTTTACCGGCCATCCTGTTTCTGCTGGTAGCGCCTTACAGCAAAAACCGATTTCTGCGCTTTCATTCGTTTCAAAGTATTGGCGCGTGGCTTGGCCTGGTAGCGGCTGCTGCGATGCTCAGGATTGTGAGTGTCGTCTTTGCGTTTATTCCAGCGCTCGGCCAACTGCTGGCTTCCATTTTGGTTGGCTTGGCCTTTTTCATGATCTGGCTTGTGCTCCTGGTGAAGGCCTGGCAGGGAGAGCGCTTTAAGCTGCCCTTGCTGGGCGATTTCGCGGAAGGACAAGCGAACAAGGTTTAGCGCCGCTTGACTTTCTTTCCGTAAGCTGTCAAACCTATTAGCTTTTACCCGGATTGCCGAAATGCGCTGCTAGCGAGTTTTTTTGGCCTGCCGGAATTCCTGGTTCACTGGGGCGTGCATTGAGAGTCAGAGTCTTTTATCACGACAAGTGTTTTGACGGGGCGTCCTCGGCTGCGCTTTTTTCCCGTTTCTACCGCGAACGGATCCGCGAGAATGCCGACTTCATCTTCTCTGGCCTCTTGCATCGCGCAGGAGCTTTATTTAACGAATCCGATTTCGACGGCGACGAAAATGCCATTGTCGATTTTAAGTATTCGAGCTCGCCCAGGATCACATGGTGGTTCGATCATCACGAGAGTGCATTTCTCTCGCCCGCCGACGCCGCCCACTTTGAAAGCGACCAGAGCAACCGCAAGTTCTACGATCCGGCGTTCAAATCGTGCACCAGCTTTATTGCGACGATCGCGCAGGAGCGTTTTGGCTTCGATCCCGCGCCCCTGGCCGAC
>Ga0182024_10005123_pt1 | contig 29573 bp, 25 predicted proteins | sample P32metaG_FD_120480 | JGI IMG/M metagenome (GOLD analysis project Ga0182024, IMG submission 120480) | Permafrost microbial communities from Stordalen Mire, Sweden - P3-2 metaG (Illumina Assembly) | ecosystem: Environmental > Terrestrial > Soil > Wetlands > Permafrost | place: Sweden: Stordalen...
GATCCTCGCGGATAGCTCTTGGCGGAGACCGCGAGGACCTGGGGACCACAGCCGAATAGACTGCGGGCTTCCTTCACTATAGGACCCCCACCCGCTAGATTTCAACTGTCACGATGGCCGGTGACTATGACTCCACCAGCCTCGATGCACGAAGTGTGCCCGGAGAGCAGAAGGATGAAATGCAGGGGTCGGTTGCCTGGACGGTATCGTGGGCTATTCCAGCCGTCCCATACGGGACTGGATGGTGCTTTTGAATGGTACCCAGGACTGGCGTCCTGGGCTAAGTTCAGCCGTCCCTTCGGGACTGAGTTTGGACAGCAAGTTCTCAGAAAGGGCCTTAAGGCCAGAATTGCGGGAACTCTTTGCGCCGTTGCCTTCTTATTTGCCGGATTGGCTTGGGGAAGTGTCGGAGGAAGTATTTCGGGTGTTATCAAGGATCCTTCTGGACGCGTGGTCACCAATGCGCAGGTGACGGTACGTCAGGTGAGCACGGGGCTGGCGTACAAGACGCTCAGCAATGGCAAGGGTTATTACACGTTTCCTGTTTTGCCGGTTGGTCAGTATGAGTTGGATGTACAGGCCACAGGTTTCTCCGGCTATCAACGCAATAACGTGGCGCTTGATACCAATGCGGCGATCACGCTGGATGTTTCACTCGAGGTGGGCAGCATTGCGCAGACGATAAGCGTGACCGACAACAGCTTGCACGTGGAGACCGCGAGTACGCAGCTGGGCCAGGTGATCACGGGGAGGCAAGTGACCGCTGTGCCGCTGGATGGACGAAGTTATACCGATCTGCTTTCGCTCCAGCCCGGAGTGGCCCCGCAAACAACGATCACTTCGACCACAGTTCAGGATGTGGGCGCCACTGTCCTCAACCCTTCCGGAACTCTCAATCCGGGTACAATCGCAGTCAATGGGCAACGGGAGTTCTCTAATTATTTCAGCGTGAACGGAGCCGATGTCGAAGAGGATGTGAACGCGGGCACAGCGATCGTGCCTAACCTGGATGCGATCGATGAGTTCCGCATTATTACCAGCAACTTTGACGCCGAGTACGGAGAATTTAGTGGCGGCCAGGTCAACGTCGTTACCAAGTCAGGAAGCAACACATTGCACGGTGACGTGTTTGATTTTCTCCGCAATACCGATGTGGACGCGCGCAACTACTTTTCTCCTACGCGGGGCGTCTTCCGGCAGAACCAATTCGGGAGTACGATCGGCGGACCGATTCGTCACGACAAGATTTTCTTCTTCACGGATTACCAGGGAACCCGGCAGACACAGGGCATCGATACCGGCACGATCAGCGTGCCTTCGAACGCGGATCGCGGCGGGAATCTCAGTGACTCGGGCAGTCAACTGGTGGGTACGGTCGGTGGTCCTTACTTCGCAAATCTGCTGACGCAGAAACTGGGCTATGGCGTTACTCCAGGTGAGTCGTACTATGTGCCGGGATGCACTACTTCGGCCCAGTGCGTTTTTCCCAACGCGGTGATTCCTCAACGCGCCTGGTCTGTTCCGGCACAGAGGATGCTTCAGTACATCCCGGCCCCGAATACCGCCAGTGGTTTTGCCACGTCTTCGTTCAACCAGATTGTGCGGGATGACAAAGGCGCGGTGCGCATCGATGCCAACAGCCGATGGGGCCTGCTTTCCGCCTATTATTTTATCGACGACTTCAATCTCGATAATCCGTATCCGGTGGCGCAGAGCGGAGCCAGTGTTCCGAGCTTTCAAGCGGTGACCACCGGACGGGCGCAACTGGTGGCTCTGAGCGATACCAAGACACTGAATGCCTCGGCATTCAATGAGCTCCACCTCAGTTTTATGCGCGACCTCACCGATCTTGGTCAGCCGGTCGGCGGGCGGAATGTGAGCCTGGTTTCGCAGGGCTTTGCGAATGCGGATGGCTCGCCCAGCATTGTCGCTCTTGATCCCAAGGGAGAGAGCGTGGAGAACCTGAACTTCAACGGCTTCTCTACCGGCGCAGCAGCCAACCAGCTCATCCAGGCCAACAATACCTACCAGGTCACCGACACCTTCGCCAAGGTGTTGGGCAACCACACGATCAAATTCGGAGGCGAGTTCCACATTGACCAGGTGAATGCGGACCCCATAGCCCAAGCGAATGGAAGCTTCGTTTTCACGGGACAGGAGACGGGCGTCGACTTTGCCGATTTTCTGATCGGAGTTCCCAGCCAGTACAACCAGAGCCAGTTGAACCCGTTTTATGCGCGGAACAAGTATGTAGGACTGTTCGCACAGGACAGCTGGCACGCGCTGCCAAACCTGACCCTGAATTACGGGCTCCGCTGGGATCGTATTGCACCCTGGACGGAGAAGTACAACCAGATATCTACCTTCGTTGCCGGGGCGCAGTCGGTGGTGTTTCCCGGGGCGCCTCCGGGGATCCTTTATCCCGGCGATGCAGGCATTCCGAATACGCTGGCCCCGGTCGGCAACCTCGGTTTTGCGCCCCGTGTAGGACTGGCGTGGTCACCCCAGGCTGAGCCGGACAGCTTGCTTGGAAAGCTGTTAGGCGGAGCGGGCACAACCAGCATTCGAGCGAGCTTTGGGGATTTCTACACGGCGATCGACGCGCTCTCGATCGGTGTGCTGGCTGCGAATGCTCCTTACGGGACCACTTACACCAGCCCTGCTCCTCCGCTGTTTGCGACGCCCTTTATTACCGCCGCCAGCGGCCAGGACAATGGCCAACCTTTTCCGTATACGTTTGCTCCGTTGAATTCTTCGCGGCGCAATCCCGATCCTAATATCGACTGGGCCACTTATGAGCCGATCAGCGGGATACCAGGCTATGACATTCACAACAAAATACCGTACACGGAAGAGTGGATGCTTTCGATCGAGCGGCAGGCGGGCCCCAACACCGTGTTGAGCGCCAGTTATGTTGGCAGTTCGAGCCATCGCCAACGAGTTCTCATCGAACCGAATGCCGGTAATCCGTCGCTGTGCCTTAGTCTCAGCCAGCCTAACGAGGTGCAACCAGGAACACTTACCTGCGGGCCCGGTGGGGAGGATACGGTTTATTACCCGATTGGCGGCGGGCAGGTGAACGGGACACGAGGGCCGCTGGGAGCGAACTTCGGCAGCAACGCGCTGCAGTCGACGATTAGCCATGCCAACTACAACGCACTCGAACTGAGCGCGCGCCATCGGAGTGGACGGCTCGAGTTTTCTGGATCTTATACGTACAGCAAGTCGATGGATCAATCTTCCAACATTGCGGAGGAGGTGAATCCGTTCAACCCGGCGTTGAGTTATGCTCTCTCATCGTTTGACGTGAAGCACAACTTTGTTCTCAGTTACGAATACCAGTTGCCTTTCGACCGGTTCTTTCGCCCCAATCGGCTTAGCCAGGGATGGTCTCTTTCTGGAATTACGCGCTTCGCGAGCGGCTTTCCGATCACCATGGTCAACAATGGAGACAACTCGTTGATCGGGACCAATCCCAACGGGATTAACAACAGCAGCATCGACGAGCCCGACTACAACGGCGGGTCGCTCCATCTGAATCACAACCCGCGCACACATGGCAACAACTACTTCGATAGTTCGGCCTTCAGCATGAATGCGCTGGGGACCGCGGGCGATGCGAAGCGGCGCTTCTTTTATGGCCCGGGCGCGGATAACTACGACATGGCGGTGGCCAAGAAGCTGGCGCTCACGGAAGGTAAGTCCCTGCTGTTCCGGGTGGAGGGATTCAACGTCTTCAACCACACGCAGTTCAATGGTCCCAGCTCAGTGGACGGGAACATCGGCAGCTCGACTTTTGGCAGCGCCATCAGCGCCGCGGCGCCACGCATTCTGCAGGGGGCGCTGAAGTTCAATTTTTAGGTGGCTCTGCGATACTGGAGGGATGGGTAATTTCTTCAGGGTTTGCGCCCTTGCATTGTGTGTGCTTTTGGCGTGCCAGCCTGCCGGAGCGTACTCGCTGCTGACGCACGAGCAGTTGATCGACCTGACGTGGCAAAGTTCGATTGTGCCGTTGCTGCGCGGCCGCTACCCCAAGATCACCGATGAACAGCTGGAGGAGGCACGGTCGTACGCCTATGCGGGCTGCGTCGTTCAGGACGTGGGGTACTATCCTTTCGGTGACCCCTTCTTATCGGATCTGACGCATTACGTCCGAACTGGCGACTTCATCGTTCACCTTTTCCGCGACGCCAAGGATGCAAACCAGCTTGCTTTTGCCGTTGGGGCGCTCTCTCACTACGTGGGCGATAACATCGGCCACTCGCAGGCGACCAATCGCGCGGTGGCCGAGGATTTTCCCAAGCTTGCAGCCAAATATGGACCGGTGGTTACTTTTAGCGAAGGCGAATCTGCGCACGTGAGGACTGAGTTTGGCTTCGACATCAACGAGATTGCGCACCACCGGTTAGCGCCCGTTCACTACCTTCGCCACGTTGGACTTAACGTGCCGACGCAACAACTAGCGGCTGCGTTTTACGATACGTACGGCCTGAGTGCGGACTTTTCCAAAGCACGAGCCCGGCGCGTGAACGTCAGGGGGTTTCGTTTCGCGGTGCGAAATTTTATTCCACGCATCGCGTATGCGGTGACTCTTCTGCATCAGAACCATATGCCAGCTGACCCGATGACCCCCGACCTGCAAAAGCTCTCCAACGAGGTGGCACAGGTGGCCGCTGAGAACAACTGGGATAAGTACCGCAAGAAGGCGGGCATTGGGACTTACGCGCTCGCCGGACTTATCTTTATCCTGCCCAAAATTGGTCCTCTGAAGATGGTGGCGATCAAGGTCCCGAACCAGGATACCGAGGAGGAGTATGCTCGCAGTGTTAACCGGTCTACGGATCTTCTTGGGACCACGTTGGTGCGGTTTCGCACGCCGCACCAGACGCTTCCCAACCGCGATTTGGATACGGGGATGCGGGTTCGTCCTGGAGGTTATCGGTTGACGGATGAGACCTACGCCAGGCTGCTCCATCTGCTGGTTGCCGATCCTCACCATACGATTCCGCCCGGCCTTAAGACGGACATCCAGAATTATTACGCCGATCCGAATGCGCCGATTTACACCAAGAAGGATCCCAAGGAATGGGCTCGGGTCCAGGCAGACCTTCAGGTTCTGCAAACCATGCCGGTGAGTAACCAACCGATTGCCGCGGAGACGGATTAGTCGGACTGTATAACTCCGCTATTTCATCGAAAGTATGCGCGCGGCGAATTCGCGTCTCTGGGTCCACAACGTTTACATGTCCAGGAAACCACGCTTCAATGCGATCATGACTGCGTGGGTACGATCACTGGCGTCGAGCTTCGAGAGAATGCTCTTCAGATGGCCCTTGACGGTGTGCTCAGAGATGCCCAGATGTTCAGCAATGATCTTGTTCGAGCTGCCACTGGCAACACCGCGAAGGGTTTCCAGTTCGCGGCTGGTGAGTGCGTCGTCAGCAACGTGCTGGGCCATTTCCACGGCGATTTCCTGAGGAATGCGACGATGGCCTGCGTGAACGAGCCGTATGGTGTCCACCAACTCGGTACGCAACATACTCTTGAGAAGATACCCGGAAGCTCCCGCCTTGAAAGCCCGCAAGGCCTGTACGTCTCCTCCGTAAGTGGTCAGGACAATAATGCGAGCCGTCGGCCACTCCTTGCGAATCGCTGTGATCGCGTCAATTCCGTTTGCCTTGGGCATGCGCAGGTCCATGAGCGTGATGTCGGGCTGGTGGACTCGGAAACAGGCGACCGCCTCGTCGCCATCTGTTGCCTCAGCGACTACGGTCATGTCGGGCTGGGCGTTGATCGCTCCTGAGATTCCACCCCTCAAGAGTGGATGATCGTCTACCGCAAGCACCCGGATCATGCGCTGGCTACTCATAATGATCCCACGCGCAAATTCTACTCCCTGCGCGCGCGCTGGACCCCCCCTCGAAAGGATCGGTAAATCTCCCCACGAGCAGCCGTAGCGGATCATTTTCGGGATGAAATGAAATTGGCTACTTCCGAGTTGATTCCGCCGTCCGGCCATCCGAACGCTCCACCGGACTGGAGTGGCTTTCTTGCCCAGGCAACAGGCTTGGCGGCAGTCACCTGATACGACTGGTATTCGATGGTTAGGGTCGCCACCCCTCCCAGACGGACATTGGTTACCGTCTTATTCTCTTTGGGCAGATAGAAGCTATTGTCCACTTTCTGATAGGTATGCTGAATCAGGGACCTGGTGGTCCAGAACGAAGGATTGCGGGCGGGCTGGGCCTCGATGCGAGTGACTGCGAAGTCGTGTGCATCGATCCAGATCTTGCCTCTATACAGAAACCGGGTGTCCTCCTTGGGCTCAACATTAAGCACGTAGTTTGTGCCTTCGACGCCGGCAAGGGTGAAGGTGTAGTTGGCCGGACCAAGCTCGGTGTGCTTCCGGTTACTTGCGTCTCCGGCCTGCTCTTCACTTTCCAATAGCCGGCGGAAGACGCGACTTTGGATGAGCTTCGACCCGGTGGCGTTCACAATAGTGAAGTGTTTGGACGCCGGGGCGTCGAAATTCACTTCGACGTCCATGGTTGCCTCGGTGGAGGCAGGGAAGCCGTGATATTCAAGGCGATAGGAACGCTTGCCTACATAATGCTGCAGGGCCGCGGCGCGCTCCTGGTTCTTCTCCACGAGACGCTGCACCACCTGGTCTGCACTCAGGACAGGCAGAACTGGATCAGCCTGCGGCCAGGCTGCAGGCGCGCATACCCATACCGCCAGCGCGATCGCCGACAGGCAGAAGTTAGGACGTATCCCATACCGCAATTTACGGTTCTGGGTCTGTTTACTCTGCCGGCCGGTTACATGCATTGGATCCTCCCCTGCGTTTTACCCTTGGTGTAGGACCGAAGGTACAGGTCCTTCCGTGGCTTTCTTACCGGAAAACCACTTCTTGCGGCCATATCGGGGGGCAGAGTATTGTTCAACCGCATTTAGTCTGCCCTTCTAGGATGCAAAGTGACTGCTGATTTCTCTTCCCTTCCGGTTACGGATGGCACCATTTGCACGTAACGGGGAGATGGGATTTTCGAGCCGGGACTCTGGAGACCGAAGCGCACCACGGCGCGGAAGAACGTCTGGGCCAGCGCCGAGGATGCAGCAATCACTGCATCGGCATAATTGGTTGCGGGCGTAGACCAGGCGTAGGGGGGAAATCCGGCAAGGGTATCCGCAGCCCTAAATTCGGCGTGGATTGCGTCATAAAGGGAAAAGTACGCCAAAGCGGCGCAATCCCAGCGATGCGCAAGAGCAGTGGCCAAACCTTCCCTCACCCTGGCGAGCCGCGCGCCATGATCCTGGAAAGCGTGGCGGACGGCAGCGGCAAAGGCCACTGCCGTGGGCTCGGCCAGCCAGGCATTGGCTTCGCTGGCAAAGGAAGTAATTCCGCCGCTGTTTGCCGCCACCAGGGGTAAGCCAGAAGCCATGGCCTCGAGGGGTGCGATGCCGAAGGGTTCGCGCGGATTGGGATGGACGAAGAGGTCACAGCTGGCGTAGACCTCAGCCAGGCGCTCGCGATCGGTGATGTGGTCAACAAAATAAACTCTGCCCGGCGCCTGCCTGGTCGTGAGTTGCTCCAGGCGTTCGCGCTGTATGCCATCGCCCACCAGGATCAGCCGGTAATCGCGCGTATGGTCGTGTTCCAGAGAGCTCATCATCTCAATCAGCAAGGGGAGATTCTTTTCCGGAGCCAGGCGGCCGGCGTAGAGCAGCAGGAGAGTGTCGGGGCCGCCGTTGGACTTCTGCAGCAGATGCTGCCGCATCGCAGCGGAGCGGCGATCCGGTGAGAACCGGGTCACGTCGACCCCCATGGGGCGAATCCAGATACCACGCCGAACCGCGTGCCTCCGCGAAGCGGCCACCAGCTCACTCGCGGCATGCTCCGAGACGGCTATGTGATGGTCAAAGAAGGGGAAGTAGATCCAGTGCATGTACCAGCGGCAAAAGGCGCGATGGAATGCACTATTGCCTACATAGACGGCTACATTCTCATCCATGCGCTCGCAACTGAGCCCCAGCATCAGGGGGCGGAAATCCGGATCGCCCAGCAATCTTTCGCGAACCATGCCGCCCAGATATTGCAGGTTGTACTTGTCGCAAATTTCAATGACATCGGGCCGTTCTTCACGCAGGATTCTGCGTATGGTGTTCTCTGGATATAAGTACTGTGTTGGATAGAGACAACGGTAACTGCCATAGAACGGGGCCCTGGGCGCGCTCACAGTGTAGATGCGGCCGTAGCGGCCCACCTGTTCGACGCGGTCTTCAGCACCCGGGACAATGAGCCGCATCTCCCGCTGCTGCTGGTTCGCCATATGGAGCATGGCCATATAGAAGGTCGAGATGCCGCCCGAGTGGGTGTGGAATGCGTTGGTCAAGTGCAAGGTTTTGATCGCCATGGGCTCCCGTTGCATCAGGCCTGCAAATGAACGCTGGAACTTCGCAAGAGACGGTAGCAATGCCGCGGAATCCAACAGAGGAAGTCCGTCAACATACGCGGCATCCGCTTGAGATCGGAAGCAAAGGAACGACCCTCTTTGCCGACCAGCAGACTATCCCGGCTCATCAGGTACCAATTGAAGAGCGATGAAAGCACGGACAGGCTCGCGGCCGCCAACATGCCGCCTTTCAAGTTGGACATGCCGGTGTAGAGATGCAACAGGTAGTCAAACCAGAGCAGCAGTCCGGGGAGAATGACCAGGATCAACACGCCGGAGGCCCAGAGTGGGTGGGCCCGGCGCAGTTTTTGCACGACGGCGCCGTAACAGCCGGAGATCGCTGCGCTGTAGAGAGCTTCCGCGAAGACTGCGATGGAGATCGCCTCTACACCCTGGCGCAGGGTGGCGATGAGAAACAACGGCGCGCGCAGCATAGCACTCAGTAGAGCGGCTTTCCAGTTCCAGCTATGGTAAAAGGTTTGCGCCGGATGGAGGACCAAATCGGACAGGGCCGCCACTACTTCTGAAGGCGATTGCTGCTGAGACCGGTCGCGCATCTGCCCGGAGTATCGACCGTTTCAGGCCCTTTGCTGCGTTAAAAGTTGCCCAATTTGTGGTGAGGGGTAGGAGTCGGCAATAGGACGGGGGTTGAATCCAGGTGGTGCATAGGACAACGTGGCCTTAAGTGACGTGGGGGTGGGAATCAGCTGGCTTCCACCCCACGCATCCTTACTGTTTTACCTATTCTTCAGTATTGGTCAACAACAGCAACACCCTGAGGCCGAGTGCCTGAAGGAAGATTGAAGACAATGCCGGAACCCATCTCTTGCAGGGTGCCGTCGTCTTTGATGGAAAGGCTGTGCAAGACATTTCCCTGGCCTTCGGGAATCGAGGTTGCGGCGCGCTGCGAGAGTACGTACAACGATTTTCCATTATTAGACAGGGAGAGCTGAAAAGCATTACCAACCCCTGAAAGCGTGAGGGTTTGTATTTCGATTGGATATTCAGCGTCTGTTGAGTCGTATACGCTCACTTGATTGGTAGTGGTATCAGTGGTGTAGAGCCTGGTGCCGCTTTGGTTCGAGCGAATCCAGCAGATACCCTGACCGGCATTGGGCACTGTGCGTAGAAACTTAAGGCCGCCTTGCTCGTTGTAGCTGTAGACGCCCATCTTGTTAGCGGTCACGTATCCAACATAGAGGATAGGAGCTTTCGGGTTAACCCAAAGACCGAGTGGAAAGCGTGGGGTGGTTGCAGCGAATTCCGAGGCGGGCAGCGCAATCGGAGACAGTGGGTGCAGTTCCCCATCCCCGTCGAGGCGAAAGTGCTGGAGGAGACCGCCAAGAAAGTCAGCGCCAAATAGAAGGTTGGTGCCTGCGGGGAATAAAGCCTGCGAGGGTGCAGTTCCGGCAGCAACGCTTACCGTATTTTGCAACGCGCGTGAGGTGTCGTTGGTGGTTGTGCCAAAGGGAATGAGGGTCCCGTTCGACCCGACACGCAGGGTGGTGTAATTGGGAAGGATGGTGGACGGGCGGGCGAAGTCGCCGCTCTGATTGGCGACGATCAATACATTTCCATCGAGGGCCACGCTGACTGGATCATTGCCGCCGGAGGGAAAGGGCGAACCGGGGACGGCCGCCAGTGTGCCATCCTCTTTGATACTGAATACCGCGACAGTGTCACTGCCGGCATTCACCGCAAATAACAGCGTTTGATCTGGATTCACGATCACTTCGGAATCTGAATCAAACGGACCGAGGTTAGATCCGTTGTACTGCACCCCTGCGCCTCCGGTTAAGAAAGGAGAGCCAGGAAGCGGCGTAAGGCTGCCTGCGCTACCACGGCGAAACGCATAGATGGAATTGCTGTTTGGCGCGCTGGTGTTGCTTTCAACGTAGACGTACTCCCCACCATCGGCCGCCTGAGCGATGGAACAGGAACCCACGAATGTAAATACCGCTAGCCCCAACATCAGAGCATTTTTTGGCATGATTTTGACCTCGCAAACAAATTGCAGACCCATCCCTCTGGTGCGGAATGTATCTGCACTGCGTCTGAGCGGTTTGCCTTTGTTTGGTTACAAGAATTAGGAGAATTAATATTCCGTTCATCCTCGGCGCGAGAGGGGTAGTGTTTTGTGCAGACCATTTACGGCACGGCTGAAGCCGTGCCCTTCGTTCGACAGACTCTTCCCCAGCCTCTTGGGGTCAGGGAAGAGTCTGCCAACGAAGGCGAGTTCAACCTGCGTGGGCGGTTTTGCCACCGTCGAGCACCATCTGCGCGCCGGTCATGTAGGGGTGATCGTCGGAAGCCAGCACCAGGGCGAATGCCGCGATCTCCTGCGGGGTCGCCATTCTTTGCAGGCCCGGGACATGGGACTTTGCCCATTGCCGGGCAGCGATTTCCCAGATCGCATCTGGTGCGTTTTCCATGCCAGCGGCGCGCCGCACAAGATCGGTATCCGTTGTTCCCGGAATCAACGCGTTGATGCGAATCCCTTTTGGGGCGTAGTCGAGAGCAGCAGACTGAACCAGGCCTACGAGTCCGCGTTTACTGGCAGTGTAGGCGGAACGGTGTTCCGTGGTCGCGATCGCATTCGAGGAAGAGGTGACAACGATATTTCCACCACCGGCGGCGAGCATGTATGGGATCTGATACTTCATGGCGAGAAAGACGCCGCGCAGGTTGGTATGCAGGACGTCATCCCATTGCTGCGAGGTGTACTCGTGCAGCGGCCTCTCCAGGGTTATGCCGGCGTTGTTAAAGGCGACATCCAGCCGACCGTAACGTTGGGCAACCTGATCGACAAATGATTTGACTTCTGCCTCATTACGAACGTCGGCTTTGATGTAGAAGGCTTCGCCGCCGTGGGAGCGAATCTCCTGTTCGACCTGGCGCCCGAGAAGTTCGCGGCGGCCGCAGAAGCCGACCTTGCCCCCTTCCGCAGCGAAGGCTAGAGCAGCGGCACGTCCGATGCCGGAGGTTGCTCCGGTGATCACGATGACCTTGTTTTCAAAGCGCCGTTTCGTTGTTGACGATGCCGCCACGGAAGACGATGCTTCGGAGCACGCGGCAAGAGAACCTGCCACGGCCGCTGCCGCCAAACCTATCATTGCTCTGCGATCGAATTCGGCCATAAAACGCTCCTTATCTCTCAGTTAGCGGGGTGGGGCGAAGAATTCGCCTACCAGATTGCCCGCTGCTTTGAACACGAACGACATGCTGCCAATGCGCAATGCGTCGGCGGGTTCATAGCGGGCCGGATACCAGGCGTTCACCGCGGTAAATGATCCCGCATAGGGTGATACGAGTGCCGGAACAGAAAAGATGGTTCTACCGCTGGTGGTTCTCGCGGTGAGGGTGGAGACGAACGCGTGGGTAGTTCGAGGAAGCAGGCCGACGCATGCGCACCGGTGATAGGCGACATCCTCATGGGTGAGTGCACCCAACGAATATTCGGCCGTCTGACTCACCAGCCGCATTCCGAATCTCCATCCGTAGCGCTCGGCGTAACCCTGAGCGCCGGAGTCCCACTCGGGCGGGGCCGGTTTACGCTGGTCTAGTCCCGCTCCGATGGCCGAGGCGATGAACGCCGGCGGACCGAAGGTGCTGTACAGGTAGTTGCGAAATTGCTGGTGGCTATTAGGAAACGTATAGGGGGCCGCGGTATTCCCCGTGGGAGTGGGCGGGTTGGCCACGGACCCGGCCACAGGGGCAGGCGCCGGTTGCGGTAATGAATTTGATTGTGAATGGGCAGCGGCGCCTGTGGCTATCAGCAGAGCGGCTACGATGGAGCGATATTGAAGGGTGACCATAAATCCCTCGCGACGACAGTCGCAGTTTCACCCGGAAAGACATCGCAGGTGAGGTGTAACGAGTGGACGCGGATAGTCTTGCGGTGAACGCGTGCAGTGAGGCAACGAGCGTTGCCTTAGAATTTTGCTGAGCGGCGGTCTCAAGTACGTTCACTGCTCGAATCACCGCGCTGGCTCCTTTTCGATGTTGCCGGCACACGAGTCGTAGGACACTGTTGTTGAGTGATTGACTTATGGGCGCGATGCAGCAACTGTCAGCAGCCGAATTGATCGGACAAACTTACGGGTTTGCGGTTGGATCAGCGTTGGCTGCGCTGCTGTTGGTGCTGGTCTGGCGTTCGGGGGGAACAGACCGCCGTCCGCGCTTTCTGTTTGCAGCCTGCATCCTGATCGCGAATGGTTCGGGTTTGGCTAAGAATGTTGCGCTGGAATTGGGCGTTCCTCTGCAATCTGCTGCGGTGTGGCAGATAAAGTCGGCCGGTTTTATCGCGGCAGCGATGCTGCCGTTGAGCCTTGTGATCATCTGGCGGAACAACGCCGTTTCCCGCCTTCGGCAGAGGATCGGTGACGCTCTTGTCGTCTATGCGGGCTCAAGTGGATTGCTGATTGGCGCAGGCCTGGCGCTCGGAACACGGACACTGGCAAAACAGGACTTCGCCGGAAACCTGACGATCTATAACGGATTGCTGGTGATCGTGCTGGGCGCAATTTTTCTGTTGCCGGGTACGCTGGACAACGTGACGGACCGCGTCGCGGTGTCGCTTATGATTATCGGCCTTTCGCTGAGCTCCGCCAGCGCGATCCTGGATGCCTACGTCTCTCTGCCCACGGGCCTGGCTCGCGTCATCAGAATCGCCAGATTTCAAAGCATCGTTCTGGTGGTCATTGGCAGCCTGTTTTACTTCTCTCGCTTTCGTGCGGCGGACCTGTTTGCGAAACAAGCGGTTCGGTTATTGCTCGGCGCGGCGCTGGCCATGATGGGAGCTCTTCTGGTCTTTGGCCCGGTTCTATCGATCGCGCACACGACGGTATCTCCCCTGGCTGCCGAGGTCCTCTGTGCGGCAGCCATTACCGGCTGCGCCATGCTGCTCTTTACGCGCTTGCGCAGGTGGAGCGACGTCATGGTGGAGCGGGGAATCTTTGGCAAGCGGGACAGCCACCTTGCTGTGAAGGAGTTTCGCGATCGCCTGGGACTTCTGGAGGCCAAATCGGCGGTTCTGCTCGCAACCGAGGCCCTGGCGTGCGAGGTGCTTGGCATGAGACGCGATGAGGTAACCGTGCAGGACGACCAGCATCGAGACGGCATGCACAAGAGTTTTTCCATTCCGATTTCGTTTCAAGACGGGTTGAGCTTGGTGGTGTCGCTTGCGGGGAACAGAAGAACACTGCTCAGTGGCGAAATAGAGTTGCTCGAAGAAATCGCGCTTTATGCGGGGACCCGGTTGAATGAACTGGATCGCGAAGCGGAGCGCACAGAGAGCATTCGCCTGGAAAGCCGGCTCAGTCAACAACTGGTGCAGGCGGAGCTGCGCGCGCTGCGGGCACAAATCAATCCGCATTTTCTTTTTAATTCGCTGAACACCATTGCTGCCTTGATCCCTTTGGAGCCTGAAAAAGCGGAGACGATGACGGTGCGGCTGGCCAGGATCTTCCGCCACGTATTGCTGCATGCGGATCGTCCCTTCAGCTCGATCAATGAAGAGATGTATTTTCTGCGTACTTATCTGGACATTGAACAGGTGCGGTTTGGAGAGAGATTGCAGGTTGAGTTTGAGGTGGAGACTTCGATTGGGCATGCGGCCATTCCATCCCTCATTCTGCAGCCCTTGGTGGAGAATGCCATCAGGCACGGAGTGGCGCCGAAGGTGGGTAAGAGCCGAATCCTGGTGCAGGCAAAGCGCCGGGGCGAACGGATTTTGCTCAGCGTAGAGGATGACGGGGTCGGCCTGATGCAAAAACGGGACGACGCTGAGTTCCCGGGCGGCGGGGATGGCGGAGGCGTGGGATTGCAGAACATCCGGGAGCGTCTGCAAACAATGTATGGTTCCACCGCCAGGCTCTCGCTCGCCAGCATCCAAAGCGGTGGCAGCCGGGCCACGCTTGAACTTCCTGTTGGGGAATAGAGCGATGCAGATCCGTACCTTCCTGGCCGATGACGAACCAGCCGCTCGGGTACGGCTGCGGAGGCTGTTGGATCGCCATGCGCAAGTGAAGATCATTGGCGAGGCCACGAACGGTATCGAAGCAGTGGAGTCGATCGAGCGTCTGCGCCCGGAATTGCTGTTTCTCGATATACAGATGCCGGGGCTGAGCGGCTTCGAGGTATTGAAGGGGCTGTCCAAAGACACTCCTCGGCCGCTGACGATTTTTGTGACTGGCTTCCACGAACATGCGCTGGAAGCCTTTCGGGCGCGCGCGATTGCCTACCTGCTCAAGCCGATCGAGGAAGACCACCTGGGAGAGATGATCGATCGCGCCGGCCGTCTTCTCGGCTCCCTCCCGTCGCGCGAGCAAGAGGATGAGAACGTCAACCGTTTGCTGGGGGATGAGCTTCCCGCCATGGAGCAGATCGTGGCCAGGAAGGCAAACCGCGTTTTTCTGCTGGACCCTGCGGAAGCGTTAGTTTTCTACATGGACGGTGGGATCGTCCGGGTACGAGTGGACAACGATACCTACTGGGTCAACTATCAACTGGGAGAGTTAGAGCAGGCGCTTGGGTCAAGAGGGTTCTTTCGCGCCCGACGCTCTGCTCTCGTCAATCTGAAACGGGTGAAGGAGATCCGCTCGGATTTGCGCAGCAGCTTTGTTCTAGTCATGAGCGACGAGAAGGGTACGGAGGTTGAGGTGAGTGAGCGCCAGGGGCGTGCGCTACGGACTCGTTTCCCCGGCCTCTGACGCGAAAGTCACTTGGCTGTCCCAATCTGGTTTCCCATTTACGACCTGCTATCCCGCTTCCGTGTAAGACTCTTGATCGATGGTGGGAGCGAGCCGTCGGGAAGAGTAGCATTTTGGGTACCGGAGCGTTGCGGTTCTTGCCGGAAGGTAACATCCATACCCGAAATGTCACATTGACTGTGCTCTTTCGGGCGGATGATAATCATCACATTTGGCAACGGTTCCGCGTTGCCTTTTGGGGGTTCCCTTTGAAATCTGCCTATGTGAATGGCATTCGTAAACTATCTGAGTTGAGGCGTGGCCAGGTCGTCCGGCTGGCTGGCTCCGGCGCGGCCGTGGTCGAAGAAATCTGGAACGTCGGGGAATGCTACTTCGGCCATTTCCGGTGCCAGGATGGCCTGGTCGTTCTCCTAACCGAGGCTGAAGAAGCCATGATTGGAACACTGACGAGGCCGAGAGAGGTCCAATCGATCGAGGGATTGTGGCCGTGAAACGGCTCTCAGCCCTATCAGCTATTGGCCGCCACCGCCGATCGCGTCGAGATTGGCGATGATTTGCGGTGGAATTTCCAGCGTTGCCGCTTTGAGATTCTCGCGCAGATGTGCGGGCGAAGATGTTCCGGGGATCAAAAGGATGTTGGGCGAGCGCTGAAGAAGCCAAGCCAGGGCGACCTGCATAGGCGTGGCCTCTAGTGATGCTGCGGCGGCATCGAGCGCCGACGAGTGCAACGGCGTGAACCCTCCCAAGGGGAAGAACGGCATATACGCTACGCCCTGGCCTGCGAGATCGGCGATGAAGCCGTCATCGCCTCTGTGCGCCACGTTGTACATGTTCTGCACGCAGACGATCTCGGTGATGGCCCGAGCCTCAGCAAACTGTTTAGTGCTGACGTTGCTTACGCCGAGATGGCGAATCAGTCCCTTGCTTTTGAGTTCGGTAAGCACGGTCAAGGGCTCTGCAATCGATTCTTCGCTGGGGGCACTGATCCCTCCGACGCGAAGATTGACGACGTCGAGGCTGTCGACGCCGAGATTGCGCAGGTTGTCATGAACGCCATCGGTCAGTTCCTGGCGCGAAAGAGCATGGAGCCAGGACTTGTCGTTGCCCCGGCGCGCACCCAGCTTGGTCACGATGACGAGGTCATCCGGATAGGGGTGGAGCGCCTGCTTGATGATCTGATTGGTCACATGCGGGCCGTAAAAGTCGCTGGTATCAATGTGATTCACGCCGGCCGCGACCGCCTCTCGCAGGACGGCAACGGCGGCCTCCCTATCGCGAGGCGGGCCCCACACCTGGGGACCGGCAAGTTGCATCGCTCCATAGCCCATACGGTTTAAGATCATCGAGGTGCCGGGGAGCGTAAAAGTGCCGCCAAGGTCTATTTGTGTTGTCATGCCGTTCTCCTCTATTTGTACTTTACTTGCAGTGGTTGTACCCATTTTGATTAGATGAAGAAGGCTTCGGTTTAGGAGTTCGCATTTGTCCCAGCGTTCCCAAGCGCTCTTTGAGCCGCGTAAATCGCCCGTGCAAGCTCGTTCGACCGCCAGCGTGGACGCGATTCTCGAGGCGACGATTCAGGTTTTGCTGGATGTCGGCAAGGAGCGGCTGACCACGACCCGGGTGGCGTCGCGCGCAGGAGTGTCGGTCGGGACCTTATATCAATACTTCCCCAACAAGAGCGCGCTCTTACAGGCTGCTCTCAAGCGCCACCTGGACGGGATTATGGAGGCAGTGGAGCAAGTCTGCCAGGAGCAGAAGGGGAACCCGTTGGCCCACATGGCGACGGCTCTCATGGATGCTTTCCTTAGAGCGAAGATGAAAGACGGGAAAACGAGCGTCGCTCTCTACGCGGTCGGTTCGGACGTGGACGGAGCGAGGATCGCGCGTGAGATGGGACTGCGGTCCAGTAAGGCAATCATTGCTATGTTGGCGACTGCCCGAGAGCCGCTGACAAAGGATCCGCAACTCGTGGCGTCAATGCTGCAGGGCGCCATGGTCGGTATCGGCCGGAGCTTGCTTGAATCCGACGCCCCTGAGGAGCATTTCGAGACATTCCGGCAGGAACTGATCTTACTTGCCTGCTCGTACCTGAAAGCGTGTTCAGGCGCTCTTTGATTCAGGGGGTGCAAGACCGTTAACAATGGTCTTGACGTCGATGGTCGGACTCCGATATAGTCGGGTTCCGATATGAAATCCGAGTCTACCAAGAGCCGTCCGCTATCGTCCGCAACCCTGCATATCCTTCTGGCACTAGCCGGGGGTAATTTGCACGGTTACGGAATCATTAAGGAAGTCACACGCAATTCAGATGGTCACTATCGATTGGGCCCGGGTACGTTGTACGACAACTTGAAGAAGTTGATGGACGCCGGTCTGGTTGCGGATGCGGCCACATCTTCCTCGTCGAAGCGCAAGCCAGTCTCCTCGAAGGAAGACGATCGGCGGTTTTACACGCTTACGAAGGATGGAAAAAATGCGCTGGCTGCCGAGGTGGACCGGCTACAAGGCGTCGTACGAGAAGCCAAATTACGTCTGCAGGAAGCGAGGACAGGGAAAGCATGAACAGAGCCTTTGCCCGGTTTGCCTATCGTCTTCTTCTGAGCTTGCATCCAGCTTCCTTCCAAGACGAGTTTGGAACTGAGATGCTTTGGATCTTCGACGAGGAATACTCACAAGGTGGAGCTGCTTACATGTTCCTGGACGGGGCAATCTCTTTGCTGCGACAGTGTTCAAGGATCGAGAAGGATCCTGGACAGTTGTCCATCGCTTCGGGAGAGATCATTACCGGTCCTGGCATCGGCCCGGTTCGCCTGCTTCAGGCTGGCATCACGACTTCACTGATTTTTTTCAGTCTCATGTGGCTCGCAAGTCACCCAAGCCCGTGGACCCTCTCCGTTCGCTGGTCGGACCGGGTGCCGTGCTATACGATCACGCTGCAAGCGCCGTCGCACGCCGAAGTTGTGCTTGAGAGCACGCCGTAGGTTGCTAAAGCCATGCTCGAGGTTCGGCATCTGCGGAAACGGTACTCTGGTATTCCCGCCGTAGATGATGTGAGCTTCGTCGCACGTGCGGGTGAAGTAACCGGCTACCTTGGCGCGAATGGTTCGGGGAAATCGACCACCATGAAGATGGCCACGGGATTGATAGAACCGACTTCAGGCGAGATCTTCTTTGAAGGACGACCCATCAAGACAGACCCAATGGCCTATCGGCAACGATTGGGCTACGTACCGGAAGAACCGCACCTCTACACCCACTTGAGCGGCATGGAGTACCTGGTGATGGTCGCCGAGTTGCGGGACATGGAACGGAGTTGTGCCGATAAGCGTATCCATGGACTTCTCCGCCTCTTCGGCATTCACGGGGACCGCGATGTTGCCATGTCGTCTTATTCAAAGGGCATGCGGCAGAAGATTCTTTTGAGTGCGGCGCTGATGCACAATCCAGACCTGATACTGCTGGATGAACCGTTCTCCGGGCTCGATGTCGGTTCGTCGCTCATCCTACGCAGCCTGATTAAGGAATTGGCAACGCGGGGTAAGATTGTCCTCTTCAGTTCGCACGAGCTTGAAACGGTGGAACGCCTATGTTCCCATGTCGTTATTTTGCATCGCGGCAAAGTGGTCGCGGACGACTCGATTGAGCGGTTGAGAGTCCTAATGGCTTTACCTACACTGGAAGGAATTTTTTCGCAACTCGCCGTCGAGCAGGACTCAGAGGCCGTCTCACGAGAGATTGCAGACCTGATCCATGCATAGCGACTGGACCAGGAGACGGCTTCAGTTCCGCACGCTGTATCGCGTTTTCCTTCTCCGGGTTGTGGATCTCGAGCTGCTCTCGGCCGATGGCGACCCGACAAAATTGATCGGACAGTTTGCGACCATCTTCGTCACCATCAGCTTATTCTTTACGCTTCCGGCACTTCTGATGCTGATGGGTACTGGTTCGCTCCCAGGGACACAAGGATGGACTCCTGAACACTTTTTTATTGAAACAGCGATGACGTGTGCCGGGCTGATCGCGGTACTGAACTGGGAGGCAGCCTTCCCGGATAAACGAGACCTCCTCGTACTGGCACCACTGCCGGTGAGGAAAAGTACGTTGTTTCTGGCTAAGATTGCTGCCCTGTTTGCGGCTCCTGCTCTCGCGGTGGCCGCGTTGAACAGCTTTTCAGGCGTCGCGTGGCCGTTCCTCTTTCAATCAGGCAGCGGCGGATTCTTTGGCGTGTTGCGTGCATGGCCTGCCTATTGGATCACTGCTTTTGTGGCAGGCGGTTTTCTCGTACTCGCCATTCTCACGTTACAGGGGCTGGCGGCCAATCTGCTTCCGCGTCAGCTTTTTCTGCGATTTTCAGCGGTGCTGCAAGCAGCCGTGATGTGCATCCTGCTGATCGTCTACTTTCTTGAACCATCGTTGGAGTCACCGGCTGCCATGGCTGCGGCGCAGAATCAGCGCCTGCTGGCGTGGCTTCCCTCCTACTGGTTCCTGGCGGTCTTTAATCAGCTCAATGGATCGATGGATCCGGTGTTGGTTCCTTTGGCCAAACGAGCATGGATCGGCTTGGGAGTATCCGCGCTGGGAGCTTGTACGGCATTGTTTTTGTGCTACTTCCGTTTGATGCGAAGGATGGTGGAGCAACCCGACATCCTGCCGCAGACTCGATTCGTCTCGTGGTCGCCACGGTTCGGCAACTCGCTCACGGGCGCAATCACCCGCTTCAGCATGCGCACGTTGCTGCGCAGCCGGCAACATCGCATGATTCTCAGTTTCTATCTAGGAATTGGGATCACGATCGTCGTCGGTTATGTGAAAGTCACGAATCGAGGTTTTCAATCTACGCGAGGAACGATCAGCAATTCGTTCCTGTTTGCCAGCATTCTGATGATGATCCTGACCGTCCTGGCATTGCGCGTGGTTGCTTCCATTCCTATTTCGCTTCCGGCTAACTGGATTATCCGCGTCTCACAGGTACGATCGGCCAGCGATTACCTTAGGGCAATCCGTTGGTCGTGGCTGACTTTGGGGGTGGCGCCTGTGCTGGTTAGCATTGCCGCCTTCCTGCTGGCCGCGTCTCCGTGGCGTCCGGCGCTGGGGCATTTCTGCGTGATGTTCTGGCTGGGAATCATGCTGGTGGAAGTTTGTCTGTACACGTTGCGTAAGATTCCGTTCACCTGCTCCTATCTGCCGGGGAAAGCAGGAATTCATATCGCCTTCTGGGTCTGCGTCATTTTCTTCCTGCGTTTGCTGCATGAAGCAGCCGAGTTGGAGGGGCGGCTACTGCATCGTCTCCTCAGTAGCATCGTGATGATTGTGATTGTGGCTTTGGCCGCGATTGGGATGCGGCACCTCGGCGCATCTCGTGCAGATTTGACTGAGGAGCTTCTGTTTGAAGAGGCATACCCTGCGGAAGTCACTTCGTTGGGGTTGAATTGAAATTTGCGGTATGGGAACCTCGTTCCCATACTCAGAGGTCACTCCGGACTGCGTCCTCGCGTACTTCAGCCGTCCCCGTTCGACAAGCTCAGGGCAGGCTCTACGGGACTGAATGATGTTTTAAACGGTACCCAGGACTAGCGTCCTGGGCTAAGGTCAGCCGTCCCTACGGGACTAGGTTTTGGAAATGGAGTTCTCACACAGGTTCTGAAGCCCAATTCTCCCCTTTACCCGTGTTCGGCGCAGTTGGCAATCGTTAGCGTCCTCCGGTATACAGCTACTGGGGGATGTCATGTCGAAATTGCAATATCAATCGGGGTTTGGCAACGAGTTTGCGACCGAAGCGGTTGCAGGGGCTTTGCCCGAGGGCCAGAATGCGCCCCAGAAGTCGACCCTTGGACTCTATACAGAGCAGTTCAGCGGTACCCCGTTTACGGCTCCACGGGCCACGAACCGGCGCTCCTGGCTCTATCGTATCCGCCCCTCGGTGACCCACCGACCGTTCGTTGAACTGCCTGACAACAGGATGCGCAGCGCGCCCTTCGACGAGGTTTCTGCGACGCCTAACCAGCTACGGTGGGATCCATTGCCCATCCCCTCCGCGCCGTGCGACTTCCTCGACGGCATTGTCACCATGGCCGGCAACGGCAGCCCGGCGGTTCAGACCGGGTGTGCGGTACACATCTATGCTGCGAACCAAAGCATGTATGGCCGGTTTTTTTCGAACGCCGATGGGGAGATGCTGATCCTGCCCCAGTTGGGGAGGCTGCGCTTCTTCACCGAGCTGGGCGTTCTGGAGGTGGCGCCGGGTGAGCTCTGCGTCATTCCCCGCGGCCTCAAGATGCGGGTGGAGCTACTTGACGATTCGGCTCGTGGGTATATCTGCGAGAACTACAGCCTTCCGTTCCGCTTGCCTGACCTGGGTCCGATCGGAGCCAACGGGCTGGCAAATCCACGCGATTTTCTCTATCCCGTGGCGGCGTTTGAGGACGTGGATGACAAGTTTCAGACCTTGTGCAAGTTCCAGGGTAAGTTGTGGTCGGCGGGCATCGATCACTCGCCGCTCGATGTGGTGGGATGGCATGGCAACTACGCGCCTTACAAGTACGACATGGCGAAGTTTAACTGCATCAACAGTGTCAGCTTCGACCATCCGGATCCGTCGATCTATACCGTGCTCACCGCGCCCACGGCGGTGCCGGGTACAGCCAATGTGGACTTCGGCATCTTTCCCCCACGTTGGATGGTGGCGGAGCATACGTTTCGTCCTCCCTGGTTTCACCGCAACGCGATGAACGAGTTCATGGGCCTGATCTTCGGCCAGTACGATGCCAAGGCAGAGGGGTTCGTTCCCGGTTCCGCCAGCCTGCACAGCTGTATGCAGGCACACGGGCCGGATGCGGAGACCTTCGAGCGTGCAGTGAGCGCGGAGCTCAAGCCTCATTATCTTGGCGGTACCCTGGCCTTCATGTTTGAGACCCAGCTGGTGCTTCATCCCACACGCTTTGCCCTGGAGACGGATTGCCTGCAGCGTGATTACTTTCAGGTATGGCAGTCGCTGAAGAAGCACTTCACGGGAAAGCCGATTCAGTAAATGTAACCATGAATGCTACGCATGATCCTCAGCGGCAAAGCTGGGTTCTTTCCGCCAATCGCCCCGGCAACGCATTCCCGATCCAGAACCTGCCCTTTGGCGTTTTTGCGGGGGATTCGGGGCCCAGGGTTGGGATTGCCATTGGCGACCGGGTTCTGGATCTTCGCGGTTGCTCGGGACTGTTGGGGGTGCTACCGGCGGGCGCGGTTGAGGCCTGCACCGCTTCCACGCTCAATGACCTGATGGCGTTCGGCCCGGCGTGCTGGTCGGCTCTGCGCGCGCGGCTGAGTGATCTGCTCCGAAGCGATCATCCGCAGGCTGCCGATCATCAACGGGCGCTGGGGCCGCATTTGATGGCGATGGCAGATGTGAGGATGCTGCAGCCGGCGGCAATCGGCGACTATTCGGACTTCTATGCGTCGATTGATCACGCGAGGAATGTGGGCAGGTTGTTTCGTCCGGATCATCCTCTACTCCCTAACTACAAGTACGTGCCTATCGGATACCACGGCCGGGCATCGTCGATCGTCCTCAGCGGGTCGATGGTGAGGCGGCCGAAAGGGCAGATTGGCCCCTCCCCGGGGGCGGCGCCCCGGTTCGCGGCTACTCAGGCGCTTGATTATGAAATTGAGGTTGGTTTTTTTGTTGGGGCCGGCAATCGGTTGGGTGAAAGGATCGATATCGAGGACGCGGCCTCTTATTTGTTTGGCGTGTGTCTGCTGAATGATTGGACGGCACGTGACATTCAGGCGTGGGAGTACCAGCCATTGGGGCCGTTCCTGGCCAAGAGCTTTGCTACCTGTATCTCGCCGTGGATCGTCACCATGGAGGCGCTCGCCCCGTTCCGCACGGCTGCGTATGCACGACCTGCGGGGGACCCGGCGCCGCTCGCGTACCTTACGTCGGAAAAGGACATGCGGGAAGGGGGGATCGATTTGAGCGTTGAGGTTTACTTGCGGTCGGCGCCGATGAATAAGGCTGTTCGGGTTAGCCGCAGTAATTTGCGTCACCTTTATTGGACACCGGCGCAGTTGCTCACGCATCACGCGAGCAATGGTTGCAATCTCCAACCTGGTGATCTGCTGGGCAGTGGTACGGTGTCCGGGCCTGACGATGGGGCGCGCGGATGTTTGCTCGAGCTGACGGGCAATGGGCGTGAACCTATTTCGTTGGGTCCGGGTGAGCGGCGTGGGTTTCTTGAGGATGGCGATGAGGTTGTGTTTCGCGGATACTGCGAGCGGCCGGGGTGGGTGGGGATTGGGTTGGGGGAATGCTCCGGCACGGTGATTGGTGAGTGAGTGATGATTCGAATCGTCATGGCGATGCTGCAACGGATAAGCCGGCGCCACCCGCCAGCAGATCTTTACTGAATGCCGGTTCCTCGCCCCTCAGCAGGCGGTCAATGATCTGGTGGATTTGGAGTTCGTCAAAGGGCGAGGTTACATCCCGCTCAGCTTGCTGCCCGGGAAAGTGAATCATTAGGACTGGGCGCGTATCAAAGCGGCCTTGGCTCGCGGCCTCATCCTCCTTTGTCCATAGGGGGGTCGGCCGCCATATCGGTAAGCGCCACGAGTGATCGGAACATATGATGACGGTGGTCTTGGAGGCTGACGCGGTCGCATTCAAGCTCTTCATCAACTCATCCAGCACCCGGTCGCTAAGCGCCAGGTTATCGATATAGCTGCCCGTCTCGCGCCGGGTTCCCGTCTCACGGTCATAGATGCCAGGGGGATGCGGTATCGGCAGGTGGATGTAAACGAAGCGAATGCTCTGGTCGCGGATCAATGCCGTTGCCGCCGGCACGATCTCCCCAAGGTCCTCGGCGTGGACTTGCTGCATGAAGGCCGGCTTTCGTTCCAGCCCCCACATCATTCTCTGAAGCGGCGAAATGGCGTTCTCGATAGGCGATTTAGTCGAGATCGGCCCTTTTAATTCTCCGTCTCCCATCCTCCAGAAACAGTAGTCGAGTGTTCCTGCGAGAATGCGGCAATAGGGGTTGAACCAACCGACGACACCGGTCGTCCAGCCCAGGCGGCGAGCATCTGAAAAGATCGTGGCGCGGGCATCGAAAGCCTGCCATTGCTCGCTTCCAGCGAATCGAACCGTCGGTTCCCCATCGAGACCGCTCCGAATCTTGTCGATCTTCCTGCCCAGAAAAAATGAAGGAATCACAAGATCTGTGTTGTATCCCACTGGATTCAAATCGCTGAAGACGACGCTCTTGCTTTTGAACCGATCGAAGGCCGGCATCGAAAGCCCGGGAAATCGATGATCGAAGGTTTGATCGTAGGAGAGTTCGTCAAAGAGGAGCCACACGATACGTTCGCTGCGGCCTTTCGAATCTACTCGATCCGAGGCCAGAGCTGGATGTGTCACGGGCATGAGCGCGTCGCTTTGCTGCGCCTGCAGCCCTTGATGCATGAGTTCAGGCACCATCCACACCGCGTTGCATCCTGCGATCAACAGCAGTAACAGTAAGCCGCGCACGGCCGTGCGGTAGGCCGATGGTCGAAGCCACCATAACGCCAGCGCGCCGACGAGGGTTACGGCAAACGCTGTCGGGGGAGTAAGGCGAGGGATATTCCAACCCGGGTATGCGAGGAGGTTTTCGACGATCGTGCGGGCAAGCGCGGCTGCGATGAGCACCCAAGCCAGGGCGCGCAGGCCGGTCTGCTTCTTCTGCAGGTAACTGAACAGGAGGGCAGCCAACAAGGACAAGGCTGACAAGTCAATCAGCGTACCCCAGACAACACTGCGCATCGGTAAGATGCTGTGATAGAGCACGGCATGGTAGGGCGAGATCAGTGCCGCGAGATGAGAGATCATCAGCAGTATCGCCGCCCCAATGCCTTGGATAAAGGTCTTGAAGGTTTTGGGGTTCATCGCTTCCCGAACAAAAAGAGCACTCGGCCGTTGCTCAATTCCTCGCGCGTCATGATATTGAAGTGGCGGGTAAACTGCTCGACAAATAGATCTTCGTCCAGATGCGCATAAAGTTCGTCTCGCCCGCGGCAAAGATCGATGTAGCGCACGTCTGTCTTGGGAACCCATTCCACGATGCTCCAGCGACGGGTGAGCGATGCCAGCAGAGCGGCCACATCGTCCATGGGAATCTGATCGGCGAGCAGAAGATGATGGAGTATTCCGAGCATCATGACGCAATCGAAACGCTGGCGCGCGCGCTCCAGCAAATTGAGAGACTCGGTGTTGCACCAACCGACCGCGGGAGTGGGCCGGGCCACATCAGCGATCAGGGGAAGAATGGGCAGGCCCCCGTCCCGGGCCTCTCTCCAGTTGCGATCTGAAGAGGCAACATCGGTGTCCCACGCAACTACGCGAGCGCCTGCGCCGGCTGCAATGCGCGAGTACTGGCCGGTGTTGGCGCCGATGTCGAGCACCGATTCGGGGCGCAGCCATTGCAGGGCGCGGTCTACGAATTCCTGCTTGCGCTGCCTTTCCTCTTCGCTGTAATGATCGGCAGCAACGTGGTATTCGCTCCAGCGCGAATCGCGTCGCTTTGGCTCCAGCGCGCGCAGGGCCTTCCCAAAGCTTCTGAGGTTTCGCTCCAAAACCGCAGCCGCGATTTCCGGCTCCTGCTGCAGTCTGGACGGTGCTCCCGTGCCACGCTTGCGGGTCTCAAACAGGAAAGGAAGGGTAATGAGCGAACGAAGGGGAGCACTCCATCGTTCGACACCGGAAAGATAGGGGTAGAGATCTACGGGCTCATAGCCATCGCGGCGATGGAGTGTGGACGCTAACGGCCAACCGAGGTATTTGTAGGCCGCCAAAGGTAAGAGAAAGGTGCGCGCAAATTGGCCGTAAGCGAGCCACAAAGGACTGCGCGGATCACGACACTCAATGGACAGCAGATCCACGAAGACCGGGCGTGAGCCTTCGAATAGGATGTTTAACGGGGTCGCATCTTTGAGAATCCAGCCCTCATGGAGCAATTGCTCGCATAGTTCGAGCGTTAGTTCTCCGGCTGCTACCCATTGCGAGGGAGTCCATTCCCATGGGTAGGAGGGGAAAAAGACGCGCGGGTGCTGAAGCAGCAGAGGCTGATCCTCTTCCGCGGACAGCACTTCGGTCGCGACCAGGTGGCCTTCATCGGTCCAACGGCGGGCCAGATCAGACTGCAGGAAGCGCAGAGCCTCTGCGGCGTAGCGAGGGTGCACGGTTCGCAACACATCGTCGCCATCAATACGGAGTGAGCCGGCAGGATCGCGAAACGTCGCGATATGCTGCGACGTGCCCTGGCTCATGGCTGGTTCTCTGCAACCTCTGTCTGCGCAGAGCCAGGCGATCTGCGGAGGGAGTAAAGGAGACGCTTGACGCGATGGCGCAAATAATACATCGCGCCAGCGAACATGGAACCTGCAACCTGAAGAAACACAAAACCAGAACCCGGATCGACGTAGGCGTGGGCCGGACGCTCAAATGCAACCATGAGCGCAGCAATCTGCAAAACAGTAAGCAGCCAAAGCCCTGAACGAAGTACAGGGGGGGAGTGATACGGTCTGTTCACGAAGCTCCTCGAGGCGCGAATGTACCTATTCTGTGTAACGTTGGACCATAGACAAAAGTTGCGCAGCCATTAACTTTTTGTCACCTTCCGTTCATAATCGATAGACGTAAGAATTGGCTCCAGGATTACGCCGTTTCTCGTGAAATAGAGCAATGCTTCCTTCGGGCGATCACCAGTTGGTCCAGATCATCGACGCTGCGCTGGCCGACACTGGCCGCCGAAGCGGGGAATGGCTGGTGTGCAAGCCAGGGTGTACACAGTGCTGTGTGGGGGTTTTCGCCATCCATCAGCTCGATGCAGCCCGGCTCCGGGAGGGGCTGCAAGAGTTGAGTGCCAGCGATCCGGAACGCGCGCGTTCGGTTCGCGAGCGCGCTCGGAAATCCGTGGAGCGCCTGACGAAGGACTTCCCCGGTGACCCTGCGACCGGATTACTGGATCCCTCGGAAGAGGCCGAAGCGCGTTTCGAGGACTTTGCCAATGATGAGCCCTGTGCCGCACTGGACCCTCGCACCGGCCTTTGTGAGCTGTATCTATCCCGGCCCATGACTTGCCGCGTCTTTGGGCCCCCGGTGCGCTCGGAGCAGGGGCTGGGCGTCTGCGAGCTTTGCTATCACGGCGCCACCGAGGAGCAGATTGCCGGGTGCGAAATGCCCGTCGACCCCGAGGGGCTGGAAGCGCAGTTGCTCCAGGAGTTTGAGCAATCGTCCGGCCGGCATGGCCGCACCCTGGTTGCTTTCGCGCTGGATGCCCCTTAACTGGGTACAATCAACAGAGACTTCCGCAGGAACGTAAATTCATGGCTAGCAATCCAGTTACCACTTTGAATACCGCTGTCGGCAATGCCGCTGCACACGCCGGCTTAACCGTTCTCTCCTCTGAAGAAGGGGTTGACTTCAACGGGCGCCCTACCGCCATCTTCCGTATCGGTCTTTCCAAGGATGCTCCCGCCGAGCGGACGCTGCGGTTGGAGTTGAGCGAAGACTTCGACTTCCATCGCCCCGAGCTCTTGCCGGAGATGACGGCCCACTTACGGGATGAGGCCAAACGCTTGCGCAATCCGCGGCCAGATGCCTACGTGACGATGGCCGGTATGCCGATCACGTTTGCCGACTTTCGATGGCCTTTCCACCGCTCTGTTTCTGGCGCGGATACTAACATTGTTCACGGCGTGGTGTACGTGGCCGACGGCACCGATTCCCTGCTGCATGCGAAGGTCTCCGCGAGTATGACCGTGACCTTTGCCGAGATTGTGCCTGCTCCCGAGCAGCCGTACGCGGAAACCTTTATCTACAGTGCGATTCGCAAGACCCTGGACCAGGGTCAATTGGAACTGTTGAAGAGCGGCAACCGCCAGCCGGTGCCGGTGACTACGCGCTATTACAGCCGCTGGCAAAAGAAGTTCTTCTTCACCGATACCGATGACGAAAGCCGGCAGCGATTTTTGCTGGCCAAGGCTTTCTGGCTCTCGGGGGTGTTGGGCAAGTCGCAGCCGGTCTGGATCGCTGACCCGCGAGACGCACAATATCTGAATACCACTCCCGAGGAGTTGGTGCGTGCGGCATCGGTGCTCGCCACCGCCGGCCTGGTGACCCGGAGCGAGGATGACTCCGAGTTCGCGGCCGCGACCCCGGCCCTGCTCGCCCGCGAGGCCGAGTTCCGCGAACGCCTGCAGCAGGCTTTTGCGCTGACTAAGCCGACTTTCAACGAGGAAATGCGCCACGGGCACACGAATATGTAGGTGTTTGTAACTCTCCCGCCGGGCGTGCGTCTCATGCGCACGGGGAGACTCATGGACAGCGGAAGAATGGTCACGGTCATGATCCTGGCTCTGATGGCCTCCAGCGCTTTGGCGCAAAAGGCAGTGCTGGTGGAGCTATTCACTTCAGAAGGATGCTCGAGTTGCCCGCCTGCGGATGCTTTGCTCAGGCAGGTAAACGGAAGCCAGACCAGCGGGGGGCAGTTGGTGGTGGGCATCAGCGAGCATGTGACCTACTGGAACCAGCTGGGGTGGTCTGATCCTTTCTCGTCGCCGGTGTATACGGAACGGCAGAATGCTTACAGCGAACGATTCCACCTGGAGGGCGTGTATACGCCGCAGATGGTGATCAATGGCGCGGAGCAGATCGTGGGCAGCGACCGTGCCGCGTTGCTGCACGCGGTCGAGAAAGAGGACGCAGAGAGCCCACGAATGTCTCTGCGTATTGTGTCGTTGAGCATCGCGGGCGGCCACTTGACGGTGAATCTTTCCACCAGCGGTGACCTGCCGGCTCACGGAGCTGATCTCATCGCGGTGCTCGCGGACGACTCTGACCGGTCGAGCGTACTGCACGGGGAGAACTCTGGCCGCACGCTGGCGCACGTTGCTGTGGCCCGGTCCATCACCCGGGTAGCCAGGGTGCAGGCCGCGGGCGAGCTGACAGTGCAGATCCCGATTCCCGCTTCGATGCAGACGACGCAGGGCCATCACCTTATCCTGTTCGCGCAAACACCCGGCAATGGACGCGTGTTGGGCACAGACACCAAGCCGCTATAGAGAACGATCGCATGGCTACCGAAATTCGGGATGAACCGCGCATGATCGCCTCGATCCTTGCCGGCGATACGCAGCTGTTCCACGAATTGATTCGGCCCTATGAGCGCAGAGTCTATGCGATGGCGCTGTCGTTTTTGCACAATGAGGCAGATGCCGAGGATGCGACCCAGGAGGCGTTCCTCAAGGCCTTCCGCAACCTGGCCAGCTTTCGCGGCGATGCTAAATTTGGGACTTGGCTGGTCAGTATCACATTGAACGAGGCACGGAGCCGGATCCGCCGCCGGGATGCGATCAAGATGGAGTCGCTGGATGAGCCGGACGAAGA
>Ga0182024_10005124_pt1 | contig 29570 bp, 28 predicted proteins | sample P32metaG_FD_120480 | JGI IMG/M metagenome (GOLD analysis project Ga0182024, IMG submission 120480) | Permafrost microbial communities from Stordalen Mire, Sweden - P3-2 metaG (Illumina Assembly) | ecosystem: Environmental > Terrestrial > Soil > Wetlands > Permafrost | place: Sweden: Stordalen...
CGCCACCCAGCTCAAGATGCACGATCCGCACGTCTACGCCGTCGTCCAGCTGCCGCTGCCGAAGGTTCAGCCGAAGCCGACCGGGATCGCCTTCTTCGGCTGGATCACGCATCGCGAGCACTAGTGTGCTGTCTCGTAAATTTCTTGCGGAAGATCGACGAGTGAGATTTCGCAAGCGAATTTGCGAGACAATACACTAACGTGGCGGCGCGAGCTTTCGCGCGCGTTCCGGCGATACGAGCGAGAACCTCACTCGTACTCATTTTGCTTTTGGCGGCGGCGCTCACGCTGCGGCTGGGTTTGGTGCAGATTCGTGACGGACCGCATCTCGCGCGGCTTGCCCTCGCGCAGCACGACGAGACGGTCGAAACGTTTGCGCGGCGCGGTGCGATTCTCGACCGCGACGGCGGCGTGCTGGTGCGGTCGCTACCGTCCGAGTCGATCTACGCCGTGCCCGGCGACGTCGTCGATCCGCACGCGGCAGCGCTCAAGTTGGCGCCGGTGCTGCATCAGCCGGCCGCCGCGATCGAAATCGTGCTGCGCGACAAGAGCGCGTTCCGCTGGCTGGCGCGCAAGGTGCAGCACGAGACGGCCGAGCGCGTACAGGCCCTGCATCTGAGCGGCGTCGGAACCAAAGCGGAGGAGACCGGCCGTCGCTTCGTCGCGTCGGGGCGGCTCGCATCGACGGTGGTCGGTTTCACCGGCACCGATGAGAACGGGCTCGATGGCCTCGAGTACGCGTTCGACAGCCTGCTGCGCGGGCGCCCGGGACGCGTGCGCATCGAGTCGGACGAGCTGGAGCGCGCAGCGATCCCGTTCGGTACCACGCAGGTGATCGATCGCGCCGTCCCCGGCACCACGCTGGTCACGACGCTCGATCCGTACCTGCAGTTCGAAGCCGAACGGCTGCTGCGCGCCGACATCAAGAAGTGGTCGGCCACGAGCGGCACCGTGATCGTGATGGATCCCTGGACCGGCGAGCTGCTGGCGGTGGCCAACGCTCCGGATTTCGATCCGGCGCATTTCAGCGCGTCATCGAGCGACGCGTGGCGCGATCGCGCGGTCAGCGACGCCTACGAACCGGGTTCCACCTTCAAGCTGGTGACCGCCGCGGCGGCGCTCGAGAGCGGCCGGTTCAAACCCAACGCGCGCTTTCCGGCGCGCGACTCGATCACGGTCGGCGGCCGCACGATTCACAACGCCGAGGACGGCTTGATGGCCGGCAGTAACGGCAGCGAGTCGATCGAAGAGATCATCGCTTTCTCGCACAACGTCGGCGCCGCCGAGATCGGCCTCGCGACCGGGAAGCGCGCGATGTATGCAACCCTGCAGCGCTTCGGCTTCGGTCACTCCACGCAGGTCGAACTTCCCGGTGAGAACCCGGGCATCGTCGACCGGCCGGAGAACTGGAGCGGTTCGCAGCTGGCGACGATCTCGTTCGGCCACGGCATCGCGATCACGCCGATCGCCCTGATCCGGGCCTATGCCGCAATCGCGAACGGCGGCTTGCTGCTGCGGCCGCGGATCGTGCACGCGTTGATCGACGACCAGGGCGTCGTGGTCCACCGCTATACAGCGACGGTCGAACGCCGCGCGCTCTCGCCGGAGATCGCGGCGACCCTGCGCCGCTATCTGCGGGCGGTCGTCGTGCGCGGCACCGGCAATCCGACCGCCCAGGTCGCCGGGTACACGACGGCAGGGAAAACGGGGACCGCCCAGGTCGTCGAAAACGGCCGCTACCAGCCGGGGCTCTACACGGCGTCCTTCGTCGGGATGATACCGGCCGAGCGGCCGCGCTACGTGATCCTGGTCAAGATCGACCACCCGCGCGGCGCCATCTACGGTTCGGTCGTCGCCGCACCGGTGTTCGCCGACCTCGCGCGCGCGGCGATGTTCCATGCCGGGATCATGCCGGCGCCGCCGGCGTCCCGCTTGGTCCGCCAGCGCCCGGCGGCGAAGGCTCGGCGCTGATGCGAGAGACGTCCAGGCTGGTCGCTGCGCTCGCAGACGCCACGGTCATCGGTGCGCTCCCGCCATCGATCGAGGGTATCGCGAGCGACGCGCGCGCGGTTCGCAACGGAACCGTGTTCGTGGCGCTGCGCGGAACGCGCGCGGACGGCCATGCGTTCATCGCCGAAGCTGCCGCGAACGGGGCGGCGTTCGTCGTCGCCGAGCGGCCCTCCGAGGTCGCGGTCCCGCAGGTGATCGTCGCCGATACGCGCATCGCCGCTTCGGCGCTCGCGGACGCCTTCTACGACCACCCCTCGCACGGACTCACGGTCGTCGGCATCACCGGTACGAACGGGAAGACGACTACGACGCACCTCGTGCGCGACATGCTCGAAGCGGCCGGGATTGCCTGCGGCGTCATCGGAACGCTGGGCGGAACGTTTCGCGATCATGCGCCGTGGCCGCTCGGGAACACGACGCCGCTCGCGCTCGAACTGCACGCGCTGCTGGCGGAGATGCGCGCGGCCGGGGCGACCGCGGTGGTCATGGAAGTCTCCTCGCACGCGCTCGCCCTGCGCCGCGTCGACCACGTTCGCTTCGCGGCCGCGGTGCTGACGAACATCACCCGCGATCATCTCGACTTCCACGGCACGTTCGAACGCTACGTCGCGGCGAAGCGCCTGCTGTTCGACTTCGCGCCCCAACACGTGCTCAACCTCGACGATCCGTTCGGTGCCGCGTTCGCGGAGCAGCTGCCCGGTGCGATTACCTTCGCGCTCGATCGCGACGCCGATCTGCGCCCGCAGGGGCTGCGCGTCGAAGGCGACGGCTCCACGTTTTCCATCGGCGCCACCGACGTTTCGATTGCGCTGCCGGGCCGGTTCAACGTCCGCAACGCCTTGGCGGCATTCGGCGTGGGACGGGCACTCGAGATCGACGATGCGACGATCGCGCGCGGGCTCGGCACGACGCGCGCCGTGCCCGGACGGATGGAGCGGATCGGGGCCTTCGGCATCGAGGCGATCGTGGACTACGCGCACACGCCGGACGCGCTCGAAAACGTGCTGACCGCAGTTCGTGAGACGACGCGGCGCAACCTCATCCTGGTCTTCGGCTGCGGCGGCGACCGCGACGCGGGAAAACGCGTGCAGATGGGCGAGGTCGGCGCGCGGCTCGCCGATCGCGTCATCGTGACCTCCGACAACCCGCGCTCCGAAGATCCGCTTGCGATCGCGGAATCGATCGCGGCCGATTACGCGCACACCGAGATCGTGCTCGATCGCCGGGCCGCGATCCGGCGCGCGATCGACCAGGCGCAGGCCGGCGACACCGTCGTCGTCGCCGGCAAAGGACACGAGGCGTATCAGATCGTCGGCGACGAAACCCGCCCGTTCGACGACCGCGAAGAGGTGCGCGTCGCGTTCGCCCGCCGCGCCGTGGCGCGCCGATGACGTTTCCCCTTGCCGCTGCGATCGAGGCCACTGCCGCGCACGCGCTGGCCGCGGAGCTGCTTCCGGCTGCGCTCAACGTGCAGACCGACACGCGCACGCTCGAACGCGGCGCGACCTTTCTCGCGCTGCGCGGCGAACGCTTCGACGGTCATGCGTACGTCGCCGAGGCGTACGCGCGCGGCGCGGCGTGTGCGATCGTCGACGATGCGCAGCGCGTGCCCGCGGGCCGACCCGCGCTGGTGGTCGCCGATACGCTGGCCGCCTACCTCGCGCTGGGCAGGCTGGCGCGCCGCAGCCTGGGCGGTCCGGTCGTGGGCATCACCGGCTCGACCGGCAAGACGACGACCAAGCAGTTCTTACTCGGGCTGCTGCGCGGCGCGGGGATCGCCTGCGTGGCCACGCCGGAGAACGAGAACAACGAGGTCGGCGTCGCCAAGTTTCTGTGCGGGCTCGAGAGCGGCGACCCGCGCGTCGCGATCGTCGAGATGGGCGCGCGCAAATACCGCGACATCGACGTGCTGGTCGCCGCCGCGCTCCCCGAAATCGGTGTGCTGACCAATGTCGGCGAGGCGCACCTCGAGATCATGGGAACGCGCGAACGAATCGCCGAGACGAAGTGGGCGCTGCCGGCGGGCGCGCGCCGCGCCGTGCTCAGCCTCGCCGACGACGCGTCGCGGGAGCGCGCGGCATCGCTCGCCGCCGCGCCGATGTGGTTCGGCATCGACGGCGAGCAGCCGCCGCACGGCCAAGCAGCAGTCGTGGTCGAGCCGGATTCCGTCTGGAGCATCGACGGCGACGGTGCGACCGAGACGCACCGGCTGCGGATCGGGTTTCCCGGCGATCACAATCGCCGCAACCTCGGCGCCGCGTTCGCGGCCGCCGTGCTGTGCGGCGCGTCGCCGCGCCTGCTGGCCGAGGGGGCGGCGAGTCTGGCCCTGCCGCCCGGCCGGTACCAGGTGCTCGAGCTGGGCGACGACGTGCGGCTGGTGTTCGATGCCTACAACGCGTCGTTGTCCGGAACGCTCGCGACGCTGGCGACGTTCGGGCACGAGGAGGCGTCGCGGCGCATCGCCGTGCTCGGCGGGATGGCGGAACTCGGTGACGACGCGCCGGCGATGCACGAAAAGGTTGGCGAGATCGCGGCCAAGCGCGCGCACGTCGTGCTGGCCGGCGGACGCTTCGCGCGTGATACGGCGCGCGGCGTCGAAGGCGAAGGCGGCGTCGTGGTGCGCTACGCCAACAACGATGACGCGACCGGCTGGCTGCGCGCGAACGTGCGGCCGGGCGATGCGATCCTGCTCAAGGGTTCGCGCCGGTACAAGATGGAGGAGATCGCGCGCGCTCTCGGTGCGGAGGGCTTTCCGTGATCCCGGTCGCGGTGAAGGATGCCGGCCTGCCCGACGGCCTGGTCGCGATTCCGGTGCGGACGCGGCTGATCGCGCCCGGCGACGATCTCGCGCTGCTGATCCGCGAAGCGCTGCACGGGATCGTGCGGCCGCGTGAGGTGATCGTGATCGCGGAGACTGCGGTCGCGATCGCGCAGTCGCGCTTCATCCCGGCCGAGTTCATCCGTCCCTCGCCGCTCGCGCTCGCGCTCTCGCGCCACGCCGGAGCGCTGGCGACGGTGAGCCAGCCCGAATCGCTGCAGCTGGTGATCGATCAAGTCGGCGCGCGGCGCGTGGTCCTGGCCGCCATCGCGCACGTGATCGGGCGCCTGCGCGGCCGTCGCGGCGTGTTCTACGAGATGCTCGGCGAGTCGATCGCGGCGATCGACGGCTACACCGGAACGCTGCCGCCCTACGAACGCGCGATCGTGCTCGGACCCGCGCAGCCTGATCGCGTCGCCGGCGAACTCGCGGCCGCGCTCGATCTCCACGTGGCGATCGTCGATGCGAACGACCTGGGCCGTGCCAAGACGCTGGGCGCCTCGCCCCAGCTCGATCGCGACGCCGTCGAACGTGCGCTGCTCGGCAATCCGCACGGCAACGGCGACGAGCAGACGCCGCTGGTCGTGCTGGCCTGGCGCGGCGATGGTCCCAACCCCCTGGTGCGCCGATGATCGCCGACGACCTCAGCGGCCCGCACCCCTGGTGGTTCACGTTCCTCTATGCGCTGCTGAACGCACCGCTTGGCGTCGGCGGGCTGCTGTTCGCGGTGATGACCGCCGGTCTGCCCGCGTTTGTGGTCGTCGTCCTGCTGGGGCCACGGTTGATCGCGCGTCTCCAGCGCGCCGCCGCGCAGCAGACGGCCTATGAAGACGCACCGGCAACGCATCGCGCGAAGACGGGGACGCCGACGATGGGCGGCCTGCTCTTCGCGGTGGCACCGCTGATCGCGCTGCTGCTCGATCACAGCCGCGACACGATCGCGCTGGTCGCGCTGGTGTTCATGTGCATGGGGATCGGCGCGATCGATGACCTGGCAAAGATTCGCGGACAGCGCAATCGCGGACTCGGAGCGCTGTCCAAACTCGGACTCTCCGCGGTCGCTGCGGTCGTCTTCCTGTCGCTCGCGGGGCAGCAGTCGGGCAGCCTGGTCGGGATCGGATCGATTCCGAATTGGCTGTGGTACGTGCTGTCGGTGTGCGCGGTCGTTGCGACGACGCAAGCGGTCAACCTCACCGACGGTCTCGACGGACTCGCCGGGAGCGTCGCCATCCCGCCGCTGGTCGTCCTCATCTGTATCGCCGGCCTCACGCAGCAGCCGTTGGGCGTGTCGCTCTTCGGCGCCGCGATGCTCGGTGCGGTCGTCGGGTTTCTCCGCTACAACCAGTATCCCGCCCGCCTGTTCATGGGCGACACCGGGTCGCTCGCGCTCGGCGGGGCGCTGGCCGGGGTGGCGATCCTCGATGGCGCACAGCTGCTGCTGATCTTGATCGGCGGCGTGTTCGTCGCTGAGACGCTGAGCGTCATCCTGCAGGTCGCGTCATTCAAGATGACGGGCCGGCGCATCTTTCGCATGAGCCCGCTGCACCACCATTTCGAACTCGAGGGAGTGCCCGAGCAGAAGGTCACCAAACGCTTCTGGATAGCGTCACTCGTGCTATCGCTCGTGGGTTTCGCCCTGATCGTGCGCCCCGCATGAACGCATCGTCGGCCGGCCGCTTCGATCGCACCGAGCACGTGCTGGTCATCGGATTGGGTCGCAGCGGCCGCACCAGCGTGGAAATCCTCAGTGCACGGGTCGGCTCAATCGCCGCGACCGACGAAGCGGCGCCGGAAACGTTGGCCGAGGCGCTGGCCGAGCTCGCCGAGCGCAATATTCCGTTCATTGCTCCCAATGCGCTCGAAGCAGCCTTGCCGCAGTTTACCGTCGCGGTGCTTTCACCAGGCATCCCGCTCAACGCACCGATCGTGCGCCGCGTGCAGGCTGCGGGCGTGCCGGTTTTCAGCGAAGTCGAGGTGGCGTACCGCATCTGCAAGGCGCCGATCGTCGCCGTCACCGGCACCAAAGGAAAATCGACCACCACCGCGCTGATCGGCGCACTCTTCGCCGCTGCCGGCCGCACCGTGCACGTCGGCGGGAACATCGGCAACGCCCTGATCGGCGAGACGGCGTTTGCCCAAGCGGGCGATTGGGTCGTCGCCGAGGTGAGCTCGTTCCAGCTCGAGTCGATCCGCTCGTTCAAGCCGCGTATCTCGCTGATCACGAACATCACGCCCGATCACTTGGACCGCTACCCGTCGATGGACGAGTACGCCGAAGCGAAGTTCCGGATCTTCGCCAACCAAGGTCCGCACGATACGTTCGTCGGCAACTTCGACGACGAGTTGGTCCGCCGCGCACCGGGCGAAGAAGGGAACCGCATCAAAGCACAGCAGCGCTGGTTCGCGCTCGAACCGCATCGCGCGACGACGTTGTACCTGCGCCGCGGCACGACGATCGTCTATGCACCGCCGACCGGCGACCCGCGCCCGGTCGAGGTGATGCCGGTCGACGAGATCCCGCTGCTCGGCCGGCATAACGTCGAAAACGTGATGGGTGCGATCCTGGTAGCGCTCTCCGCCGGGCTTCCGCTCGACGCGATCCGCGCCGGCGTGGGCGCGTTCCGTCCGCTGGGCCACCGGCTCGAGCAGGTCGCCGAGCACCATGGGGTCGCCTACGTCGACGATTCGAAAGCGACCAATCCGGGCGCGGTCATCGCCGCGATGCGCTCGTTCGACCGGCCGATCGTCCTGATCGCCGGCGGCAAAGCCAAAGGGACCGAGTTCGCGGAGCTCGGACGCGTGCTGTCGTCGCGCGCGAAGGGCGTCGTACTGATCGGCGAGGCGGCGGACGCGCTCGCCGCGGTCGTGAAGCGCGCGCGTGTGGAGCGTGCGAACTCGATGGACGAAGCGGTGCGCATCGCCACCGCGATCGCCGAGCCGGGGGACATCGTGCTGCTGTCTCCGGGCTGCGCGTCCTTCGACATGTTCCGTTCGGCCGAACATCGCGGCGATTCATTCCTCGAAGCCGTGCGCGGGTTGGCAACGGTGGCCGGTGCTCGGTAGCGCTCGAGCGCCGCGCTTCGCGGCGCGTGCCGCGAGCGTGCGGCGCAGCGCACTGCGCCCGCCCGACCCGCTGCTGCTCGGCGCGGTCGCGTTCCTGGTCGCGATCGGCCTCGTGATGGTCTTCAGTGCCTCGAGCGTTGCCGCGTATACGACCTACCACGACAATGCCTATTTCTTAAAGCACCAGCTCGTATACTTGGCCGCCGGTCTGGCGTTCGCATACGCGGCATACCGCGTCGACTACCGCAAGCTCAAGCAGCTCGCGCCCGCCGCGATCATCGTCTCGCTCGTGCTCCTGGCGCTCACGCTGATCCCGCACGTCGGCTTTGCGACCGGCGGCGCACGGCGCTGGCTTGGCTTTCACGCGCTCTCGTTCCAGCCGTCGGAGTTCGCGAAGCTGGCTCTCGTGCTCTTCCTCGCGGCGAAGCTCGCGCAGCTCGGCCAGGACGTGCGTTCGCTCACGAAGGGCGTCGTTCCGGCGCTGCTCGTGACGGCGATGCTGGCGGTCCCCGTCTTCTTCGAACCCGATATGGGGACCGCGTCGCTGATGCTGTTCACGGCCTTCGCGATGATCTTCGCCGCCGGTGCGCGGCTCGAGCACCTGTTCCTGTGCGCGTTCGCCATCTTGCCCGCGGCGGCGATCGCGATCGGTTCGTCGCCCTACAAACGCGCGCGCGTGTTCGCGTTCCTCGACCCTTGGAAAGATGCGCAGAACACCGGCTTCCACATCGTGCAGTCGCTGCTCGCGCTCGGCAGCGGCGGCCTGCTTGGACTCGGCCTCGGCGCATCGCGGCAGAAATACTTCTACCTGCCCGAAGCGCACACCGACTTCATCTTCGCCGTGCTGGGCGAGGAATTGGGGCTGTTGGGCTGCCTCGCCGTCGTGGCGCTCTTCGTGCTGTTCGCCGTACGCGCCGTCGTGATCGCGACCAAGGCGCCGGATCGCTTCGGCATGCTGCTCGTGCTGGGCTGCACGTTCCTGATCGTCATTCAAGCTTTCATCAACATCGGCGTGGTCACCGGGTCCTGGCCGGTCACCGGCGTGCCGCTGCCCTTCATTTCGTTCGGCGGCACCTCGCTGATCGTGTCGCTGGTGGCCGCCGGCTTGATCGCCAACGTCGGCCGGCACCGATGAAGCTGACCGTCGCCTTCACCGGTGGCGGCACCGGCGGCCACATCTATCCGGCGCTCGCCATCGACGATGCCTTGCGCGCCGCCTATCGGGACGATGCCTACGAGCCGCGTTTCTTCGGTAACCGCGACGGGCTCGAGGCGACGCTGGTGACGAGCATGCCGCTGGTTTTCGTTCCGAGCGCACCGCTACAGCGCCGGTTCTCCTTCGGGACGCTGCGTACGCTCGCCGCAAACGTGCGCGGCATCGTCACGGCGATGCGCGCGCTCGCGGCGTTCCGTCCGCTGATGGTCGTCGCGACCGGGGGCTACGTGTGCTTTCCGGTCGTCGTCGCGGCGCGCATCCTGCGCGTGCTGCGCGTGTTGCGCTGTGGGATCGGCCTCTTGGAAATCAACGTCACGCCCGGCTTGACGAACCGTCTGCTGGTGCCGCTGGTCGACGAGGTCTGGACGACCTATGCGGCGTCGGCGGAATCGTTCGGCCGCAAAGCGGTCCTCACCGGCGCACCGGTGCGCGCGTCGCTGCGCGGCACCCGAGACGCGCACGCGGCACGTGAGCGGCTCGGTCTCGATCCCGACGGCACGACCGTCGTGGTCATGGGCGGCAGCCAGGGCGCCCGCTCGATCAATGAAGCCGTTGCGGCGCTCGTCACGCGCCGCACCCTTCCACCGCATTGGCAAGTGCTGCACGTCAGCGGCGAGCGCGACTACGCGTACATGGAGGCTGAAGAGCGCGAACCGGCGGCGGGGAATCGCATCCGGCTCGTCGCGTACCTCAGCGATCCGGCCGACGCCTATGCCGCCGCCGACGCCGTCGTTGCGCGCGCCGGCGCCTCGACGCTCGCCGAACTCGCCGTCACCGGAACCCCGAGCGTGCTGGTTCCGTATCCGCACGCCGCCGATCAGCATCAGCAGCACAACGCCGAGGTGTTCGCGCAGGCCGGCGCGGCGGTCGTGCTTGCCGACGAGCGTCTCGACGGCGACCTGCTCTGGTGGACGCTGCGCGACGTCCTCGAGCCGGACCATCACGCGGCGATGGCTGCCGCTGCGCGTTCGCTCTCGCCGGGCGACGCCGCGGCCGCGATCGTGGCTCGCATCGAGCGCGCGATCCCGGCACGGGTGGCCGCGGATGCGGAAGCGAACGGGGTCCGCCCGTGACGGAGACGACCTATCATCTCGTCGGCGCCGGCGGGATCGGGATGAGCGCGATCGCGCGGCTGCTGCTCGCGCGCGGCGCTCGCGTCAGCGGTTCCGACGTCGCACGTACGCCGCTGGTCGACGCGCTCGAAGCGGCCGGCATGCGGACCACGATCGGTCACCGGGCCGACAATGTCGGCGAGGCCGAGATCGTCGTCGTGTCGTCGGCGATCGCGGTCGACAACCCGGAACTTACGGCGGCGCTGACGGCACACCGCACCGTTCTCACCCGCGGCCAAATGCTCGCCCGGCTCGCCGAAGGCCAGCGTCTGGTCGCCGTCGCCGGAACGCACGGGAAAACGACGACAACCGCGATGCTGGCAGCGATTTTCGAGGAAGCCGGACTCGATCCGACCGTCGCGGTCGGCGGTATCCGCGTCGGTTCGGAGAGCAACGCGCGGCCGGGCGGCGGTACCTGGTTCGTCACCGAGAGCGACGAGTCCGACGGCTCGTTCCTGCACCTGAACCCGACCATCGCGGTCGTAACCAACATCGAGAACGACCACATCGCCTCCGACGACGAGCTCCCCAAACTTCTGGCCGACTTCGCGCAGTTCGTCGCCAAAGTGCCGCCGGGCGGCCGCGCGGTGATCGGCACCGACAACCGCGCCAGCGCGCTGATTGCGAAGCAGGCGAACGCGCCGGTCTCGACGTTCGGCGTGCACAGTGAAGCCGACTTGACCGCCGGCGATATCTCCTACGCGGCGCTGGGATCGCGGTTTACCGTGTTCGAGCTGGGCACACCGCTGGGCGAGGTGGAACTGCGCGTGCCCGGTGAGATCAATGTCGCCAACACGTTGGCGGCGATCGGTGCCGCGCGCGCAATTGGGATCACCTTCGCGCCGATCGTGCGCGCCCTGGCGAGCTTCGGCGGCGTGCGCCGCCGCTTCGAGATCGTCGGCCGCGGGGCGCTGACCGTGATCGACGATTATGCGCACCATCCGACCGCGATCGCGGCGACGATCGCCGCGGCACGCGGCTACGCTGCGGGCGCGCCGGTGATCGCGGCGTTTCAGCCGCATCGCTACACGCGCACCGAGTACCTCAAAGCCGACTTCGCCCGCGCGCTCGCCGCCGCCGACCAGGTGTTTCTGACGCCGGTCTACGCGGCGTCCGAGCAACCGATTCCCGGTGTCTCCGAACGCTCGATCGGCGAACTGCTCGCTGCCGGCGGTACCCCGGTGACGTACGTGAGCGATGTCGAGGGGCTGCTCGAGGCCATTCCGCGCGATGTACCGGCCGGCGCGTTCGTGCTGATGCTCGGCGCCGGCTCGATCTCGCACGTCGCGCATCGGCTCGGCGAGCGGCTTGCGGGGGCACTCGTCCGGTGAAGCGCGTCGCGGTGCTCGATGACGACGATCGCGCCGCGCTGCGTGCGCGCTTCGGTGGGCGCGCGCGCTTCGACGAAACGCTCGCGCCGCTGACGTGGTGGAAGATCGGCGGACCGGCCGACGCGCTGGTCGAGGTGCAGAGCTGCGACGAACTGGCGGCGGTGCTGCAGCGCGTGTTCAAACGGCGGCTGCCGATGTTTGTGCTCGGGTCGGGCTCGAATCTGCTCGTCGGCGACGGCGGTATTCGCGGCATCGTCGTGCGGCTGGAGGGCGACTTCGCCACGCTGAAGGTGCGTGCCGACGACGAGGGCGTGCTGGTCGATGCGGGCGGGAGCGCGTCGCTGCCCGCGCTGTGCGCGCAGGCGACGTCGCTCGGCGCCGACGGTGTCGATGGTTTGGCGGGGATTCCGGCGACGGTCGGCGGCGCAGTGCGCATGAACGCCGGCACCGATCGCGAGATCGGCGAATTCGTCCGTTCGGTGACCGTGCAGACGCCGGCGCGCCCGGACCCGCATCCGATCGACGTCGGCTGGCAGTATCGCCAGAGCTCGATCCCGGGCGACGCGATCGTCGCCGGCGTCAGCTTGCGCTTCCCGTTCGGCGATCCGGCGACGATCCGGGAGCGGCTGCAGGCGCGGCTGATCCGCCGCAAGGCGACGCAGCCGGTGGCGATCCCCAACTCCGGCTCGTGCTTCCGCAACCCCGACGGCGACCGTGCCGGACGTCTGATCGAAGCGGCGGGGGCCAAGGGCTGGCGCGAAGGCGGGGCCGAAGTCTCTCCCGTGCACGCCAACTTTATCGTCAACACCGGCAGTGCATCGGCACGCGACGTCGCGACCCTCCTGGCGCGCGTGCGGCGTGCCGTCGCCGAGCGGTTCGGGGTCGAACTGCAGCTCGAAGTGCACTTGGTCGGAGAATTCACGGAGGCTGCGCCGTGCCGGGTTTGAAGGTTGCGGTGGTCATGGGCGGCCCGGGCGCCGAACGCGAGGTGTCGATCGAAAGCGGGACCTGCGTCATGCGCGCGCTGGCTGCACTCGGCCACGAAGGCCGTTCGCTCGATTTCGACGGCCGCTTCGTCGACGCGCTGCGCGAAATTTCACCCGACGTCGTCTTCAACGCGCTGCACGGCGTGGGCGGCGAAGACGGCACCATTCAAGGCGTGCTGGAATGGATGGGCATCCCGTACACGGGCAGCGGAATCGCGGCCTGCGCGGTCGCGCTCGACAAGCATCTGACGAAAAAACTGCTGGCGGCCGAAGGCCTGCCGACGCCTGCCTGGGACGTGTTCGACCTGACCGGCGGGACGCTGCCGCTGCTGCCGGGTTCCCTGAACCTGCCGCTGGTCGTGAAGCCGCGCGCCAGCGGTTCGAGCGCAGGTGTCGTCATCGTGCGTTCGCACGAGGCCTGGTCGAAGACGATCATCGAGGCGGCGGAACGCACGCCGGAGATCCTGGCCGAAGAATTCGTCACCGGCCGCGAGTTCTCGTGCGGCGTGTTAGGTGAAGAGGCGCTGCCGGTCGTCGAGATCGTTCCCAGCGACGAGTTCTATTCGTACGACGCAAAGTACAAGCCCGGCGGTTCGCGGCACCTCGTCCCGGCGCCGATCGACCACGACCTGACGGCACGCCTGCAAACCCTCGCCTTGTCGGTGCATCGCCTGCTGGGCATGCGCGACTACTCGCGCACCGACTTCATCGTCACCAAGGAAGGCCGGCCGACGATCCTCGAGATCAACGCCCTGCCGGGGATGACGGCGACCAGCCTGCTGCCCGACGAAGCACAGCAGGCCGGCGTGTCGTACGAAGCGCTGGTCGACCGGCTGGTGCACTACGCGCTCGCGCGCGGCACCGAAACCGGCGTCCTCTCACCATAAGCGATACGCACAGACCACGAACCGGAGGGGTGTTTTTCATGGCGGTGCTCGACGAACGTGAGATCGAGTTGAAGAAGATTGCGGCGCAGCTGACGGCGTCGATGCTCGACAATCACAGCGGTGATTGGGACGACGCCGAGACGGCGCGCGCGTTCCGCGTCATCTACCTCGCGGTGCGCGACGCCTAACGCGCTCAGCCCGTAAGGGCTGACTCCAGCGCCGCGCCGTTCGGGGAACCGAGGCCGGTGCATGCGTCCCAGCCGGTGCGGGCGGAATAGGCGCCGTTGGTTCCGCTGGTGATGTCGCGCAGCGCGCTCGGGTGCGTGTAGAGCGCCGGGTTCACGAAACCCAGCGTCGTGCCGCGATGCTGGTTCAGCAGCGCGACGAGCCCGGCCCACAGCGGCGCGACCGCGCTCGTGCCGCCGAAGATCAGGCTCTGACCGTCGACGACGACCGCGTAGCCGGTTTGCGGGTCGGCGTCGCCCGCGACGTCGGGCACGCCGCGACCGACGCGGCCGCCGGGGTTCGCCGAGGACGGTACGCCGGCGTTCGTTTGCCAGGCGGGCAGTGCGAAGACGTCGCTGACGCCGCCCCCGGTCGAGCCGCCGCTCGCGCCGTCGTTCCACACCGTCTCGCTGGAGATCGTCGTGCCGGAAGCCTGCACGCTGGTTCCGCCACAGGCGAGCACGTGCGGACTCGAGGCCGGAAAATCGACGTGGGCCTTGCCGTCGGTTTCGCCGTCACTCGAGCCGTTGTCGCCGGCCGCGACCATCACGGTCACGCCGAGCGTCGCGGCGTCGGCGAGCGCCGTATCGTAGTTCGTCAGCGACTGCTGCGTCCAGGTCGATTCGGCGCCGCCCCAACTGATTGACACGATCGTCGGCGCGTTGATGGTATCGTGGATCGCGGTCGTGATCGCGTCCAAAAAACCTTGGTCGGTGTTGGGTGCAAAGTAGACCGCGATCTTGGCGCCCGGTGCGAGCGCGCCTGCCACCTCGATGTCGAGCAGAACTTCACCGTCGGCGCTGTTGGGATCGCCGGCAGGCGCGTTGGTCGCGCCGTCGACGCCGACGGCGACGACGGCCGGCGCCGTGATCTTCAAGCCGCTGAAATAGGTGTCGAGATCCGCCTGTTTGTAACCGCCGCCGAGCTCGATCAGCGCGATCGTCTGCCCCTTGCCGTTCACGCCGCTGGGAAACCCGTAGAGTGCTGCCAGCTGCGGCGCCGTGAACGATCCGCCGGCGGCATGCGGCTGCCGGTGAGGGCGAAAATGCGTGCGCGCTTGGGGACGCGAGTCGAGACCGTGCACGCCGACCACGATGCCGGACAGCGAGGCCGGTACGCTGAGCGAACCGGTTCGCACGCGGATCGTCGTTCCGGCATGATCGTAGTGGCGCAAATGCGTCCCGAACGCTGCGTTCATCAGGCGCACCGTCCCTTTCAGGATGACGCTGCGCCGGGCGGGATCGCTTGCGATCACGGTGAGACCGTTCGTGCGCGCAAACGACTCGACCGCGGTCATGTCACTCGCGGCCGCGCCGTAGCGCTGCGCGAACTCTTCGCGCGACAGGCGTTTTGCCGCCTCGCTCGCCGTCGTCGGCGAGGGTGGTTTTTCGCGCGGACGCACGACGACCGTGACTTCGAGCACCTCGTCGGGCGGCGCGTCGCCGCGGGCGGTTGCGCCGGTCGGTTCGGCGCGCTCGGAACCCGGAACCTGAACGCGATCTTCAGCCATACGGCATCCTAGCACATCGCCGCTGGCTTGGTAAAGTAAGTAAGCGGCTTAACCGGCCGCCGCGTCGAGCCCCATCAGGGTTCGGATGCGACTGCGGTCGGCGGCGAGCTCGGCAGCCGGGCCTTCGTGCACGATCCGGCCGCTGTCCATCACGTACGCGCGGTCGGCGATGTGGAGCGCCAGCAGCGCATTCTGTTCGACCAGCAAGATCGCGACGCCGGTCTGCTTCAGCTCGCGCAGAATCCGGTACACGTCCTCGACGATCAGCGGCGCGAGGCCTTGCGACGGCTCGTCGACGAGCAACAGCGTCGGGTTCGACACCAGCGCGCGTCCGATCGAAAGCATCTCCTGTTCGCCGCCCGAGAGCCGGCCCGACTTCCGTCCGCGCAGCTCGCCGAGCTTCGGCAGCTGTTCGAGGACGCGCGCGATCGTCCACGCGCCGCCGCGGCCGTTTTCCGCCAGCTGCAAATTCTCGAGCGTGGTCAAGTCGCGAAACATCCGGCGCCCTTCCGGAACGTAGCCGACCCCGAGCCGAGCGACCTTGTACGCCGGCCACCGGGTGATGTCGCGCCCGTCATAGCGTACGGATCCGGCGCGCGGCGGCGTCAGCCCGATGATGCTGCGCATCGTCGTCGTCTTGCCGGCGCCGTTGAGGCCGAGCAGCGCGACGACCTCGCCGGCGGCAACGCTCAGCGAGACGTCGCGCAGGATCTGGATCTTGCCGTAGTTCGTGTACAGACCCTCGGCCGACAGCAGCGGCTCAGACACGTTCGAGCACCTCGCTGCCAAGGTACGCGCGCCGGACGGCGTTGTCGGCAGCGATCTCCTGCGGGCTCCCTTCGGCCAACAGTTTGCCGCGATCGAGCACGGTGATGCGATCGGCGAGTGCCAGCACGACGCGCATGTTGTGCTCGACGAAGAAAACCGTCAGTCCCAGCCGCTGCCGCAGGTCGCGAATTACCGCGACGATGCGGTCGGTCTCCGCTTCGGCAAGGCCCGCCATCGGTTCGTCGAGCAGCACCAGCACGGGTTCGGTCGACAGGCTCATCGCGATCTCGCACAAGCGCTGCGAACCATGCGCGAGTTCCGCCACCAGCCGTTCGCGCTGTGCGGCGAGGTTCACGAAGCCGAGGAGTTCGTCGACGCGGGCATCGACCGCGGCCGCGGCGGCACCGCCGGGCGTGCGCAGACGGAACGCTTGTTTGGCGTGTGCGCGCACGCCAAGCCGAATGTTCTCGTCGACGGTCAGCTCCGGGAACACGCTCGGCGTTTGAAACGTACGCCCCATCCCCATCGTGATGCGCCGCCAGTTGAGCGTGCGCGTGACGTCGGTGCCGCGAAACGTCACCCGTCCGTGGTCCGGAAACGTGAAGCCGGAGATCGCGTTGAAGAAGGTCGTCTTGCCGGCCCCGTTGGGCCCGATCAGCGCGTGGATCGTGCCCTCGTGCACGGCGACCGACACCGTGTCGACGGCGCGCACGCCGCCGAAGGCTTTGGTGATGTCGGTCGCTTCGAGCAGGATCGGCTCAGACACCGCGACCGACCTCGACCGGCGCGCCGGCGTCGAAGGCTTCGCTGGAGACCGGGTCCTCGGGGTCTACCGGACGGCGGCGGCGCAGTGCTCCGAGCGAGCCGACGATGCCGCGCGGAAAACCGAGTACGCACGCCACGAACAGCGCGCCCAAGAAGATCTGCCACAGCGGCGTGATCGTCGAGATGATGTCCTTGCCGATCACGTAGATCAGCGCGCCGATCAGCGAGCCCCAGATCGTTCCCGCGCCGCCCAGGATCATCATCAGCACGAAGTTTCCCGACTGATGCCAGTCCAATTCGAGCGGGTACGCGAAGTTGATCAAGAGGCCGAACAGCGCGCCGCTGACGCCCGCCAGCAGCGCTGAGATCAACAGCGCCACGAAGATGAAACGGTCGGTGTCGAGCCCGAGATACCGTACCCGCGCCTCATTCTGCCGAATCGCGATCAGGGTGCGGCCGAATGGCGAGCGAACGACAACCCGGAACGCGATCATCGCCACCGCGAACACGACCAGCGCGATGTAATAGAACTGCGTCTCATGGATAGCCACATGCGCGAGGCCCGGGCCGAAGGGCGGTCGCGGAAAGTTCATCCCATCTTCACCGCCCGTCACGTCGGTGTAACGGTAGGCGATGAAGTAGAAAATCTCGCCGAATGCGATCGAGAGCAGTCCGAAATAGATCCCGCGCCGGCGTAACAGGAACGGTCCCAGGATCAGCGCGCCGGCGACTGCCGCCGCCGCTCCCGCCAGCACGGCCGTCACGAAGTCGACGTGGAGGTATGTGACGGACAGTGCCGCCCCGTACGCGCCCAAGCCGAAGTACGCCGCGTTGCCGAACGCCGGTAGACCGGTGTAGCCCAGCAGCAGGTTCACGCTGAGCACGGCCAACGTGGTGACGAGCACTTCGCTGAGGATCGAGATGTCGAGGTGGACGAGCGGAGAGATCAGCGGACCGCAGGCGAGCAGCACGACGGCGAGGATGAAGACCGCGAGCTCGCGGCGGGCCCTCACCCGAAGATGCCCTCTTCACCGAACAACCCGCGCGGCCGCACCGAGAGGACGATCGCCATCAGCACGTACATCGAGACCTCGCTGGCGGCCGGGATGAAGAGCGTCGTCATCGAGATCGCCGTGCCGATCAGCAGGCCGCCGACGATGCTGCCGAAGAGGCTGCCCATACCGCCGATGATGACGGTGACGAAGGCCGGCATCAGCAAGGCGTTGCCGCTGGTCGGCGACAGCCCGAGCATCCCCGCCGCCAGCACGCCGGCGATTCCGGCCAGGAAGATGCCGAGCCCGAAGTTGACCGCATAGAGGACTTGCGTGTTGGTGCCGAGCGCGGCAATCATCTCGGTATCTTGAACCGCGGCGCGCAGGCGCAGACCGAACCGCGTGCGCGTCAGAAAGAAAGCCAGCGCGACGATCGCGACAACCAGCACCGCCACGATGAAGATCCGAAAGGTCGGGAAGGCCATGAAGCCGAGGCTCGTTGCTCCCGCCAGAGCGGCCGGCGGCGAAAACGGCACGCCGTTCGAACCCCAGATCAAACGGAAGATCTCTTCCGCCATAAGCGAGAGGCCGAAGGTCATCAGCAAGCTGTAGAACGGCTCGCGCTTGTAGAGCGGACGCACCAGCGTTCGCTCTACAAGCACGCCCACGATCACGCAGATCAACGGCGCCGCGATCAGCGCAAACCAGAACGACGTGCCGCGCAGCACGAGCGAATAGGCCAGGTATCCGGCCAGGGTCATGAAACTCCCGTGCGCCATGTTGATGGTGCCGGTGAGGTTCATGATCAGCGAGAGCCCGATCGCGACGATCGCATAGAACGCCCCCAGCACGAGCCCGTTGAAGAGCTGGGGCACGAGATCGTGGAGCACGAGGAACTCCTACGGGTAACCCAGTTTACAGACTTTCTCTTTTTCCGCCACGGTCTGTTCGATCGCTTCCGCAGCCTGAATGTCGGTCACGTCGAAGAGGTCGTACTTGTCGCCCGGCGTTCCGTCGGGCCGGATCTTTGCAACCCACATCGGCCACATCAGCTGATGATCTTCCTTGCGATAGTAGGTGCCGCCGGCGCCGTTGTAGATCGACGAGAAGCGCACGTTCTCGATCGCATGCGCCACCTTCACCGGGTCGACGCTCTTCGCTTCCGCCATCGCCGTGATCAGCCGGTCGGCGGTGACGTAGGCAAAGCAGTTGCGCGCGGTCGGCGGTTTGCCGTAGCGCTTGATCGTGTCGGTGACGAATTGGTGCGCGGCCGCATTCCCTTTGCCCAGCGTCAGATCGCTCTTGTAATAGTACTCGATGCCCCAGTAGCCTTGACGCGCTTCGGGCGGCAGACCGTACAACGCCTCCAGCTCGACCTGCGGGCCGCCGACCGGGTACTTCTTGAGCAGGCCGAACTGATTCATCTGCTTGAGGCAGTTCGTATAGTCGTCGCCCTGCACGAGCACCAGCACGCAGGTCGGCTTCGCGGCGTCGATCTTGGTAAGGTACGAACTGAAATCGGTCGTCCCCAGCGGCGTCAGCTCGTTGCCGACGATCTCCCCGCCGATGCGCGCGAGCACGTCCTTGAATCCGGTCTCCAGCGAATGACCGTACGCGTAATCGGGCGTGATCAGGAACCACTTCTTCCCGAAGTGCTTGGCGAGCGTATAGCCGGTCGCGTGCGTTTCCATCCAGGTGCTGTGGCACGTTCGGAACACGTTCCAATGGCAGCTCTTGCCGGTGACGTCGTCGCTGTGGCCGCCCGAGTCCATGAACAGCGTACCCGACGTGAACGAGACGCCCGAAACCGAGAGCGAGACGCCGCTCGACACGGTGCCCATCAGCGCCGCGACCTTGTCTTGGTTGATCAGCTTGCGCGCCTTCTGGGCCGCCACGCCGGGGTCGTTCTGTTCGTCTTCCTTGACGAGCTGGATCTTGCGGCCCATCGCGCCGCCGCGTTTGTTCCACATCTCGACGGCCATCTCGAAACCGTGCGTCTCGTTCTCCGCCTGGGCGGCGTAGACGCCGGTATAGGGCTCGAGCACGCCGATCTGAATCGCATCGGCGGCCTCGCCGATCCGCGGCAGATAGGCGGGGATGCCGAAGGCGACGGCCGTGCCGGCGCCGGCCAGGGTCACGAACGCGCGACGATTGATCACGGGACGAGTCACGGGGACCTCCTCTGGAATGCCGGCGCACCGCGGCCGCGGGCGCGTCGTCGTCAGTTACGACGTTTCTCTGCGCCGCCTTCTCGGTTGCGCAGAAAACCGCTCTACAGCGGCGTGGTCGCCGCGGCCGGTTCGCGCTGCGCGGCGTACAGCTGCACCAGCGCCGTCGCGCCGCCGGACGCATGGCCTTGGGCGACCAGCAGTCGGTAGAGCGTCGTCACGATCGAGGTGACCGGCATCGGCGAGCCGGTTTCGCGCGCCAGATCGCCGACGATCTCGAGATCCTTGAGCAGCAGGTTGCCGGGCGCGCGCGTGAACCGGCCCTCGGCCAGCGCACGGCCGTGCGCGCGGCGGATCGTCGAATCGGCCCAACCCCCGGCGAGCGCCTCGACGAGCAGGGTTGGATCGATCCCGCAGCTGCGCGCGTAGTGGAGGACTTCGACCCACAGCGCGATCGTCGTGCCGACGATCGCCTGGTTGCACGACTTGGCGATTTGCCCGCAGCCGACCGGCCCCATGTGCGTCACGTTCTCGGTATAGGCCGCGATCCACGGCCGCACGCGCGCGACGTCGCCGTCGCTGCCGCCGAGAAAGCAGGCCAACGTTCCCGCGGCTGCGCCGGCCGAACCGCCCGAGACCGGCGCGTCGACCCAGCCGACGCCGGCGGCGCCGAGCCGCTCGGCCGCTCGGCGCGTCGTGGACGGATCGATCGTGGAGTGGTCGATGACCAGCGTGCCCGCCGGTGCGCCGGCGGCGATCCCGTCGGGGCCGAAGGCGATCGCTTCGACCGCCTTTCCGTCGGTCACGCACACGAACACGGCGTCGCTCTGCGCGGCAAGCGCGCGCGGGGAATCGACCGGCGTCGCGCCGGCGGCGCATACCGCGCCCAGCCGATCGGGATTGCGCGCCCAGACGCGGAGCGAGTGTCCGGCGGCCAGCAGCCGTTTCGCCATCGGCGCACCCATGTCGCCCAGGCCGATCCATCCGAGCGCGGCCATTGGGGCTCCTAGGCCGAGTCCGACTGGGCGGTGTGGATGCGCCCGCGTTTCGCATCGGCCAGCGCCGCGCGCACCGCGTCAAGCATCACCCGCTTGAGGTACTCCTGCGTGCGGGGCGGCTGTTCGGCGACGATTCGGAAGATCTCGAGCACGACCGGGTCGGCGTCGACGGTCTCGTTCTCCCACCAGTGGTTGTCGCCGACCGCACGCTGCGCATACTGCTGAACGTACGCATCGAAGACGGTGGGCGACACGCGCAAGAACGTCGCCAAGCGCGCGATCCGGTTGTACGCTGGAACGTAGGCCTCGCGCAGGATCTTCCCCGCATACACGTCGTGCAGCCCCAGCCCCTCGCGCACGCAATCCTCGAGCGTCAGGATGCGCAGGGGATTGTCCGCATTCCACTGTTCGACCAGCGTCAGGAGCTGCTCGCGGAACGTCACCATCCTGAGGCGGAGCGGTTCGACGTTCGGCCTGCCCCGTACCCGCCCGACCCAAGCATTCCAGCGTCCGACAAAAGTCGCGCCTGGGGAGAAATCGGCCGCTCGGAGAAACTTCCGGTGTTATGGCGTCCACGGTGGTGAACCCCGGTCTGGAAGGCATCGTCGTCGGGGAGACCGTGCTCAGTAACGTCGAGGGAGAAGTCGGCCGCCTCACCTACCGCGGCTACGACATCCACGATCTGGCCGAGCACGCGACCTTCGAAGAAGTCGCGCACCTGCTGCTCTTCGGCGAGCTTCCGAGCGCCGGCGAATTGGCGGAGTTCTCGGCCAAGCTGACGGCGCGACGGGCGGTGCCGCCCGGACTGATCGCGATGCTGCGCGAGATCCCGCGCGACGCCTGGCCGATGGACGTGCTGCGGACCGGCGTCTCGGCGGTCGCGCACTTCATCCCGCATCGCCCCGACGGCTCGCACGAAACGAATGTCGACTCGGCGATCGACCTGATCGCGAAGTTTCCGACGCTCGTGGCGGCCTGGGACCGCCTGCGGCGCGGGCTCGCGCCGATCGAACCGGACCCCACGCTTTCGCATGCCGCGAACTTCCTCTGGATGAAGGACGGCAGCATCCCGATCGCCGAGGCCGAGAAGGCGCTCGACATCTATTTGATCCTGCTCGCCGATCACTCATACAACGCGTCGACGTTTTCGGCGCGCGTGACGGCCTCGACCGGCGCCGACATCTACAGCGCGATCACGGCCGCGGTCGCAACGCTCGCCGGTGACCTGCACGGCGGCGCGCCGAGCAAGGTCATGACGATGCTCGAAGAGATCGGGTCGCCGGAAAACGCGGAGGACTATGTCCGCGCGCTGATCGGCGCGGGCGGCAAGATCATGGGCATGGGCCACCGCGAGTACAAGATTCGCGATCCGCGCGCGCGCCAGCTCGAACGGATGGCGAAGAACCTGACCGAAAAATCGCACACCAAATGGTACCTGATCGCGCGCGCGCTCGAGGACGCCTCGGACAAGGTGCTCCAAGAGAAGAAGCCCGGCAAGCCGATCTACGCGAACGTCGAGTTTTACACCGCGCCGACGCTCTCGAGCTTGGGGATTCCGAGCGATGAATTCACCTGTGCGTTCGCGTGCGGCCGCATCGCCGGCTGGTCGGCGCACGTGCTCGAACAGTGCGCTCACAATCGCCTGATCCGGCCGCAAGCGACCTACGTCGGGCCGGAAGTCCACCCGTACCAGCCGATCGCCGGACGGCACAGCGGGCGCGGCGGGTCGTCCGGTGCCAACGGGTCGAGGCCCCGCACCTGAGCGAGCGGCGCGCGCACGTCACCCGTGAGACGCGCGAGACCCGGATCGATCTGCGGCTGGCGCTCGACGGCGGCCCGATCGCGATCGCGACCGACGTCGATTTCTTCAGCCACATGCTCAACGCGTTCGCGACCCACGCGGGCGTCGGGTTCGCGCTCGAGGCGCACGGCGACGGCATGGACCACCATCATCTCGTCGAGGACGTTGGGATCTCGCTCGGCCGCGCGATCGACGAAGCACTCGGCGACAAGCGGGGGATCGCGCGCTTCGGATCGATCGCCGTTCCGCTCGACGACGCGCTCGTGCAAGCGGCGGTCGACCTCAGCGGGCGGCCGTTCTTGAACTACGACGTTCCATTGGCACTCGACCGGCTCGGTGCACTTGAAACCGAACTCGTCCCGCACTTCTTCCGTAGCGTGGTCGATCACGGCAAGTTCAACCTGCACCTGCTGCGCTGGGCGGGAACGAACAACCATCATCTCTGCGAGGCCGCGTTCAAAGCGTTCGCGCGCGCGTTCCGCCAAGCCAAAGCGGTCGACGGCGACGCGATCCCGTCAACCAAAGGCAGCCTCTAGAAAAGCTGACGCGCGCAGAAGGTCAAGGAGCGTTTCGCTTCAGCGCTGCAGCTGCGTCCGACCTGAGCGACACGCGCGGAGGAAGGCGGCGCAGGACGGCCTGCACGTGCGCACCGCCGCCGTTGCGGCTTCGGACCGCGAAATCGCCAACCATCAACTGAATCAGCGCGAGCCCGCGGCCGCTCTCGGCCCACGTGTCCTGCGCGGGTTTGGCATCGTAGGCGAAACCGCAACCTTCGTCAAGGACGTGCACGACCGCTTCGGGAGCCGTTGTGTCCAGCCGCACCAGCATCTTGCCGCCGGCGTGCCGGACGACGTTGCCGAGCATTTCGCCGAGCGCGAGCTCGGCGCGGAAGCATGCTTCCCCGGTGTAACCGAAAGCGCGAAGCTGATCCACGAACGCATGGCGTACGCGGCGTCCCTCGAGCGCGTCGTTCGCGTCGAGCCACCAGCTGATCGCGGAGCCCGCGCTGTGCTCGGGACCAAGTGGGGCGGGGCTGTCGTCGCGTTCGGTATTCGCCATCGCATTTTGCGGACGCGCACCGGCGACCGCACCAGGCATTCTACCCATCTCGGACCCTGCGCTCACGGCCGCGGGCGAAAGTGTACGGTGAAGACTTCGTAAATGCGCGCGGCGCCGGCGCGCGTCGCCCTACCGGGTGGTGCGCCGGGTGCTCGTGGTCGCGCCTCCGGACGGCCGGATGCGATAAATGTGGCCCGTCTGATCGTCTGCCACGAACAGGCTACCGTTCGGTCCGACGGCAACGCCGGTCGTGCGGCCGATGCGGCTGCCGGCGCCGTCCTGAAAACCGGTGAAGAAATCGTTCCATTGCGCGGTCGGGTCGCTCCAGTTCACGGGATGCGCCGGCGCGGAACCGCTGAAAGGCACGAATGCGACGTGAGGCGGATCGACCGGAACGCCGTTTGCGGTGTGCCAGGATCCGTGCGCGCTGACGAAGAGTCCGCCGTGCCAGGCGGCCGGAAACGCGTACGCGCCGGATTGTGAAGCCGGATAGAACGCCGCGCCGATGAGGGTCGAGTAGGCCGGAAATTCGATCGCCGGTACCACCGTGTTCGCACAGTTGGCGCCGCTGGTGTACGCGACGTGATTCTCTTCACACACGGGCCAGCCGTAGTCGGCGGGCGCGGCGTGCGACGAGACCGGATCGAGAAACTCGAACGGGTGCGCGGACGGGAGATTGTCTTGTCCGGCACCGCCGGCCCATACGGTGGCGGACGACGGATCGACTGCGAACGCGATCGCGTTGCGGATCCGGGTCGCCTGCGTCGTCATCCCGCTGCCGTCGAGGTTCATGCGCTGCACGGTCGCGCGCGTCGGATCGATTTCGGTGCATGCGTTGCACGATGAGCCGACGCCGACGTACAGCGACGTTCCACTGACGGTGACCGAACTGGTACGATGCACGTCGCCGTCCGAATTCGGCGCAACCCCGCCGCTGCGCACCGAAGCGATCTTCGTAAACGTGCCGCTCGTCATGCCGTTCGTATAGGCGCTCCGATAGACGCCGTACTGGGTTGCGACGAACACGAAACCGCCGCCGAACGCGACGCCTTGCGCCGGACTGTCGGGCAAGTTCGCAAACGCGGCCGGATTGCCGGCGATCCCCGGGCCGTCGGCATTGGGAACGATCGAAACTCCCGAGCCGCCCGTCGCCACCAGCAGATCGCCGTTCGGGAGCGCGGTCAGCTGGCGCGCACCGCCGACGGTTGCGATGACGTTCGCCACGAAACCCGCCGGCACGTGCAGGCGCGCGTCGACGGGCGGCGGCGTCGGTACCGAGGTTGGCGGCGCGGTCGGTGCGTAGGTCGACTGCGGCGGAGGCTGCGTTACGACCGGCGTCGGCGTCGGCGTCGCCGGCGGGCCGCCGGGCGCGATGCTCGCGATCGGCCCAGCCGGGAGTTGCTCGGGGGTGGATGCTGAGGTGGCACCGCCGCCCGCGCACGCGGCCAGTGCGAGCCCGCCGGCAAGCACCAGCGCGCCGGTGAGCGAACGCGATGAACGATGGCGCAGATTGCGGTGATCGACTATGGAGGCGGGAACGTCGGCTCGCTCATCGCGGCCCTCGAGCGTCGCGGCGCCGACTTCGAACTCACCGCTGACCCCGCGCGCGTCGTCGCCGCCCAAGCGGCGATTCTCCCCGGCGACGGCGCGTTCGCCGCGACCATGGACGCGCTCGTCGCGCGCGGGCTCGACCGGGCAGTACGGCTGACGGTCGAGGCCAAGCGGCCGTTTCTTGGGATCTGCGTCGGAATGCAAGTTCTTTTCGACTCCAGCGACGAGTATGGCGGGGCTGCGGGCTTGGGTATTCTTCCCGGCGAGGTACGCCGTTTCTCGCACGCTCCCCGCGTTCCGCACATGGGTTGGAACGATCTGGTGATCGAGCGCACGCATCCATTCGTGGCCGGCGTCGCCACCGGCGCCTGGGCCTATTTCCTGCACTCCTATCGCGTGGCGGAGTCGGACGCACTGCTGGCATCCTGCACCTACGGTGACCGTTTCGCCGCGATCGTCGCCGCCGACAACGTCATGGCGACCCAGTTTCATCCGGAAAAGAGCCGTGCCGCCGGCGGGAGGCTGATCGACAACTTCTTGACGATTGCCGCCGGGTGAGCCGCGAGCTGCTGCTCTATCCGGCGATCGACTTGCGCGGCGGATATGCCGTGCGTCTCGAGCGCGGCGATCCGGCGCGCGAAACGCGCTACGATGCGGACCCCGTGGGGCGCGCCCGCGCGTTCGTGAAGGCGGGGGCGCGCGCACTGCACGTCGTCGACCTCGACGGCGCGCTCGCCACCGGCGAAAATGGTGCGGCACTGAAGGCGATCTGCGCCGCCGTTGACGTGCCGGTGCAGACCGGCGGCGGTATCCGCGGCCGCAACCAGGCGGCGGCGCGCTTCGCGGCGGGCGCGCAGTCGGTCGTGCTCGGGACGCTGTTAGTCGAACACCCCGACGAAGCGCGCGCGCTGGTCGATGCGTTCGGTGAGCGCATCGTGGCGGGGATCGATGCGCGCGGCGACGAGGTCGCGACCCGCGGCTGGCAGGCTCACGGCGGCGTCTCGCGCGATGCGTTGGTGCGGACCGTTGCCGGCTGGGGCGTGCAGCGGATCGTGTATACCGAGATTACCCGCGACGGGATGGGCGCGGGATACGACGTCGCCGCGCTCGCGCACGTCGCCGCGCTCGCTGCGATCCGCGTCACCGCCAGCGGAGGAGCGCGCACGCTGGACGATCTGCTCGCGCTGCGCGACGGCACGCCGGAGAATGTCGACGCCGCAATCGTCGGGCGCGCGCTGTACGCCGGCACGCTCGATCTCGCGGCGGCGTTGGCGGCGCTCGCCTAAACTGCGTTCAGCCGGCGGCGCCCTCGTAGCGGCGCGGCACCCCGGCCGGCAGACGGGCGACGATTTCGTAGCCGATCGTGCCGCACGCGGCGCCCAGCTCGTCGGCGCTGATCGCTGCGCCGCCGTCGCGGCCGATGAGCGTCACGGTGTCGCCTGCGGCCGCGTCCGGCACGCCGGTCAGATCGATGAAGGTCATGTCCATGCAGACGCGCCCGATCAGCGGCACGCGCTGTCCGCGCACGAGCGCCGTCGCCGCGCCGCCGGCGTTGCGCGGCAAGCCTTCGGCATACCCGATCGGAAGCGTGCCGACGCGCGTCGCGCGTGCGGCACGCCAGCTGCGACCGTAACCGACGCTCGCGCCGGCCTCGACTTCATGCTCGGCGACGATGCGCGTGCGCCAGGTGAGCGCAGGCTCGAGACTCAGGCCGCGGTCGCGCATCGTCGTCTCTGTTTCGGCGCTGGGCCAGATCCCGTAAAGTCCGATCCCGGCCCGCACCAGGTCGAGCCGCGTCTGCGGCCAGAGCATGGCAGCCGCCGTCGCGGCGGCATGCCGCTCGATGCCGGCACCGAGCTCGCGCGTGGCGGTGAGGAAACGCGCGAGCTGCTCATCGGTGAACGACGAGTCGAGCTCTTCCGCCGCCGCGAAGTGCGTGAACGCGCCCCGCAGCACGAACTCGGGGGTCGCCGCATAGGCCGCGACGGCCTTGGCGGCAGTCGCGTACGGCAGACCCAAGCGTGCGACGCCGGTGTCGATCTTGGCTTGGATCGCAAACGGCCGCCGGCGCCGCCGCGCGACGCTCGCCGCTTGGCGCGCGTAGGTCCCGTCGTCCCACAGCGTGAGCGCGACGTCCGCCGCGTGCGCGATGTCGAGGTCGGATGCCGGCACCGGCCCGAGCACGTGAATCGGCACATCGAGCCCCGCATCCCGCAACGCCACCGCATCCTCGAGCGCATAGACGCAAAACCGGTCGACGTGCGGCGCGAGCGCGCGCGCGACCGGCACGAGACCGTGTCCGTAGGCCTCGGCTTTGACCACGGCCGCGAGACGCGCCGGCGCGACCAGCGCGGCAAGGTTTCGGGCGTTGCGGACGATCGCGCCGAGATCGATCGTGAGCTCGGCGATCACGCCGTGGCCGGCCGCGCGAGCAGACGCGAGACGACCAGCGCCACCGGAACTCCGTAGAACAGCATGTGCGCGATGAGCGCGCTCTCGAGTCCCTGCGGCGATGGCCGATGGTACATCCCCGCGGTCAGCAGCACGATCGACATGAAGACGTAGACGACGAGCCCGAAACCTGCACCCGAGATCCAAGGGCGCGACAGCAGCTGGGGCTGCGTGCGGATCAGGTACACGTAACCCAGCGCCCAACCGACGGAAACGCAAGCGTGAACCGCGGCGCCGATCAGCGGCGCGGCGGGGTTCGAGCTGATCTGCGGGCCGAGCACCACCGAAGCGATAAAGGAATAGTTGTCGGCGATCACCTGGCCGGGCGGCGCGCCGGCGATGATCTGCGTGCCGAACAGAAACGCGTCGAGCAGAATTGCGCCCGCTAGCCCGGCCGCAACGCCCGCCGCGAGCTGGATCTTCAGCGCGGGTGCGATCACTTGGCCATGCTAGCCCGGTAGTCGTCTTCACGCCGTTCGAGCCCGCGCGCGATGCGGTCGATGAGATCGGTCATCGTCGCATGCGCGATGCGGCGCCCGAGCAGCATGTCGAACGCGCGGCCCGGCAGGCCGAAGGGCGGCCGGTACGCGCCTTCCAGGGTCAGGCGCGTGCTGTCGACCGTCTCGATGCGCAGCCTCAGCGTGCCGTGAAACTGGGGAAACAGACGGGTGCCCGCGCGCCACTCGAGCAGCATCGCGTCGTGCATGCGGCCGGCTTCCGTGTCGTCGGGATGCAGGCCGAAGACGAGCTTCACCGGCCGCCGCACACCGCCGAACCCTACGACGAAATCGCGCAGCGGGACGCGCGCGTTTACCTCTACCTCGCGCTCGGCGTCACGAAAAAAGTCCTCGGCGTAGTCGTGCGCCACCGAAAACGGGCACTGCGCGACGCGCTCCACGACGACACGCGAGATGTATGGGGCCACCTCTCCCACCGTACCGCGAACGCCGCCGGACCCCTACCTCGCGTGGCCGCTGCCGCTCGTCGTCTGCTTGCTGTGGCAACCTACCGGCGGGGCCGCCGAGCCGCAGGCGTTGCGCTTTCAGCTTGCGGTAGCGGCCGTCGATCAAAACGAGATGTCCCGTGATCGTGATGACCGCGTGCTTGGCGCCGACCACGTCAAACGAACCCGAACCGGTCGCACCGTTGATCGTCAGGACGAAGTTTGTAGTGGTAAATTGCACGCTGCTGACCCGGACGATGTCGGATCCCCCGGGGAAGTCGACGAGCGAAACCATCTCGGCGTTATCCGGGCTGCCGCTGAAAAACGGGGCACCGCCGACGTCCGCCCCGATGGTAAAGCAGACCGTCGCGTCGTGCGGCGTGCCCGAAGTAGGTAACCGTTCCGGTCCAGACATCCATAGCCGTCGGGCTGGGGTCCGGCGTCGGCGACGCCGTCGAAGGCGAGAACGACCAGAAGCTGCTCTGTGTCCTGCCTACTATACTAACCAAAGCGAGCACGCCTTTCGGCGTGGTCCCCCTTGCACTCGGCAGTCGGGTCTGCTAATGTAAAGCTCCGGGTCTGGCACTCTCGTGCTGATAGTGCCAGGCCGCAAGTCACCTCTTTCAACCCGTTAGCGCAAGGCTCGCGGAGGATGGTTTTTGTGAATCTCAAGCCACTGGGCGATCGCGTGGTCGTCGAGCACGTGGAACAAGCCGATAAGAGTGCGGGCGGCGTCTTCCTTCCCGACACGGCAAAAGAAAAGCCGCAGGAAGGCCGCGTTCTCGCCGTCGGTTCCGGCCGCACGCTCGACAATGGCACCAAGCTCGCCATGGACGTCAAGCCCGGCGACCGCATCATCTATTCGAAGTATTCGGGCTCGGAGATCAAGCTCGAAGGCAAAGAGTACCTCATCATC
>Ga0182024_10005125_pt1 | contig 29564 bp, 29 predicted proteins | sample P32metaG_FD_120480 | JGI IMG/M metagenome (GOLD analysis project Ga0182024, IMG submission 120480) | Permafrost microbial communities from Stordalen Mire, Sweden - P3-2 metaG (Illumina Assembly) | ecosystem: Environmental > Terrestrial > Soil > Wetlands > Permafrost | place: Sweden: Stordalen...
CGATGAACCCGGCCAGCACCGGCAGCACCGCGCCGTTCATCGTCATCGACACGCTCATCTTGTCGAGCGGGATGCCGTCGAACAGGATCTTCATGTCCTCTACTGAATCGATTGCCACTCCTGCTTTTCCCACATCGCCGACGACACGCGGATGATCGCTGTCGTAGCCGCGATGGGTGGCGAGGTCGAAGGCGATGGAAAGGCCCATCTGCCCGGCCTTGAGGTTGTCGCGGTAGAAGCGGTTCGATTCCTCGGCGGTCGAGAAGCCCGAATACTGCCGCACCGTCCACGGCCGGTTGGCATACATCGTCGCGCGCGGCCCGCGCAGATAGGGCGGCTCGCCCGGCACCGCGTCGCGGAACGGGAAACCTGCGGCTTCGATCGCCTCGAGGTCGGCCTCGGTATAGAGCGGCTTGACCGTGATTCCCTCGGCGGTCGTCCAGTCGAGCCCCGAGACCGGCTTGCCGCGCAACTCGGCCTCGGCCAGCTTTTGCCAGTTCCTTAGCGTCGAGGATTTCCTGCGTTTCGCCATAGCGAGAGTATAGAGCCGCTTCCGGGCGGTACGAAACCGCTTCCCGACATGAGAATGTCTCAGCGATCGGATGAGAAACTCTCGTTTGATGCCGCCGGGATGGATCGCCAGATGACAATCGCCCGATATCGGCCGGGTTATCAGGAACGCCGATCGAGATTAGGAGAGCTTCCATGAAAATCTCGGTGCTTGCCGCAGCCATCATCGTCTCCGCGGCGCTCGCCAGCCTGTCGCCGGCCTTGGCGGCACGGTACGACACCCCCGCTGCGACGACGGGAACCCCGCATTACGAATGGCAGTATCACTACGTCGGCCATCATCCGCATTACCAGGGCGGCTGGGTGCTGGTGCGTTAACCGCTTTGAGCCGCGGCCCCGATCGACTCCTCCCGCCCGGGGGCTGCGGCTCAGGCGGCGCGAAGCCGGTGGCGCAGCACCAGCGCCGCGGTCAGCAGCAGCGCCGCGCCGGCCTGGTGCGCCGCGGCGAGTGGGATCGGCACCACGAACAGCAGAGTCGATATGCCGAGCGTCAACTGCAGCAGGGTGACCAACGCGAGCGCGTGCAGCGCGAGCCGCGCCGGGTGGGGTAGGGCGGCCCGCCGCCCTGCGAGCCAGAGCAACATGACCGCGATAACCGTCGTTTCCGCCAGAAGGCGATGGTCGAACTGCACGGCGGGGATGTTCTCGAACCAGTTGCGGATGAACGGTTGGAGCTGCGCGTAGCCGGCCGGCACGAACTTCCCGCCCATCAGCGGGAAGGTGTTGTAGGTAAGACCCGCGTTCAGCCCGGCGACAAACCCGCCGGCGACGATGGTCAGGCCGACCAGACAGAGCACCGTCTCGCTCGCACGGCGCACCCAGCGCGGCGCCTCTCCGCTTGGCGCTTGGAGGAGGCCGAGAGCCGCCCACAAAGTCGCCGCGTAGATGAGTAGTGCCAGCGCCAGGTGAGCGGTCAGGCGGTACTGGCTGACCTCGATCCGGTCGGCGAGACCGCTTTCGACCATGTACCAGCCAAGCGCGCCCTGCGCCGCGCCGAGCATGAAAATCCCGGCGAGCGGCCAGGCCAGCCGCCGAGGGATCCTGCCTCGGACGAGGAAATAGAGAAACGGCAGCGCGTAGACGAAACCGATCAGCCGGCCCCATAGCCGATGCACGTATTCCCACAGGTAGATTGTCTTGAAATCGGCGAGGCTCATCCCGGCGTTCAGGAGTTTGTACTGCGAGGTCTGCTGGTATTTGTCGAACTCGCCTTGCCACTGGGTTGCCGAAAGCGGCGGCAGGATGCCGGTGACCGGCTGCCATTCGGTGATCGACAAGCCCGAGCAGGTGAGCCGCGTGATCCCGCCGATCACCACCATCGCGAAGATCATCGCACAGCAGACGAGGAGCCAGATTGCGACCGGCCGCGGGCTGCGCGGATCGGCTGGTTTGGCTTCCGTCGCCGCGGCGGCGATCATGCGGCGGCCGTCATGGCGTCGAGGCATCCCTGTAGGAAGTAGGCGGCGGCGACCTTGTCGACGATCGCGGCGCGGCGCTTCCTCGTCATGTCGGCGGCGATCATCTCGCGGGTGACCGCGGCGGTCGACAGCCGCTCGTCCCACAGCAGCGCCGGCAAGTCACGCAGGGCCAGGAGGTTGCGCGCGAAGGCCCGCACCGATTGCGTGCGTGGCGTATCGCCGCCGGACAGCGCCAGCGGCAGGCCGACGACCGCGCCGCCGACGCCGTGGCGGTCGATCAGGGCGAACAACGCCGCCATATCGTCGCGAAAGCGGCGGCGGCGGATCGTCTCCAGCGGGCTGGCGATGACGAGCCGCGTGTCCGACAGCGCGAGGCCGATGGTCTTGGTGCCGACATCGAGGCCAATCAGCCGAGCGCCGGGCGGGACCGCCGCTCGCAGCGCCGCGGGGTTGCCGAGGATCATGCCCGATGATAGCGTGACTTGGCCGTTTTGCCCTTGGCGCTTTTTCCGCGAAAGAGACTTTGAAATCATGGCGTTGGACAAGGCCACCGTGGCGCGCATCGCCACCCTGGCGCGCATCCGGCTTTCCGAGGACGAGCTCGAACCGCTTGCCGCCGAGCTCTCCGACATCCTCGACTGGGTCGAGCAGCTGATGGCGGTCGACACCGAGAATGTCCCGCCGATGACCAGCGTCGCCGAAATGACCCTGCCGATGCGCGACGATGTCGTCACCGACGGCGGCAACCGCGACGGCGTGCTCGGCAATGCGCCGCGCGCCGCCAAGGGGTTTTTCGCGGTGCCCAAGGTGGTTGAGTGACCCAATGGCATTAAGTCAACTTACCGACCTGACGCTGGCCGAGGCACGCGACGGGCTCAGGGCCAGGAAATTCACCACCCGCGAGCTGGCCGCTGCCTACAACGCCGCGGTCGAGCGGATAAAGCCGCTCAACGCCTTCATCACCACGACGCCCGACCGGGCGCTGGAAATGGCCGTCGCCGCCGATGCGCGGCTCGCCAAGGGCGAGGCGGGCGCGCTTGAAGGCATTCCGCTGGCGATCAAGGATCTGTTCTGCACCAAGGGCGTGCTGACGACCGCCGCCTCGCACATCCTCGACGGGTTTGCGCCGCCGTACGAGTCGACCGTCACCGAGAAATTGTGGGCCGCCGGGGCGGTGATGCTCGGCAAGACCAATCTCGACGAGTTCGCGATGGGCTCGTCCAACACGACGAGCTATTACGGCCCGGTCGAGAACCCGTGGCGCCGCCCCGGCGACAACCGGCCGCTGGTGCCGGGCGGCTCGTCCGGCGGCTCGGCGGCGGCGGTGGCGGCGCATGCCGCGCTCGGCGCGACCGGCACCGATACCGGCGGCTCGATCCGCCAGCCGGCGAGCTTTTGCGGGATTGTCGGGCTGAAGCCGACCTACGGCCGCTGCTCACGCTGGGGGGTGGTGGCGTTCGCCTCCTCGCTCGACCATCCGGGGCCGATGACCCGCACGGTGCGCGACGCGGCGATCATGCTCGGCGCGATGGCCGGCCACGACCCCAAGGATTCGACCTCGGCGCCGGTGCCCGTGCCCGACTACGAGAAAGCGCTGACCGGCGACATTCGCGGCCTCAAAATCGGCATTCCCAGGGAATACCGGGTCGATGGCATGGCCGGCGAGATCGAGACCCTGTGGCAGTCCGGCATCGCCTGGCTGCGCGATGCCGGCGCCGAGCCGGTCGAGGTTTCGCTGCCGACGACCAAATACGCGCTGCCGGCCTATTACGTGATCGCCCCGGCCGAGGCATCGTCGAACCTGGCGCGGTATGACGGGGTCAAGTTTGGCTTGCGCGTCGATGGCGACAGCCTCGACGACATGTACGAGAAGACCCGCGCCGCCGGCTTCGGCGCGGAGGTGCGGCGCCGCGTGCTGATCGGCACCTATGTGCTGTCGGCCGGCTATTACGATGCCTACTACCTGAAGGCGCAGAAGGTGCGCATGCTGATCGCCCGCGATTTCGCCGCCGCCTTCGAGCGTTGCGACTGCATCCTCACCCCGACCGCGCCGTCTGCCGCCTTCGCGATCGGCGAGAAGGCGGATGATCCGGTGGCGATGTACCTCAACGACGTCTTCACCGTGCCCGCCGACCTCGCCGGGCTGCCGGGAATATCGGTGCCCGCCGGGCTGTCGGATGGGCTACCGCTCGGCTTGCAGGTGATCGGCCGCGCCTTCGACGAGGAAACCGTGCTGCGCGTCGGCCAGGTGCTGGAAGGCGCCGCGCACTTCAGGCACCGCCCGAGCTTTGTCGCATAACCGTTCTGGCGCTGCCCTCTCCGAAAGGGCGCACGCGGCTGGTATTCGGCGGGCTCAAGCTGAACTAGATGCAAGATGTCGGCGCGTAAACCGTGCCACCGCGACGACTGCCGTTCTGACAATGCTTTCCGGCTAGAAGGCACCCGTGCCGCGTCTCGCTCATGTGAGCTCGAGGCTTGCGGCTGCAGGCGGCCCCGCAAGAGTCCGGCGCGGTACCGTGGAGTTCGTCCTGCACGGCTCGGGCAGGGTCATACATGGACCCGCCGCCAAGCTCGCTGACGCGATCCTCGCGAGCGGCATTCGATTGCAGCGGCTGGAAGGAGGGTCGCAACCCGGCTCTTCTTGAGCCCCGTCCCTTGTCTTGAGCCGATGGCCGGGAAACGCGCCTCATCAGACTGGCGCTATCCGGCGCTCACCCTTGACGTGAACAGACCACGAACTTAATTGTTTTCGTTCTTAGTTCCCTCTGGTACCGGGAGCCGACCGATGCCGTACATCGTTGCGCCGCTGGGCGCGTCCTGTTTTCCTCCGGTTCGTCCATCCGTTCTCCATCTTGTTCCTCCGCCTGTACCTGACGGCAGAGTTTAGGAATATCAAATGCTTGGTCCTGATCTTTTTTTGTTTGCCGGAGCGCAAGGATGATCGAAGGCCGCACTGGAGACTGGGAAGTCGTCATCGGGCTGGAGGTCCACGCTCAGGTGGTGGCCAAGGCCAAGCTGTTCTCCGGCGCCGCGACCGAGTTCGGCGCCGAGCCCAACACCCAGGTCTCGACCGTCGACGCCGCGTTTCCCGGGATGCTGCCGGTGATCAACCGGCATTGCGTCGAGCAGGCGGTCAAGACCGGGCTCGGCCTCGACGCGCAGATCAACCTGACGAGCGTCTTCGACCGCAAGAACTACTTCTATCCCGATTTGCCGGCCGGCTATCAGATCTCGCAATACCAGCAACCGGTGGTCGGCCGCGGCCGCGTCGAGATCGACATGCCCGACGGCACGACGCGCGAAATCGGGATCACCCGGCTGCATCTGGAACAGGACGCCGGCAAGAGCCTGCACGACCAGCACCCGCGCGACACCTATGTCGATCTCAACCGCGCCGGGATCGGGCTGATGGAGATCGTCTCGGAACCCGATCTGCGCTCGGCCGAGGAGGCCGGCATCTATCTGCGCAAGCTGCGCTCGATCCTTAGATATCTCGGCACCTGCGACGGCAACATGGAGGAGGGGTCGCTGCGCTGCGACTGCAACGTCTCGGTGCGCAAGCCCGGTGCGCTGTTCGGCACGCGCTGCGAGATCAAGAATCTGAACTCGGTCCGTTTCGTCATGCAGGCGATCGAGATCGAGGCGCGCCGCCAGATCGCGATCATCGAAGACGGCGGCGCGATCGCGCAGCAGACGCGGCTCCTCGATACCGCGCGCGGCGAGACCCGGCCGATGCGCTCCAAGGAAAACGATTTCGACTACCGCTATTTCCCCGATCCCGACCTCTTGCCGCTGGTGCTCGATCCCGAGTGGGTCAAGGCACTGAAAGCGGAGTTGCCCGAACTGCCCGACACGAAGCGGGCGCGCTTCGTCGCCGATTATGGGCTCTCTGTGGAGGAAGCCGGGGTGCTCGTCGCCGAACGGGCCATCGCCGATTTCTTCGAGGATGTTGCCAAAGGCCGCGATCCGAAGGCGGCGGCCAATTGGGTCACTGGCGACCTCTTCGGCGCGCTCAACCGCAAGGGGCTCGGCATCGAGGACTCGCCGGTCAAGGCCCCGCAGCTCGGCGGCCTGATCGATCTCATCGCCGACGGCACGATCTCCGGCCGCATCGCCAAGGACGTCTTCGCCGAGATGGTCGAGACCGGCGCCGGTCCCTCCGCGATCGTCGAGGCTAAGGGACTGCGCCAGGTCACCGACACCGGCGCGATCGAGGCGGCGGTCGATGCCGCGCTCGCCGCCAACCCGGCCCAGGTCGCGCAATACGCGGGGAACCCCAAGGTGCTCGGCTTTTTCGTCGGCCAGGTAATGAAGGCGACTCAAGGCAAGGCCAACCCGGCGCTGGTTAACGAACTGCTGAAGAAGAAGCTCGATTAGCGGTCCGTCAGGATCAGCTTGCAGATGCCCGGCAGGTTGCGGTGCCTCTCGGCGTAATCCATGCCGTAGCCGACCACGAACACGTCAGGGACATCGAATCCCTTGTAGCGGATATCGACCGGGGCCGCGCCCGCGACCTGCTTGTGCAGCAGCGCGCAGACATCGAGGCTGGCCGGCCCGAGTTTCCGCAGCTCTCCGAGCATCGAGGCGATCGTCAGCCCGGTATCGACGATGTCCTCGACCAGAATCACCCGGTGCCCGCGGATATCGAGCCCGCGGTGGTCGCGGATCAGCACACGGCCAGACGAGCGCGTCGAGGCGCGATAGGACGATGCCCGCACGAAATCGATGACGAAGGGGATCGCGATCCGTCGCATCAGATCGGCGGCGAAGACGGTCGCGCCTTTCAGCACGACGACGAGGGTCAACGACGCGCCGCGATGGTCGGCTTCGATCTGCTGGGCAAGCTCGGCGACCCGTCGCCGAATTCGCCGCGCCGAGATCAGCGGCGCGAGGCGCTCGCTCAGCGGGCCGGCGGGGTCGGGTTCAGTCGCGGCGATAGGGGTAGCAGCGCGCGCGCTCGAGCGTCATCCCGTATTGCTCGGCAAGCGCGCGAATCGCGTCGCCCTCCTCGGGGTACGGATCGGCATTGCCGGGGCCGACGATGATCGGCCGAAAGCTGCGATCCTCCCTGCCGCCCGGCGGCAGCATCGCGGTCGCGAGCGGGTTGCCCTCGCCGTCGCGCAAGGTCAGGAACAACGGCATCTCGCGCTGGACATGCGCCTTCAGCCCGATCTCCTGCTCGAAAAACACTTTGGAAATAGGCTGGAAGCTGGCCGAGGCCTTTTCCTGCTCCTTGCGAAAATACTTCTCGACCGCGTGACGCATCGTTTCCGATTCGGCGGCAGCCTCGGCTTCGGTCTCGATCCGAAACCAGGCTTTGCCGTTGGGCGCATCGCAAACGTACCTCATGCTTCCTCCAGGATCGGTCCCGACCGGACCGGGCATCGACGTGCGATCGCTTCAGCAAAGTCCGGACGCCGCGCCGAGTCAACACCCTGCGGGGGTGCCATCGGGTCGATACCGGCGCGGCGCGAATTCGCCTTGTATTTTACATTGCAAATTGCGCCGGCGGGCAAAGGCTCGCGGAGGCATTAGCCATGATTGCGGAGGATTCCCGTCGGTTTCGGTGGAGATGGTAAACGCCGGCGTCGGTGGCATGCCGCATGAAGCAGTCATGGCATCGCCACTCAGGGAGTTCCCCCATGCCGTCAATGTCGCACTCGAGGCCGATCCCGCCCTTTGCCTCCTTGTCGGACGCGGTTGTCGCCCGCACGTCCCCCATCTCGCGCTTCGCGTTTCTGATGACCATGTTCCGCGATATCGACGATCGTCCGTTCCTCAAGCAGCGGGCCCACCGCCTCGAGCGGTACGCGGACCTCGCTTCTATCGACGCCGACCCCGCCGGCTACCGCTAGCCGATGACCGTGCCGGCGGCGCGGGCGGCGTTCCGCCGGCCGCCGGCATTTCGGTCCACTCGCGCCACAGCGCGATCAGCGCGGCCATGATGGCCGGGCCGAGAAACAGGCCGATGAATCCCAGCGTCTCCAGACCGCCGAGCAAGCCAAGCAGAACCCAGAGAAACGGCACCCGTGACGCGCCGCCGATCAGGACGGGGCGGATGAAGTGATCGGCGATGAACACGACGATATTGCCGGCCACGAAAATGATGACGGCGGCCAGCGTCTGGTGGACCGAAAACATGTAGAGCGTCGCGAGCGTGTACACGACCGGCGCACCAAACGGGATCACCGCCAGGACGCCGGTCACGGCGCCGACCGAGGCCGGGTAGGGCAGGCCGACAACGACATAGACGATGCCGAGCACCACCCCTTCGGCGAGGCCGACCAGCACCAGCCCGACGACGGTTCCATGCACGGCCGCGATCATGTGGCGGCCGATGCGCTCGCCGCGCTCGCCGATCACCCGGTCGCTCAGCGCCCGCAGATTTTCGGCGAGAGTGCTTCCGTCGCGGAACAGGAAGAACAGGGTCAGCAGGGTGAACAAAAACGTGACGAACCGATGGATGATCTCGCCGCTGTGCTCGCGCGCCGATTCGGTGACGACGCGATTGATCCGGCCGTAGAGCTCCTGCGCCATCGCCGGGTCGTGCAGGTTCGTGTTCCACCACTCGGCAATCGGCGGGCCCAGCAGCGGGATGTCGGCGATGAAGGCGGGCGCCTCGATACCTTCGTGCCGCGCGGCGACAATCATCGGGAAGATCAGCTTCATCTCGTGCGCAATCGCGAAGCCCAGGAGAATCAAGGGCGCGGCGAAGATGATCCCGATCGCGACCGTCAGTAGCAGCGGCGCGACAACGCGGCCAACCCTTCCGGGAAACAGGCCCTGCACGCGCCCATAGATCGGCCATAGCGCGATCGCCAGTACCACCGCCCAGGCGATCGCCGGCAAGAAATCATGCAGTATCCACAACCCAACAAGAGCAAGCCCCGCGGCAAGCGCCAAGCGCGCCCACTGCTGCGCCGTCGATTGCGGGGCCGGAGCGGGATCGGTGGCCATCGCTGTCACTCTCCTAACGTTCTTGCCACATCAATTTAGCGAAGCCTGGGGTTGATCGCACTCAAGAGCGACTAAATTGCGGCGCTGGAGGCGATCCTTGTGGCATTTCTTGGAAGTCTTGCCCTGACTTGATGCCGGGAATAGGCTCGACGGCACGGCCGGGCTCAACCGTCAGGCGACTGCAAGCGAAGTCCCGGCGCGACGCTCAACGATGGAGATCAGCCGATGCCGTATAGCCTAGAAGAAATGTCGACCGAAATGCACCGCATCATCGCCGCCGAGCCGGGGTCCAGTGGGCGCAAGAAGGTTTGCGACTTGGTACAGAAGGCGTGCTCGGACGAAGTCTTCGTCGCCAAGCATCTCCCGGCGGATGGTCCGGAGCGGAAGATTCTTTACGAAGATCCCGAATTCGGCTTCTGCATCCTCGCCCATGTCTATCATGGCGCCAAGGAGAGCGCGCCGCACGATCACGGCCCGACCTGGGCGATCTACGGCCAGGCGGTCGGCGAGACCGTCATGAGCGACTGGGACAAACTGGCGCCGGCAAGCGAGAGCGAGCCTGGCAAGGTCCGCTTGCGCCGCGAATACACGCTGACGCCCGGTATGGCCTATGTGTACAACGAGGGCGATTTGCATTCGCCGCGTCGTGCTGGATCGACGCGGCTGATCCGCATCGAGGGGCGGGACGTCACGAAAATCCGCCGCTTCGCCTACGAACGGGTTGGATAGTCCCTGATACCTGGTACCGGGTAAGGTCTGCGCCGCGCCAGCCTTGCGGATCTGCCGGGGTCTGGCGCTGGCGCAGATGGAGCGGCAAGGCGCCGCCATCGGTAAGGTCTGGACGCACGAAATCGAAGGCACCCCTGAAGGGATGCCTTCGACTGTGTAGTTGCGAAGAGGCGGCGACGATGTCGCCGCCAGTCCGGCTTACTGCTCGAAGACCGTCACGCGACGGTTGCGCGGCTCACGCACGCCATTCGGCGTCGGTACGGCAAGGTCGTTCTCACCACGGCCCGAAACCGTCATCTGGTTCCACGGCACGCCCATGTGGGCGAGGATGTGGGCGACGTGACGTGCCCGACGGACAGACAGGCGCTCGTTGTAGCGCGCCGAGCCCGAGGTATCGGTGTAGCCGGTAACCTGCACGGCCACGACTCCGCCGGCCTTGAACGTATCCGCGGCTTGTTTGAGGATCGCAATACCTTCCGGGCCGACCCACGACCGGTTCCACGCAAAGTAAACGGTGAACACCCTCGCCGGTGGCGGCGGAGGGGGCGGGGGCGGCGGCGGCGGTGGCACCGGGGCGCATGCCGCCATGATCAGCAGCGAACAGAGGGCAAGGGCACGCTTCATCGGGTTCCTCCGACAGTTGAGAACACACACCATATAATAAATCGTCTGATTATACTACTGAAAAGCGTTATTGATCCGTTCGCCGGTCCGCCGTTCTCTACGCGACGGTCGTGGCTGCCCGGCGCCGCATCAACCATAAGCCGATCGCGCCAGGGTAGAACCCCTTATAGGGCATTTGTTTGCGCGATGCGAGCAATCCAATCGTAAGAAGCCTTTGGCACCCGCGCCAAAGTGGCGCGGTCCACCGAGACGAGCCCGAATTTCGGCGTGTAGCCGTGCGCCCATTCCCAATTATCGATGATAGACCAGACGAAATAGCCATGAAGATTAGCGCCATCCGCGATCGAGCGGTGGCACGCCGCGATATGCGCGCGCAGGTAGGAAATGCGCGCCTGGTCGTCGATGTGGCCGGCGGGGCCGGGAGTCTCGGCGAAATAGGCGCCGTTCTCGGTAATGTACATCGGCGGATTGCCGTAGTGATCGCGCAGATCGGCAAGGACTTCGACCAGGCCGTCGGGATCGACCGGCCAGCCCATCGCCGTCATTTGCATGGCGGGCGGGTTGGCGCCCCAATTGGTGCCGACCAGCCCCAGCGGATCGGCGCGCTGATACATTGGCGAATAGTAATTCACCCCGAGAAATTCGAGCAGATTGCCGGACTGCACGAAATCGTTCGGGCGGATGAACTTTGCGAGATAAGGCTCGAGCAGCTTGGGGTAGCTGCCACGGAACAGCGGGTCGAGAAACGCGCGATTCCACAGCGCATCCCATATCGCCGCAGCCGTGCGGTCGGCGGCGCTGTCGCTCGCCGGCCGCACGGGTTGCAGGCTCAGCACCGTGCCGAGCCTGACGCGCGTGCGGCTCTGTGCGCTGAGGGCCATGGCGGCGCGAGCCTGGGCGAGGTTCAGATGATGGATCGCCGGAAACATATGGTCCCGGCCGCGAAGCCCGGGCGCATGCTCGCCCAGCCCGTGCCCCATTACGGCGTGGACCTGGGGCTCGTTGAACAGCGCCCAGTGCGACACTCTGTCGCCCAGTTGCCGGACCATCAGCTGGGCGTAATCGGCAAACCAGCCGGCGATGTCCCGGTTGGCCCAGCCGCCCCGCTGCTGCAAGGCCTGCGGCAGGTCCCAATGGAACAGGCAGACCCATGGCGCGATGCCCGCCTTAAGCGCCGCGTCAACAAGACGGCTGTAATAGTCGAGCCCGCGCGGATCGGGCTGCCCGACACCGTTCGGCAAGACCCGAGGCCAGGAGATCGAAAAGCGGTACGCCTTCAGTCCGGCGCCAGCGATCAGCGCGATGTCCTCGGGGTAGCGGTGGTAGCTGTCGCAAGCGATATCGGGGTTGCTGCCGTCGTGGATCGCTCCTGGCTTGCGGGCGAAAGCATCCCAGATGCTGTCGGCGGTGCGGTCGCCGCGCCCCTCGATCTGGCACGAGGAGGTCGCGGTGCCCCAGACGAAGTCCGGTCGGAACCGCAGGATCTCAGCCATGGCGGGCGCGGAGGCGACCCAGCCCGGCGCCAGCGCTCCGGCAGCTGCCGCTTGCAGCAAAGATCGGCGGCGCATTGCTGCCGGTCGGGTCAGCCGCCGACAGCGCCTTGCGTGTTGACATAGACCGCATACAGCGAGTGGCTTGCCGCCATGAACAGGCGGTTGCGCTTGGTTCCGCCGAAGCAAAGATTGGCGGCGCGTTCCGGCAGGCGGATGCGGCCGATCATCACCCCGTCAGGGGCGAACACGGCGACGCCGTTGAGCTCTTCGCTCATGCCCCAGCCGCACCACAGATTGCCCTCGACATCGCAGCGGAAGCCATCGGGCGTGCCGGCGCCGAGATCGGCGAAGTCACGCCCGTTGGTCAGCCGTTCGCCATCGCCGGCGACATCGAAGACGCGGATCGCGCGTTGCGGCTGAGCGCGCGACTCGACGACGTAAAGCCGGGTCTCGTCCGGCGAGAAGCACAACCCGTTGGGACCGCGGATATCATCGGCGGCGATCGTCACGCGTCCGCTGCGGCCGTCGATCCGGTAGACATGAGTGACCGGCAACTCCGGCTCGGCCCGGTCGCCCTCGTACTCGCCGAGGATACCGAAGGGCGGGTCGGTGAACCAAATCGAGCCGTCGGACTTGACGACGACATCATTGGGCGAATTGAGCGGCTTGCCGTCGTAGCGGTTGCAAAGGACCGTGATCGTGCCGTCATGTTCGGTGCGGGTGATGCGCCGCGCACCATGCTCGCAGGTGACCAGCCGTCCCTGGCGGTCGCGGGTGTTGCCGTTCGAGTTGTCCGACGGCTTGCGAAAGACGCTAACCTCGCCGGTTTCTTCCTCCCATTTGAGGATGCGGTTGTTGGGGATGTCGCTCCACAACAGAAAGCGGCCGTCGCCGAACCACACCGGGCCTTCGCTCCAGCGACAGCCGGTGTAAAGGCGCTCCACCGACGCATTGAAGGGCGGCCGCAGCCGCTCGAAGCGCGGATCAAGGGTGACAACTGCCGGATCGGGGTAGAGGAGGGAGGGTTGCCAGCCGGTTTCGCTCATCGCAAAGGCCCCTGCTCGTTATGCGCTTGGTGCGAGCATGGAGCCTTTCGGCTCCGGCCTCAAGATGGCGGACGCGGTAGCGGCGCTAGAAGCTGTTGGCGACCTTCGTGAATATGCTGCTGACCGACGAGCCGACCGTAACCAGCACTGAGAACGCGGCAATTGAGATGAAAAACGCCACCATCGCGTATTCGATCGCGGTGGCGCCCCTATTGCCAAGCTGCTTCGGCCCCAGTGCACGCATGAGCATTCCGCTCCGGCCCTTCCGTACCACTTGATAATGCCAAGCCTATTGTTGACGATTTATGAAGAACTTGGGTGCGCATCGCCGCCGACGCGCTATCCTGCGGCGATGGTAACGAGGAGCGAAAGATGACAGGTGCGGTTGTGATGAGCGCGCTCGCCTCGCACTCGCCCCGGATCGGCATCGAGGCACAGGCTCCCGAATTTCTCCGCGGCGTCATCGCCGGAGAATACGCGATGGGCCATGCGATCCAGGCGCTCGAGCCCGATATCATCGTGCTGCAGTCGGCGCATTGGGTGACGACCTTCACCTGGTACGTGACCTGCCAGGCGCGTCATTCCGGTGTGTGCGTCTCCGACGAATTACCCGACCTGATCCCCGGCGTGGCCTACGACCGCCCGGGCGATCCGGAATTCGGCGAGGCGCTGGTCGAGGCGATCAAGGCCAAGGGCCTCCTCGCCGGGCGCAATGAAACGGCGCACTACAAATGGGATTACGGGACGTTTGTGCCGCTGCAGTATCTCGACCCCGGGCAGCGCATTCCGGTGGTGACGATGGGGACTTGCATCCTCGCCGACCTTGACGAGTGCTACCGCGTCGGCGTTGCGGTTCGCGATGCGGCGGCAAGTTCGGGGAAGCGCGTCGTCTTTGTCGCCAGCTCGGCGCTTTCGCACCGGCTGGTGCGCGACCCGGCAAGCTGGCCGACCGCCGAGAACCAGGCTCTCGATCGTCGCTTTGTCGCGATGCTGCGCGAGGGCCGCACCGGCGACGCGTGGCGCTTCCTCGGCTCATTTGCCGAGCAGGCGCAGGTCGAGATGGGCGGCCGGAACCTGGCGACGATGCTTGGCGCGCTCGACGGATTGCCACCGCAAGGCCAGTCGGGCGAGGAATACGGCGAATACGGCCCGTCGTCCGGCGCGGGGCACACCAATTTTGCGATCAGAGTGCAGTAAGCGGATAGGCCGGACGTTGTCAGTCGGGCGCCGCGCGCGGCGTCGGGCCGCAAACCGATAGCGCCAACCTCTGATCGCGGCGGTGCCCAGCGGCACGCTTTTAGTTGATGGTTAACTTCGCCAAATTTGATGACAATTGGCCAGTTCCGGTTAGAATGAATCGTGCGACTGAAGGTTGCGATCCAACTGATAGGTGAGGTTAGTTAGGTAGAAAGAGCTTAAACTTTTGACTATTTTACTAAATTATTGGAGAATTACTCAAAAATAATTTATCGCTTGAGCGTTTTGATCGAGTACGAGGCGCAAGGGGGACAATGGAAACGTTCGAAGACCTTGAGATGACCGCAGCAGATGTCGAGCCGTTCTTCGATCTAAAATTTCTTGGCGACAGTTATGGATTGAAGTTCGACAACGTAACACTCGCGATCCGCGCATATTTTTCTGCCGATGAAAACCGCAAGTTCGATCCGTCTCCGTATTTCTCCCGACAGCTTTACCGCTCACTGCATCCGGATGTGCGCTGGTCGCAGCAAGATCCCCTCGAACATTATCTGAAGACGGGCCGCTTTGAAGGGCGGACACCGCATCCGCTGTTTCACGTCCGGCTCGTCCACGAGCAGAACCAGAAAATTCCGATCGAGGACATCTATCGCGCCTTCCTCGGCGACAAGACCGAAGGACCGTTTCACGAGCTTATCCACGTCAATTATGTGATGGCGCAGTCCTCGACACTGAATACTCCAATCCGGATCTTCTCCGAATTCGCCAATCCAAGTGTTCCGTTACGACTATCGCCGCACCCGCTGTTCGACGCAGAGCTGTACCGGAGTTCCGTGGATAGCCCGCTGATCGCCAACGAGCTGATCGATTTCCTGCTTCATCCCACCGATTGCCTGGTCACCAGCCCGTTCTTCGACCCCGTCTACTATGTCCAGACCGCGCGGCTCGGTCAGCTTGAAGTGCCGCCGCTGCTGCATTATCTGCGCAATTGGCACGTCTGGCGCGGCGATGTCTCGCTGTTCGTCGACATCAAGTTTCTCAACCATCAGATCAGCAGGGCGCTCAACAGCGGAAATGCCGAAAGCTTCGGCGAGCCGCTATCCTTCGCGCTGACGCATCATCTCGGGGTCCAGAATCCATTTCTGCACCCGCAAAATCATCCCGGGGCGATCGAGCGCGCGTTTCCCAACCTGCTGGTTAAGGATTCGGCGCACAAGGTTCCGGAGGCAGTGCAGGCGGCCTCGGTTTTCAGGCATTTTCTGTTGGATCAGCCAAAGCCCGCGGTGGCGCCGTTGGTCAGCGTGGTGATCCTCAATTACTACAAGCCGGTCTATACCTGCCTGTCGATATTTTCGGTTCTCAATGCCTTCCCCGACAACGATGTCGAGATCATTGTCGTCGAGAACGGCGGAGAGTTGTCGCATTTCGAAATAATGAAAAGGCATTTTTCTAAATTCTCGAACGTTGGTTTTGTTAAAATGCGCGTGAATAAATTCTTCGGTGAAGGGAATAACGTCGCGGTCGATCAGGCAAAGGGAAAATACGTCCTATTTCTCAATAATGACTGTTTTCTGGCGCGCGACTATGGAAACAAGCTTAAGGAGCTGATCCGCGCGCATCCGGACGTCGACGCGGTCGGCGCTCTAATGCTGTTTCCCGACGGGGCCATTCAGGAGTATGGCGGCTTCGTTTCCGATTGCGGCCAGGTCATCCAGCGGGCGAAGGGTCTGCCGGTCGGCCATCTCGCCCGGCACACCGAGCCCGAGATCGTCGACTATGCGTCGGCGGCGTGCCTTCTGGTTTCGCGCAAGGCGCTGGAGGCGGTCGGCGGTTTCGACCCCGCCTTCGAACCGTTCTATTACGAGGATACCGATTTCTGCCGGCGCTTGCGGCACGCGGGGCTGACCGTGCACGTCAACCCGAAGATGACCGCGATCCATATCGAGAACGGGACGAGCCGGGAAGCGCTGGGCGACCGCAAGTTCTATTCGATGGTGCGGGAGCATCAGGCCTTGTTCGCCCGCCGCTGGCTCAAGAATCGCGGTGCCGGTGCCTACATTCGGCCCCCGTCCTCCGCCGCGGCGTCATTGCCCGTCCGCACGACGCGTCGCGGGACTGCGAAAACGGCGCTGGTCTACACGCCGTTCGATCTGCGCACCGGCGGTGGCGAGCGCTATATCCTGTCGGCAGCGCGTGCTCTGAGCCGCGACTATCGCATCGTGCTGTGCTCGGAAGAGTTGTTCAGCCGGGCGCGCGTGCTGTTCACCCTCAAGGCGCTCGGGATTCCCGAATTCGAGTTCGACATCAGCCCAAGTTTCGAGGAAGTGAGGAGCCTTTCGCGCGATATCGCGGTGTCGATCGTCATGGGCAACGAGATCGTCCCGCCAATCCCGCCCGTCGCCGACGTGAATATCTTTCACCTGCAGTTCCCGTTTCCTTGGCGCAACGTCGGCTCATGGTCGTTCCAGCGGCTCGAGCTCTACAATTCGATCGTCGTCAACTCCGATTTCACGGCGCAATGGACAAAACGGCGGCTCGACGAGGCCGGGATAAAGAACGCACCGCTCATTGCCATCCTCAATCCGCCGGTTCGCACGCTGACGCCGCAGCGTGCCGCCGCCAAGTCACCCCGTGGCAAGCTCCATCTGGTCACGGTCGGGCGGTTCTTCGTCGGCGGCCATTCGAAGCGGCACGACATCTTCCTGCAAATCGTGAAGGCGGCGCGGGAGAAAAACGACGTCGAGATTACCGCGACGATCATCGGCGGTGTGCATCCCGAGGATTCCGCGCGCGACTTGTATGCGACGATCCGGGCCGAGGCGGAGGCGATGGGCGGGGTCGATGTCATCGTCGACGCCGCGACGGAAGAGATGGCGGCGGTTCTCGCCCGCGCCGATATCTATGTTCACAGCACCGGTTACGGGGTCCTTGCCGAGGTGAGCCCAGAGTCGATGGAACATTTCGGCATGTCGATCATCGAGGCGCTTCAGGCCGGTTGCATCCCTGTCGTGGTGGGTGTCGGCGGGCCTCGGGAAATCGTCGAGAAGTCAAAATGCGGCTTCATGTTCAGCTCGATCGAGGAGGCCGCGCACCTGATCCGGCGGCTTGCCGACGCGCGGGTACGCCGCCAGGCTCTGGACGCGCGCGATACAGCTTGGATCGAGGGGCTGTTGGAGCCCGCCTTCGACCGTAATTTGCGGCACATGGTGACGGCACTGGTGTCTGACAGCGCCAGGTCGAATGGTGCGATTGCCGCCGCCCCCGAGGCGATAGAACTTGCGAAGATTGCGAAACTGGCCAGCGGCCGTTCGTCGGACGACATAGTCGGGTTTGCCGGACAGAGGGCGCAACGTGGCCGCAGCGGGGCGAGGGTCGCGTGAACCGCGAACGCGAGTGCCTCATTCATATCGGCACCCACAAGACCGGTACCTCGCTGTTTCAGCAAATTCTGTTTAATGATCCGGCGATGCGGCCGGGCGGGGCCAGCGTTTATCCGCGCACCGGCCTGTGGCCCTACGACCGCTCGCACAACCTGTTCGGTGTTTATCTGTGGGAGGGTATTCGGCGAGATCTTCAAACGCAGCCGTTCGAAAGGGTGGTCGCACAGATGCTGTCGGAAGCCGCAGGCGCCGATCGCGTCATCGTCAGTTCGGAGGTCTTGGAGAAATGCCCGCTGAGGGGCAATGGCCGCATCGGCGAATTCGTCAGGCTGTTGAAGTCGCGCGGCTACGCCGTTCGAATACTTTACGTCATCCGGCGGCCAGACCATTTGGCGGATGCGGTCTTCAAACAATGGGTCCGCGATTTCGATACTAAGTTTTGCGGGAAGCCGTTCGACATGGCGATGGGCGAAGCGCGCGGCATGAACTTCTCCCGGGTTGCCGAGGCCTGGCAAGGCCTCGGCGTCGACCGAATCAAAATCATCCCCTATGCGGACGCCGACCCGCTACTTGCCGTTGCCGCTCTGCTTGAGGCCTGCGGAGTCGAAGCGGACATCGCGAAGTGGCGCGACCGGGTTGTCAACCCATCGCTCGATGGGTTCGTGCTGCGCTTCAAGCACTTCGTCAATCGCTTCGGCTTTGACCGCGAGTTCAACGAGCGCTTGACCGTAATCCTCGATCAACTGGCGGAGGACCGTGGGCCCGAGCCGCGTCTGACGATGTTTTCTCCCACAAAACGCGCCGACTACCTGAAGCAGTTCGAGGAAGACTGGCGGTACCTTGGGCAAAACTACGGCGTCGATCTTGCCGGATGGCGCAATCCAGCTACCCCGGAACGGGAACTGTTCCAGCCGCTCGAATCTCACGAGGTGGAGCCCGCACTTCGCTGGCTGGGCACTGCGGACCCGGCGATCGTGCGCAACCTGAAGATAGCGTGATCGTTTGAGGAACCACAAGCCATCGTCTAAAATCGTGCCGCGACAAAAGGCAATGATTATAACGAAATCGGATAGAAAATTCCGAAATGAGGCCGTACGATTTATTACGTTACTCTATCAGGGTATGTTACGGCGTGAGCCGGATGCCGGCGGTCTCAAACAACACGTGGAGAAATTACTTTCAGGAAGAGGTTACGTTACCATTGCAAAAGATTTTCTTGCGAGTGCGGAGTTCAACGGGCAAGCCGCGTCCAAGGCATTATTCCGACCGCCGGGTCACTTCTACTCGCCGATCGTGGACCCTGCGGAAGCGGGCCGTCATCTCGACGCTTTGTGGGCTAAGCCTCTGCCCACGCGGCTTCCGTCGATCGAGATAGATCGATCCGAAATGGTGGCAACTTGGAAGAGTCTCGTTCCATTTCTTTCAACCGTTCCGTTTCACGAAAAGCGGCGGGAGCCTTATCGATTTTTCTTTGATAACCCGACTTACTCGTGGGGGGACGGTTCGGTTCTGCATGCGATGATCCGACGATACAAGCCGCGACGTCTCATCGAAGTCGGCAGCGGATACTCGTCAGCATGCACGATTGATACTGTCGAGCACTATCTCGATTGGGATTGTGAACTGACCTTTATCGAACCTTACGCTCAGAAGTTACGGGAGGTTGTGGGCAAAGACGCGGATAGGGTTCGCGTTTTTGAAAAACCGGTGCAACAAGTTCCGCTCAGCGAATTCGATCGCTTACAGGCCAACGATATTTTGTTTATCGATTCAACGCATATCGTGCGGACTGGTAGCGACGTGTGCTTTGAGTTGTTTGAAATACTGCCGCGATTAGCCAGCGGCGTATTGGTTCATTTTCACGACATATTTTGGCCCTTCGAGTACGGCCGATCGTGGGTGGTCGACGAAAATAGATCGTGGAATGAAATATATGCGATCCGCGCCTTTTTGACTAACAGTTCGGCGTGGAACATCGTCATGTTTAACGATTACCTGGCGAAACTTGAGCGTGATTTGATCGAGGCGACATTTCCCGAATTTCTGAGAAATACCGGTGGCGCCCTGTGGTTGAGGCGGGTCTAGTTAGTCATGCTCACCGCCGCTTGAGCTGGCGCTGCAGTTCGACAATCTCGCGGTCCTGTGCCTGCACCACCTTCACCAGAATAGCGAGCAGGCAATTGGGCTCGTAACCCTGCAGCTGGCCGTTGCCGTCATGGGTCGCGCAGCGCGGATCGACGGCCTTGATGTCCTCTGCAATGAAGCCGAGCCGCCGCTTCGCGCTATCCTCCCGCATGTTGAACGCGACTGGCTTGAATGTCCGCAGGTCGGCCAGCGCCTCGCCGTCGCTTAGCGGGTCGATATCGCGCTTCAGTGCGCGCAGCGAGGTCGTGCAGCCGGTGGCGCCGCGCTCGTAGAGGATTTGCCCGGAGGATGTTGCGCAAATCGCGCCTGAAATCGTTCCGGTCGTGGCCAGTTTCGGCGCGGTCAGCGCGCCGTGGAGCGTGGTGTCTCCGGTCACGCCAAGACCGGCGACACCCGAGAGGCCTGCCGACGACCAGGTGCCGTTGTCGGCACCGCGCACCGGCCCCTTGAACCAGGCCGAGTCGCCGCTGCCGTGCGGTGCCTCGGCGACCAGGCCGTGTTGCTCGAACCCACGAAGGTAGATTCCGGTGGTGAAATAATGCGAAGAGCCGCCCTCGGGGCCGATCAAGATCCCCAACGAGGAATCATATGGCCCGCCGGAGGTCACCTGCAGGCCGTTGGCAACGCAGCCCGACGTGCCGATCGCCAGATTGGGCGGCAGCTTGGTGTCGGGATCGCCGCAGAAATTGCGCGCGGTCAACTCGGCGGCGATGGCGACACCGGCTTTCGCATGATTCTCGGCGAGGCTGTAGTGGCCGAACACCTGGTTCCCGGTGGAATCCGGCCCGAGCATGCCGAAGCTCACCAGCGCGCTGGTGAGCGCGTTGGTCTTGGGCGAAAGGTTGTTGAGCAGCTCGATGACCGCGCCGTTGTAGTGGCCCGAGGCGCCGGTTTCGAGCGCCGCCGCCAGAGCCTGCGATGTGCCGAACTGTTTCCAGCCGATGTCGGCCGTCTGGATATCGAGGATATTGCCCCCGAAAGTGGCGGTGCCGGTGATTTTCGGCTCCGGGATGACGACCCCAGGGACAAGCGCGCCGCTTGGCGGCGTTCCTTGCGCCAATGCGGCCGGGGCCGAAACGGCGGCGAAGGTCAGAACCGCGGCGACCCACAGTCCGGGCAGTCTTTTATCGTGCTGAGTCATAAGGCAGACCCTGTTCGATGCCATCGGCACCGCAAATCGGTGCCTGCGGGTCTGTCGATCCTACTCCCCGCTGCCGTGCTCGACGATGCGGACTTCGACCGCTTCCAATGGATCGTCACGGAGCGGCGCGAAGCAGGGCTCGCCGTTGCTCACGGCCTGGGTCGGGCCGCTGGCAAAAAAGGCGCCGCGGTAGATGACATCAAACCCATTGCGCAAATGCGGCGCGAGGCGGATTGCGAAGCCGGTCAGCGGCAGTCCTTGTCCGCGGGTTCCGCATAATCTGCCGTCCGAGACCCACGGCGTTTCGCGCCCGCCGGTGGTGTAGGCCTTGTATTCGATTTCACCATGCGAGATCGCCTCGAGCGGTCGCACCGCCAAGGCCTCGACCCGCCTCCGGCTGCCGAGCCGGCCAGCCCAGCCTCCGGCGTGGAACTGGCGATCCCCCTCGCGTTCGATGTGAAGGACGATCTCGGTTCGCAGCGTCGAGCCGGCAGGAGGGATGGCGGTAGCGGCGGCCGCGCTTGCCGCGTCCAACGGGTGCAATTCGATATCGAGCTCGGCCTCCGCCTGGCCCGGCGGCAGGTACGACGTCACCAGGACGCGCCCGCCGGCCGCCGGCGCGCGCAAAACGACCGCGCCGCCCTCGGCGCCGATCCAAGCCCCGGATCCCCGGGCGCCCACCAGTTCGACCTCGCCGCTTGGCGAGTTGGGAACGGTGACAAAGACCGCGGGAAGGCTCATGCCGGCAATGCCGCGCGCTGAAGCGCGCGTCGGTGCGACCACCAATCTCTGAAGCCCGGGCTCTACTTGCAGGAGTCGGGCGTCGGCGACGATTGCCGTCGACCTTGCCTCCCGCTGTCCTGCCGCGGGACGAGGCGGCTTTTTTGTCGCGGCCGGCTTCTTCCGCATTGGCTTTTGCCTGGGGGCCGACTTTGACATCGGCTTTTGTACGACGGCAGCCTTTGGCAATACCGACCTGCTGGCGGTGATTTTTGGCGGCGGCGGCTTGTTTGCAGCGGCTTTTGGCGTCGCCGTGGCCTCGTTGGTCGGCTCCTTCTTGGTTCGCATCACTAGGTCACGCTCGCCTTGTCCCGGCCGCCTCGAGCGACCGCGCCGCCCGCATATTCTCGATTGCGCCGCTCACGTCCGGCAACATTATTTTCGTCGAGTCCTCGGCGTTCACTTATTGCGCCGGGGTGCGCGGGAAGAGCCGCTCCTCGACAAGGCCGCAGATAATGTGGCCTACGGTGATGTGCACCTGCTGGATCAGTTGCGTCGAGTCCGAGGGCACAAACAGGCAGAGATCGCAGCGCCCGGGCATCTCGCCGCCCGTCCTTCCGGTCAGCCCGATCGCTGCCAGCCCCCCGGCGCGGGCCGCGTCGAGCGCGCGCAAGATGTTCGGCGAGCGCCCCGAGGTCGAGATCCCGACCAGAACATCGCCGGGCTGCCCGAGACCCCGCACCTGGCGCTCGAAGAGCTGTTCATAACCGTAATCGTTGCCGATCGCGGTCATCACTGCACCGTCGGCGGTGAGCGCGATCGCCGCCGTCGGGGCGCGGTCGTAGTTGAGGCGCGACAGGAATTCGCCGGCAATGTGCTGGGCGTCGCTCGCGCTGCCGCCGTTGCCGGCGAGCAGCAGCTTGCGGCCGTCGGCAAGCGCACTGCCGATCCGATCGGCGATCTTCTCCAGCGTCGTGACGAACTCCGGGTCGTCGATCGCCGCCTGCAGCAAATCGCGCGACTGCGCCAGATGGTCGACGATGGCGCTGCGCATCACGTTTTTCATACGCAACTTCCTACTCGCCGCGGACATTCTTGCAAATCCGAATCGTCACTGGCGGATGGGGTGGGATTCGAACCCACGAGGAGCTTGCACCCCCGCCGGTTTTCAAGACCGGTGCCTTCAACCGCTCGGCCACCCATCCGCGGTACCACCATTGTACCGGACTTGCAAAAAATTGCCGGGTGCCGCGAAGAACCGAGCCTTGGACGCTCACTCGCAATTCAACCGGCTCGTCCAGAACCAGCTCAGAATCTGATGCCGGAAGTCTGGCCTGGGGATGCAGAAGGCGGCGGTGCCGCCGGCCTCGGGGGAGCCTTGCGCGGCCGTGGCGGCGGATGGGGTGAGGGCGTCATTGGTGCCGCCGTGGGCGGCGATGTCTCCGCGCTTACCGGCGCGGGGGTGTCGGCCGGCGGTTCATCGGCGACCGAGCGTAATCCGCTCACCAGCTGCGGCGGTTCCGAGGCGGCCGGTGGAGGCGGAGCGGCAGGCGCGGTCGTCAATCCGCTGACGAGCTGCGGTGGCGCGGCGGGAGCGACAGGCGGGGGAACCACCGCTGCCGCGGGAGACGGTGGCATCCGCTGGCGATACCAATAGGTGCCGCCGGCAATGAGGGCCACGACGGCGACAACGCCGGGGATGATCCAGAGGCGCCCGCTTTTGCGCGTCGACGCGCGTCCCGGTGACGGAGCAACGATAAATGGCCCGGCCTCCCCGGGAAGGGGCGGGTCTCGTTTCAGCCACGGGACTTGGAGCTTGTCGGATTCCATCATGCCGGGGCCCGAAGATCAGACGGAAAAGAGGCTTTTTTGCGGAACGTCATCTGGAAGGAGCATAGGCCGGAAGTCGCTTCTCCATAAATTCCAATCAGGAATTGGTGGGTGCAGTAGGATTCGAACCTACGACCCGCTGATTAAGAGTTCAGAACGGGTAGGGTGTCAATGGATTATTTATAAAACACCGTACCCCTAAAAATCCCGTAGTTCCGCCAACAATTACCCTTTAACCCACTAACGTTTTGGATTATAAAATACCGCAACCCCGACCGGGGCAAGCCAAAAAAGGTTATTTGGCACCCGCCGGGTTATTTCGCGGAGGTGGGGTATGCCGACCCTGAAACTGACCAAGCGGGCGATCGAGAAGCTGCCGTCACCCGATCCGAGCGGGAAGCAAACCCTCTACTGGGACGAGGACCTCAAGGGATTCGGAGTGCTGGTGAGCGGGACGACGGCGGCGAAGGCTTACGTCGTGCAGCACAAGCTCCCGAGCGGCCAGACCCGGCGCGTCACGGTCGGACCGGTCAACGTGCTCGACCTCGATGGCGATGATGGGGCAAAGGCCCGGGCCAAGCGGGTCATCGGGGAATTTTACGGCGGCAAGGACCCGAAGGCCGCTCGGCGCGAAGCAGCACGGCGTACGAAGACGTTACGGGCCGCACTCGACGACTACCTGGCGGCGCGCAAGGACCTCGCGGAGACGTCACGCGTAGGCTACCGGGGATCGATCGAGCGATTCCTTCCCGCATGGCTCGACCTACCGCTGCGGGATATCACCGGCGACATGGTCGAGGACCGCCACCGGGCCATAAAGCGCGAGACCGACCGCGGGGCAGGGCAGGCGGGGACAATCAAGATCACTGGCGAGGCCTCGGCCAACGCCACGTTCCGGGCTTTCCGGGCCATCTGGAATTTCGCCGCCGAGCGTGATCCCGATTTGCCGGCAAACCCGGTCCGGCGGTTGCGGCGTCAGTGGTACGCGGTCGCGCGGCGTGAGCGCTTGGTGCGGTCGGACGAGTTACCCTCGTTCTATGCGGCGGTGGACGGCCTGCCGAGCCGGACCCATCGCGACTATCTGCTGTTGCTTCTGTTCACCGGGTTGCGGCGCGGCGAGGCGGGGGCGCTCCGGTGGGACGAGATCGACTCCGCCGAGCGCGTTATTCGACTCGCGGCCAAGCGGACCAAGTCGGGGCGAAAGCTCGACCTGCCAATGTCGTCGTTCGTGCGGGACCTGCTCGCGGCACGCCGCGCCATTGGGCGCGACGGGTCGTTCGTGTTCCCGGCGGATAGCAAGAGCGGCCATCTCGAGGAGCCAAAATTCCCGCTGACGCAGGTGGCGGTGGCGTCGGGCATCGTAGTGTCGGCCCATGATCTGCGGCGGACCTACATCACCGTCGCCGAGGCGGCCGACATCTCGCCGCTGGCACTGAAGGCGCTGGTCAATCACGCGATTGGCGGCGATGTCACCGCCGGATACGTCGTGCTGACCACAGATCGCCTGCGCGAGCCGGCGCAGCGGGTATGCGACCGGATCATGGAACTTTGCGGGATCGTGCCGCCGGCCGCCAGCGTCGCCCTGATTGGAGATCGTAGGACAACCGGCCAGGTGTTGACGATGGACGGGACGGTGCCAAGCCCGACGGCGATTGCGGAACAAGACGGGCCGATCGTTCCGGCCTCGACCGCGACCCCGCACGTGAGCGATGCGATCTAACGTCGCAGACCTGGGGCTTCTCCTCCTCAGGTCCGCGCACGCACCGCGTCGAGCGCTTTACCACCGGGCGCTCCGCAGTGCGGTTTTCACCCCCATCAAACCGGTCAGCCGGCAACACGACGGAGCCGCGTAGCCCAGGCGGACAACCTCGGTGTGAGTAGATTCCGAGCCTGCTCTGTATGGATACCCCCTGGCTAAGTTGGCCGCACATATTCTCTCGCCCCGTTCATTTTCGGGGCACCCAGAAAGACGGAGTTAAGATGCCGACGCAGGCGGAATTGCGGGAAGATGATCCGTACCTTAACAGCGATCGATCCGAGCCGGCTGAGAATGGTTTGACCGATCGTCTCAGATTGGGAAAGGCGGCGCTAATGGCTGGCATGGCGGCCACCACGCGCGTCTTTTCAGCGGGAAGCCTGATCCTGAGGGAAGGCGATCCGCAGACCATGATGTCTCAGGTGGTCTCCGGCTGGGCGACGTGCCACCGCACATTACCGGATGGTCGAACACAACTTATATCGATCTTGGTGCCGGGCGACATGATCGGTGTGAGTAGTCTAATCCAAGGTTCGCGGCGGAAGTCGATAGAGGCCCAGACACAGGTGAGCGTTCAATCGCTCAGTCATGCACAGGTTCTTCGTTTGGCGGCTGAGGAGCCCAATGTCGCCCTGTGGCTTATCTGGCATCAGAGCCAGGAAAGTATGCGGGCTGACGAATGGTTGGGCGTGCTCAGTCACGGCAACGCGATAGAAAAGATCGCGTTCTTGCTGCTCGATCTCTATCGACGGCTAAAGCGGATGGGGCAGGTCGGTGCCGGCCCGGTGCGGGTGCCGCTGACTCAGCGTGAAATCGGCGAGCGCCTCGGCCTGACCCTTCCCCATGTTTGTCGCACGGTCGCCCTTTTACGTGAAAGAAGCATCGTCAAGGTTCACTACGGAGTCATCGACATCATCGATCCGCATGCGCTAATCGCGTACGCCGAAAACACCCTCTGACGCTCTGAGTGCCACGCCGGACCGAGTCGTGTCCTAATGTGGTATTGCCCCGACCGCCGTAGACAGCGCCGCCAGAAGTACGCAAGCTCCTGTCCACACCGCCGCAATTTTACTTAGCGCGCCGTTCCGGTGAATCGCTGAGTTCGTTGACAGTCGTATGGCCTCCTGTCGCACAAGCAAAGGCTCTTCGATCTTGGGCAAATTGCTGAATTTAACCTCCACCCTGCTTGCACGAAACCAGTGTATGGCTGCTACTACGCCTGTCAGGAAAGCGCATCCGGCGAAAAACAAGCTTACCCACTTCATGGATGACGATTGGGGTTGGATAGCGGCCAATCCAAGCCGGGTTCGGCGGCGGCCCTGGCGGATGTAGATCGGGCAACAGTGACCTTCTCGACCCAAAAGCCCTGCTGCTCTAGCCGCTCCACCACCGCCTGGGTCTGCGCTTGATCCGAGATCATCGTCATGCAGCCTTCGTCAGGCCGTTCCCGATGTCGGTATAGGATCGTCACACTCACCCAAAACTCCCTTCGCGCGCATTTTCATAAATTCCCGCAGATCGCTCGCACGGGGCAAAGGGTCGGAAACTACTCATTCATTTGGAGGATGCCGGCTTGGCTCCCTTCACCGGGGGATTGCGGGGTTGTGGCCGCCCGCCTCTCCGACCTCGGCCCCGGCGACCTCGTCGGGCATTACCCTTCACCGAGCCCGGCATCATGCGCGTAGCGGATTGGCGTGGGGGAGGTGGGACGGAAAGAGCCCGGCGCGGGGAGAAACTGCGCCGGGCTCACTTCCGCAAGCTGGAAGGGCGCGAGAAGTGAGAATGAGGATGCCCGCCCGCGCCGATATAACCAATGCACTTAATGTGCCGACCGCCCGCAGCGACCGGCGATAGCGGACTACCAAGTCAGCCCGATTCGGTTGGCGGAAGAGCCCGACGAGGGGGGTAACGTCGCCGGGCTCACTTCCCCAAGCAGGAAGGGCACGGGCGGGAGTGTTCGGGGGGTCTCGCACGCGCCGTCGAAACAATGGCATTTTATGCTTCGGGCACGCAACCGAAGAGCGCACGAGGGATGCGGGCCTACAATTTAGTGGCGATGGTATTGAACGTCGTCGAGAGATTGTGGCCGACGGTCGTCATCACGCTCACGGCCGCCAAGGCGATCAACGCGGCGATCAGGCCGTATTCGATCGCGGTGGCTCCCCGATCGTCGCCGAGCAGCCTAACTAGAAAGGCACGCATTGCCGTCACCCTTTTTAGGATGAGCTAGAGCGTACCGTGGCACCCATTAGGGAGGGGATAATTCTGATCAAACGCTGCCTAACGTCCGCGCCACCGGAAGGTGCTCGACCCCTTGAGAGGCGGGTCCGGTGCCGGGAGTGCGACGTGAGGGGGAAGGGTGGTGTCGGTTAGGTGGGCCGGGTAACGGCATGCAGCGGGCACCTATCCGATTAGCGAGGGGAGGGAGAGCAAGAGCCAATATATGAGCGCCGCTGCCGCGAAGACGATCACGAAGGTCAGCATAAACTTTGTCACCGAATCCTCCGGCTCAGCGCGTTATGCAGGCCCTCACGCAACGGCGATTGAAATGGCGCGACGCAAGGCTAAGGTGCTGCTCGTGCGCGCGCAATCCCGCAGATTGCTCTACGTCAAGGCGCCGCTTGACCGCCGCACGCCTACGAGCGTATGTGAGAACATTAGACGAACATCGATCTACGCCAGTGGTCCCCCTACGCCGCCCGCCTCTCCGACCTTCGCCCCGGCGACCTCCTCCTGGTCGAGTGCACCTGCGGGCATGTTAAGCTCTCAGGCCGCAGGCGAGGATGGTCGCGAGGTCGAGCTATGTCCCAATCCAAACGATCGCTTCCCAACGACCGTATATCTGAGAACGATCCGAACTTTCAGGTCGTCGAAAAGCCCGCTGCCAGTTTGCTTGTGGGCTCGTTGAAAGCTGGTTTCGAGACGGTCCGCGTTATTGGTTATAGCGAGAACCTTATCGGTCGGGCAGCGGGGGTCTGGCGACGCATCAAAATTTAACGCCCAGCGCGGGACGCACGGGGTCCGGTGCCGGGAGTGCGACGCGAAGGGGAAGGCGGTGGTGTCGGTTAGGTGTGGGCAACGCTATGCAGATTGTGCCCAGGGGCATCGCGGCGCGACAGTGAGCCGCGAGGGGTACAGCTGCACGATCAACGCGTCGACAGCTTCGTCAAAGTTGCGGAGTGGATTGTTGAGGCAATAGTTGAATAGCCACGATTCTATCCCGGTACCGTCAGTGTGCCCATAAATGTCGTAAACGCCGACCACATGATGATTGTAAGAGGACAAGTAACCATTCGCCCAGGACATCATGTCGACGCGTGTGGCAAATGCAGCCATCGTCGTCCCGTTTACTGCTTGGGCGAAAGTTCCGCAGGAAGCCGTTCCGATTCCATGGCTCATATAGTTCCCTGCGACGTGAGAAGCATGAGCAACCGAAATCCAGGACAGGAAGGGGAGGCCAAATCGGAAAAGCACGCCTCTCATGACTTGACCCTCCCCCGACCGCCACCAGATATAGAGCGAAACTTGAGCAACGGACTATATCATGATTACGGCAGACAGCCCGCAGTGTCCAATCTGCAAGGGAACAGGCCGCATCCCGGATACCGGGCCTCATCGCCAGCCTGACGATCCACACCGTCCCGGCGAGCGGAACTATGACCTAGGCCCCGACAAGTGCGGCAACTGCGACGGTGTCGGGCGGGTAGCAAGCTTATAGAACTTCTTTCGTCCCGCGTGTGGGTCCACCGTCGCCCAGCCGCCACGAACGCCAATGGGGGAGAGTGTCTTAGGTGGACGTGACGAGTGCCTACCCTTTACCGTTGGACGAGGTTAGCGGCGATAGGCCGCCTCCTAAAAGGACTCGTTGTAGGAGGACTCGTCGCTGGCGTAATCGTAGTGGAGCCCTTTGGCGACCGTCCGATCAGGTATTGTGAGGCGCCCTCAACCTGCGCGGTCCTTGAGGAAACGCCCGCCTCGCTACCTCATGCACCGGACCGAGAACTGCGCTTCACGCCTAAGGAGCTGCCTTTTGCCACCAACGTGACGCCCACAAGATCGTCATTCGGGCTCAAGGTTGCGCCGTGAGGGCAACCTGACACGATGCACAGCGCCATTTGCGGCATCGAGCACATCATACAGGCTGCTTCCGGCGCCTGCGCCCTTATTGCCGCGATCAATTGGCTCAAGGCCTCGTTGCTGAAATTTCCCGCTACGGGCACTTACGCCAACATTGATGAAGTCTATGGCCTCCTATCTCGGCAAAGTCGTCTGAACGCTTATGCGGCGGGGTTCGCTGCGGTCGCTGCGATCCTCCAGTTTCCACTTGCATTTATGCCGAGCTGTTGGAGTGGGGCGCCCTGGTTCGGTTGACTTGCTGAAGTGCCCCTACATGCGGGCATCCAGTCATGGCTTGCCACCTCTGCGGGACATTGGGTCTAGGTGTTTAGTCCCGGTATTTGATGGGTCGGGTCGAAGATGAATCGGTCTGGCTGTTTTGTCCATGCCTGACAGATGTGTTCGTAGGGTGTGAGCCCCTTCAGGGTCTTGAGCCTACGGC
>Ga0182024_10005126_pt1 | contig 29555 bp, 37 predicted proteins | sample P32metaG_FD_120480 | JGI IMG/M metagenome (GOLD analysis project Ga0182024, IMG submission 120480) | Permafrost microbial communities from Stordalen Mire, Sweden - P3-2 metaG (Illumina Assembly) | ecosystem: Environmental > Terrestrial > Soil > Wetlands > Permafrost | place: Sweden: Stordalen...
GTTGGGTCGATTTGACCGCACCGCGCACATCCGCTATCATGTTTTCGCGGGGTGGAGCAGCCTGGTAGCTCGTCGGGCTCATAACCCGGAGGTCGTTGGTTCAAATCCAACCCCCGCAACCATGGGCGCTCGGCGTAACTGCTTGAGCGCCCATCACTTCTTCAGTTCACAGTTCCCTGCGCAGCGACCTCAACCGGACTCTCTGCTAACAAATTGCTAACAAAAGGAAAAGCTGCCTCGATTGCCGCGGCGTACTCGCGACCGTGTTTCGTTATCTCGTGGCTGTAAATGTTCAAGGTCGTCATCGCTGATGCGTGTCCAAGTCTCGCTTGCGCGAACTTCACGTCAACCTTGTTGGCGACGAGCAGGCTAGAATAAAGGTGTCTGAGTCCGTGCAAGCCGAACCGTCGCGCGCCGGCCTTGTCCTGCGCGGCGTGCAGCACGCTGTACACGCTGTCGGGATCAATCGGGGCGCCAATGTCATTTTGAAAGACGAAAGTGCTCTCAGATCCTTTCTGATGATCTCGCAGGGCAATCAAGAGCACGGCAAGCTTGGGCGGCAATTCAACGCTGCGGCGAGCCTTCTTGGACTTCGGCGTCACCATCGCGAGACCTGTTTCTCCAATTCTCTCAACTTTTCTGAATTCTCCGCCCGAGAGCAGCTTCTTCGGTATCCGCTGCAGCGTGCGCCGAATTCGAATCGAACCGTTCAACCAGTCCACGTCGTCCCATGCCAACCCGAGCAGCTCCGCACGACGAAAGCCAGTCACGGCGGCCGTTGCCAATAAGGCTTGGTAAGTCACCGCCAGCTGAGCGAACGTCTTCACAACCTCTTCCGGAGTAGGCATGGCCACTTCTGCGGCATCGGCCGACTCGTCAGAAGGAATGTCTTGAGGAAGCTTTCGCGCGGGGTTCGCCGCGATATATTCGCGATCGATTGCCTCTTCGAAAAGCCTGTGAAGCAGAATCAGAACGTTCTTGACGAATTTGCGACTGAGTTCCTTGTTCGCGAGTAATTGATCTTTGAAAGCTTTGACGGACGCGCGATTGATATCGCAGATCGGCCAATCGCCAAACTTCGGAGCAATCCCAGTTTTTCAACGCAGACTGATACGATGCCCAGGTTTTGGGCTTGAGAACGGCTTTTGCTTTTGACATCCAATCGTCGCAGAACTCTCGGAAAATAATTTCCTTAGGCTCTATGTATCGGTTCTCGCGAATGCTTCCGAGAATAATGTCGACTTGTTTTTGGGCGTCTTCTTTGGTCCGGAATCCACCTTGCCACTTCTGTTTCCCGTCCGGCGTACGATAGACAACCGACCAACTGGACCCACGCCGCAAGATCGATCCGCGCTGACCGCGCCTCTTGGCCTTACGTCCCGGCCGTTCATTGAGGATTGCTTGTGGACTCTGGTTCGTTTCCATCGCTTTAGCCCTCCAGTTTAGGAATCCAAAAACTATTGAGACCCGGCGAAAACGCCGGGTTGTTGAGTTGATTAGCAAGCGCGGGACAGAGCGAACGGCGGTTCTTCGCCACATTCAATTGAGACGAGTCGATCGCTAGTCCAAAGATAGGCCGTTGAAAATTTACCTCGTGCGACCAACTCGACCTTCTTTCGTCCCGGCTTGGTAAAAAGACTGAAGGCGATCTTACCGTCGCGTGTTGCGAAATTCCAGAAGAGAATTTTACGGTCTATTTGCGGCGCCCCAAAAGCTTCTGCGACTTCTGATTCCGGTACATAAAAGGTGGCCCTGGTTTCGCCTTGCAGTGGGTTCTTGCCTACTTGTCGGATGAAGTGTTTCGAGTCGATCTTTTCCTTAACGTCTATTCTATTCACGTCCCTCTTCATTTTGTGTCCTCCTGCTATCCGCTCCCTCGGCTGGGCAGCGGAAATCTTTTGATCGTGCCGGCTTGTGTGTCGTATCTCCGCAATGCGGACAGGCGTGTCCAAGTACCGCTTGGCAATCGACGCAGAGGCGGATCATTCTCGACCTCTGAGTTTTAGCCAGGCGACGAGCGCGAACCACACACCTATGTCGACCGCGTAGGAGGTCTTGTGATAACCGCGCAGGAAGAAAACGAGCGCAACGAACAACGTAAGAGCGTAGATGCTTATTACTGTTCCGGTTCGGTTGGGCGGAACTGACGGCGGGCGAAGCGACTTGCGCGCCTCGGAAAAGTCGTTAGAATTCTTATCAGCCACTCTGCACCTCCACTGTGCAATTTGGTTAGGGACGCGTGCGGTCTAGACACCGTGCGCGTCCCGCTTACTTACTTCCGCTTCTTCGGCTTCGGTCCTCGCTTCATAGTCGACTTAACCTTTCGAGCGCGCCTGAGATCACTGTCATTCCATATTCGCCAAAGGGTTCCCATGACTCTGAACTGCTTCGGTCCTTTTAACACTCCTCGATAAATCCACTCCAGGAGTGTTCGCTTGGTGACTCCGAGCTTTTTTGCGGCTTCAGCCGTGCTATAACCACTCATAGGGACGGCTACGGGCTTTAAACGCGCCTCGGCTAACCTGGTCGCGAGAACGTTTTTCTGCTCTGGCGTCAGAACTCGCTTAATTCGAGCACCAGATATCCTGAGGGCCAACTTGGCTTGCTTTTTATTCGTCGGGTCGAACAAGACCACGTCCTCGCCGTGTCGATCGAAGAATGGAGGTATGCCTTTGCTGATTCCGCTTTGCTTGACCGTAAAACCTGCCGCAACCAGTTTCCGTTCGGCGAAGGTCCACTTAGCCGGCGATTCGAACATCAACAGAACGGCAAGGCGTCCGTCGCCGTTATCGAATATCTGGTGCCCGTAGTGATACTCGCTCGCCGGACGGTGTGGGCCGAACTTCGGGATCGGCTGGTTTTTCCACAGGCGTCCGAAGATTACAGGCTCGCCGCATTCATCCTTGCGAATTCGAATGCGATACGTCTCGGCAAATTTCTCCAGCGACGTTTCGATTGTTTCCATTCTCTTCCATCCGTGATTCGAGTTTTCCTATCGGCAAGACTTGAGAAAACGTGCGACGCTCATGAGTGCAGCGTTTTGGACTTCTTGATCGAGTGCCGCGGCTAATTCGCGAAATTTTGTGAACTTCGCCGCGCGGAAACTTCCAAGGACAACTCTACGGAGTTCCTCGCCACTCACTTCCCACGGCTGATACTCGTCGAGGTTCAATTTGCACTCCAACGTGTCCGCGAGATCGAGGCGCCCGGAAAGGACATCCGGTTCTTCGACTTTTTCCGCAGCATCGCGGAGCATTCGGAAATATGCGGCTTTCCGAGAATCGACGCGACGAACGCGTGGAAAGCGAAGCATTGCGCCGACGTGATTTGTGATCTTTCCGTGTGCGGCTGCACAATCACTGCACGTATTTTTCCCGATACAACCCAAGCTCTCTGGAAACGAACAATCGCAGCGGACCAGCTTCGCGACATTCGAGCCGCAGAAATAGCAATGATTTCCGAGCGTACGCACTCGTCTCTTCGCGGCTGTGCGCGCAGCATTTTCGTCCGCGATGATTCGTTCGAGATAATCATTGCCGTTAAAATCTTTGAGGCTTAGTGTCACGTTGTTTCTCCTTAAATTTATTTCAGGCGCGACGCCGGCACAGTCGCGTGCGATTCTTAAATTCGACTGCGAGCGGATCGGGATGAATTTCGATTCAACGGATGCCATATGGGAAAGCAACAATGAGTTAGAATGGCCCCACGATTCCGAGAGTGGAGGATATGTATATGAACCAGGAAATTCCTATTGCCATACAACTGATCGCGTTCGCTCAGGCACTATGCGATGCCTTGGCTGTTCCATACGCTGAATTCCAGATCATGCTCCAATTGCTTGACCGCAACGGAATCGTTTCCAAGGGCGACTTTGACGCCGCTAGGAATGATTTTCCGCAATCGGACTTTGAGGCGATCTCTTCTGAACTGAACAAGCGAGTGCTCTTGAAAGTGAGGCAGATAGTTCAGAAAATGACGGGGCCGGAATTTGTTCAATAGCCCACTCAAACCACTGCAATGAGTTCCAGCTCCTCCGCGACACATATCCATCTGCAGTGATGATAAAACCAAACCCGTTCCAGTACTGCCCGTACTTGATTAACAATCAATATTGTTCTTGACTTGTTTTTTTTGTGGACGCAGACTGGCTGCACCAAAAAGCCATCAATGGGACTGCAAGTGTTTAGGGGGGAGCCGATAATGCGAAAATCTTTGTGGATCATCGTTGCGGTACTGTTTGTGGCTATCGCTGCGCCCAATGCTCACGCAGATTCGTCCACCGACGGGACCATCACTTTCACGGTGAGCAGCGGGGGGCCAATCGCTACGGGTTCTTTCGTCTTCGATGACACGACGGACACGCTCACTAGTTATACGGTAACCTGGGACGGGGTTCTGTTCAATTTGCAGCCCTTACTCAGTTCCGTTCCTGTCACCCTAACGGAGCTCGAGAACTCGGGCACGTGGTGCGGGGTAGCCTCTAGCGCTACGCCACCCGACGGCTGCTTCGGCCCTGGTGAGATGACCCTTACCACTCTCTCCTACCTTGTTGCTAATGCCGGAACTGGTGTGTACACGATAAACAGCGCGGTGGCCGAGGGGTCCTACGTGGTCACGGCGACGACGGTTGCCCCCACCCCCGAGCCGAGTTCAGTCGCCCTCATGCTCGCCGGAATCGGGTTGTTACTCCTCATGCGGAAACGTATAGGACGAGGCCTTCCACAGCCCAGCTGAACGCATCGCTCACACATACTTCCCATAGACCACTGAGCATTTACAACGCTGACACATTCGTGTGCGCAAATTTCTAATGGGAGTGCTGGTTACTTTTTAGGTCTGAGAAGACACTTATGCGGCCAGTTCGCGAATTTCGCGACTCCGCACTTTGGGCAAAACTCGTCTACTTGCAACTTTGGTTTGCTTGGCTTCAAACTGCTCATCTGGTTCCTCCACTAGAAACTATAAATCCCCAACCAACATCTTGGTTTTTCTTGCACTGATGATTCAACATCGCGATTGCGCACGCGTAGTCATCATGTTGTCCGCGCGGCGCCGAGATCGCGGAATGTCCACCGCTTGTTCGCCGGCACTCCAATAGCCTCAACTCTCGCAACGATTCCGGATGATCCAGCAGTTTCAAATTGCCCTGAGCTAATCCTAGCTTCATGTCGAGAAAGATTTCCGGTTTGTTGCGAGCGCTCCAGGGCAGTTGAATTACTTCGATTTTGCGCAACGCCAGAAGCTCTTTCAGGAAGCTGAATCCGAATTGGTCTGCACTAACGGTACTCAGTCCGTACAACTTGAGAGTTGCCGCGATTTCATCCACCACTTCCCCGACTCCGCGGCGTGACCAACCGCGCAAGAGGTCAAGGTTTACGCCAACTTGATCCTTCGCGCGCACTGAGCGATGGCCAATCGCGAATGTGAATCTGTCCTTCCCGCTTAATCCAGATGCGTCAATCGTGGCCATGTAATGGCCCTTGAGGGCTTCCACGAACGGCTGTTCGCGAATGCCTGTACGAACTGCCGCCGAGATATCGCTGTCAGGCAAGAACTGATCGACATCGTCGAGCCATTCCGCCAAGAACTCGCGACGATAGTTCTGCGGATCGTTCTGCCGTTCGCGTTCTAGCTCTGAGGAGAGGATCGTCGTATTCATAAGTGGGGTCGGGCAGTGCAAAACCAACCGATCCCCATCTTCGAAGCGCCGCTCGAAGCGGTCGAATAGAACACCAGCCTTGATCCAGGGTGAACCGAGCAGGATGAGTTTGCGATTCGGAAACTGCACCATTGCTGGCGTTAGGGACCGTACAACTTCGCGATCCACGTCGGCACCTTCACTACGCCATACGCCTACTTCGTCAAGGAACCCGAGAGGCGCGGTGATGCCCCTCGGTGCGCGATAGGAACAGGTCTGAACTGAAATCACGAATCCGTTATTTAATTCAATGCTGCCCTTGAGAAGCTCGCTTACTTCTGATTGCAGCTCCGAGTTCGTGTAAAAAGCCGTCAGATAGGACATGATTTCCCGCGCGACATCGCGGGATTGCGCGATGATCGGGACGTGCAACCTATCGCCTTTCGCCGCAAAGCGACGGAAGTCCTGGGTGTGAATTTGGTAGCTGAGATATTTGCACGCGGTTTTGCTCCCTTGTGCCCTTCTACCTTTTACGGCCACCATTTCCCGAAAATCGACCGGCACGCACTCATCCCGCCCACTCATGGCTCGCCAGATTTCCAGCTCGCCGTCCGTTAGCGGCAGGCCATCAAAGGCTTTATACGCAACGATCCAGCTTGGCGAGATCGGTTCGCCCAGGATGTCCGCGCAGAACGCCGCAAATGAGATTTTCTTGCTAAGTTTCATTCGGACCACCATTTTCGGATTCCGAAACTGACGCCTCCGATTCGGCATGTTCGCGCGCTGCGATCTCGTCTAATTTCTGAGTGAGGGTTTTTGCGTCGCGCGATTTCCGCTCCAACCCGAGTGCCAGCGAATTCAGCCTCAGACCGTTCATGTAAACGCCCAAGACTGCGAGTAGCCCCTGCGGCTTCTTTGTTTTTCTGTCCACAATGCCCTCTGCGCTCAAATAGCGGGCGCCCAGAGCCAAGATGGTCAAACACAGGCGCTGAGACTCAAGAATGGCGCGTTGGCTGCCCGTAATCTCCGTTTCGCCTCCCAGATCGGTTACCATCGCGTCCAGAAGGCTCTGGACGGTCTCGCGGATCTGCGAAGCGTCCGGAATCGCCGGCAGTTCCCTTCCACCTGACGCGATAGCCAACTTCACACCGTGCTTTAGGTTCGTCGCGCCGCCGACGCTGGCCCGATAGTTACGCATGTTCTGCGCTCTGGCCTTTTTCTGCTTTGCTGTCACGACGCGCGGCTTTTTTGAGCTTCGTTCTGAGTTTTTTGTGTTAGCAGACATGTTAGCAAGCACCTGTAACCTGCTTATTTTCGTTGGTTTGGAAATCACCTTTGGGTTGTGTCCCCGTAGGTTCCGAGCCGTTTCTGTGCAGCGATTCAAGCCAGCGCAGCACTTCGTCGCGATCAAATCTAAGCAATCGGCCAAGCTTAAAGCACGGCATACGTTCGACGGCCTCCATCGGGTGCGGTCTAACCGCACTTCCCTTGCGCGCGCTTCGGCGCCCGCGACCCGTCCCTCGCAGTTTTCCGTCGCAAGTCCTGGCGTAAACCCAACTGGGCCTCACGTTTAATAGTTCGCTGACCTGCTCGATCGTTAGAATTTGCGAAATCATGGCTCTCCAATAAAAAAGCGGCCTCGAAATCGGCCGCTGATGGTGTCTTGTAAAAAATGACGAAGGATTTTAGCGCATTCACGTAAGCGCAAGACGCGGGGATTACTTAGCTCTTTTTCTCCGGCTCCTTTGCAGGCGGAGCTTGAGGTGGCGGCGGAAGTGGTTCCGGAATGGGTGGCCAGCCTCTCTTGTCGATGGTTTTCTTGACCTCTAACGACATGGCTACCCCTTATGACGGAGTACTACATACTGCTCCCATTTCAACATCCGCTTTCGATTGTTCGGGAAGGTAGTACAGCTCTTGGAAATCTCGGCGCTTCGTTCTTGCAGATTTATTAGTGTGTCTGGCGCGGATTCGGAATACATGTCGTCCCACAGCCTTTCAAACTTACCGGCAAGGACATTCCACTTAAAATGCAGGTCCGAGCATTCTATCGCATTTCGTTCATTCTTAGCGGTCAGCGACCAGATGCTCAAGGCTACGATGACGAACGCTGCGGCAGGTCGAATCCACCGGAACTTGGCAGGCAGCCAATCTGATATGAGAGTTGCAAACGCTCCAGACGAAAAGGCAAGTGTGGCCCAAGTGATGAATCGCTGCTTTCTCTGGTAATGGCCGGCAAGTTCTGCAAAATAGTTAGCTCGGATTTCGGCGGAAAGCCACTCTTCCCAGACAGCCTTTTGTTGCAAACTGCTCAGCATGGCTCCTCCCCAGATGTATATACGCCAATTCTTGTACCCAACCCACTGTTTCGGAAACAAATTCACTTTCTAACGTCATTGAATATGGCTTGGCTTCGTTTCTTCTAGTCTCTTGAACTGATCTCGCGCTGGATTGCTGCCTCTGTGCATCGTTGCGAACCATTCCAGCACCTCAGTCCTGGAAAAACGTAGGAGCCGTCCGACTTTGAAGTGAGGAATTGTCTGGTTGCGGGTCCGCTCGTAGATGAATCGCTTACGAAGGTGCAATAATTTCGCTACTTCGCGCATGTTCAATATTTCTAATGTGGATCTCACGGGTTTCCTCTCGTCTCTACCTAAAGGGTTTCGCTCATGACGCATTCCAGTTCAGGCCTTGCCAGCATTAGCTTGCCAATATGACGGAATCGCGCGTACTGACGGGTGTAGAATTCGTGTCAGAGGTAATCTTATGGAAGCCCAACCTGCACGCTACGTTCCGGTACCCGTTGTCTGTTCCAAGTGCAATGAGAAACAGGTCGTTCACACTCGCGTCCGAACTAGTCCGGCACAAATTGGGCCGCAAGAAGTTGAATGTCTGAAATGTCACACCGTTTTTCTTGTAATGGTCCCGAATGACATAATCGGTGGGCCGTTTCCGAGTGGATCTTAGACATGCCCTGGTACTTTAGCTGCTGATGTTTTCCGGTACGCGACTAATCATTTACCGCCGGAGGGCGCTGATCGTTCAGGCGTAAATGCCTGCCATTCGCGGATTTGTCCGGACAACTCATCCTTCTCGCGATCGCCTGTCGCATTTTCCCGTCGGCGCCGAAGCTCTTCAAGCCGCGCATCCACAAATCCCAAGCGTCGAGACTTTCGCTTCGGTCTGATGATGCGCTTACGTTCTTCCATGTTCAGGTTGCTCCTCTAAAATCCTTTCTCACTGCTGTACTGGCACCCTTTTCTCCGGGCTGAACTGGCGTTCACGTTCCTAGCGGCAGTTTAGGAATCCGAAAAGTTCACCTCTACGTTTTCCTCCCTCGACAGGGGATTTTTTTGATTGGATTTTGGGAATCCGAAACTGCCCTATTACACAGGCGCCTTTTTCGGTGGAACGTACGTTGGCGGCCGGCCGTCTTCAACAGTTGCGCTATTGTCGTCATCCTCCGCTTCGGCCACGAGGTATTGGGAAACCTTCTGCGAGAACGAGCAGTTTTCTGTGACTCACTGTTTTCTGTGAGTCTCTGCGGCCATTTCTTAGACTTCAGGACTTTGATCGAGTAACCGTTCGGCGTACGCGTCGTTTGGATGTATTTTTCTTTAGTGAGTTTGATGCGCCATGCTCTGACTGTGTTGACGTGAACTCCGAATGAGCGTGCAATGTTCTGATCGTGGCACGGCATACCGCCCAAAACGATTCCATAGACGCTTCCTGTTCCATCGGCAAGCTCCTTGGTTGTTCGATCAACGCACCACATAAAGTACCAGACCCCATCGCCCATTCTTTGATAGTGCTCGGGCGTTAGAATTCCGTTTGAAACCGGAATCTTGAATGTCGGCTTGGCATTCACCGCGGCACCGCGTCAATTGGCGAAACCAGCTCAACGAGAATTGCGCGTTGCGCATGTCCGGGTGTTGGCTGTCCGATTTCAAAAGTTACGAGCTGACCAACTGCGAGGTCTTTCCGTCCTGCTATGTCCGAAACGTGAACAAAATATTGCTGTCGGCTTTCTAGGTCCCTGATGAATCCGTATCCCTTCCGGCCGAAGTTCACAACTTTCCCTCTTTGCATTGTTTAGAACCGTGTGCTCCTTTTGTTAAGTGTTGACCAAAGTTTTAGGATTCCGAAAATGGCGGGCATTGGACCGCGGCCCGAGTCGCAAGTCTTTCAGCTCGGGCGCCGACAGTGCGAAGGACTGCACTCTCTGGCCCGCGCTATGTATCGCGAGAAGAATTTTGTTCGCGGTTGGTTCGCTGATCGTGAACTTCCGTCGCTCCGCAAACGAGATCCAGAATTGAGATCTGCCAATAATTTTTGCAAGAGCCAGTTGTGATAAACCGTACTTTGCTCGGGCCTGGGCGATTTGGTCGCCAAAAGTCTTCGGCATGAAAATCTCCTTATAGTTCCCGTTGTACTCGCGTGACTCGGGGGTCTTCTTCGGGCGCCACCCACTCGGTTGTTGTCACTTCCTCAACTTCAGTTTCAGTCCCGCCAACTTTCTTCTTCTTTACCGTTTTCTCTTTTACGTGTCCCCCAACTGCGCAAAGAGCTGTCCTCGTTTCATTCAAACTAGGAATGAGAATTGTGCGTTCAATTGGGTATGGGTTTTCCCAAAATGTCATCGTGCACGCCGTGCATGGTCGCTGATCCAAAGAATTCTCTTTATCGCAAGTGTGAGTAACAATTCCGTGTTCAATTAAATGAGAATACTCAGAGTTGCCGATTTTTCTGGTCGTCAGCAATCCTGCGGTTTTAGGTATCGGCGGAGACATCCGCGCAGAGAGCCGTGACGAGCGCCAAGAGATTTCGCGAAAGTACGGAAGCTCCTGCGGACCATAATTGATAGTCGCAACCTTGATTCGATTCTGCATTCTCTTCACAAGACCGCTGTCGCAAATCTTCCGCGCATTAATTAGAGCTGTTACGCCGAGTTCGCGGCCCATTTGAACGATCGCACAGTTCTCGGGAGCGTCAGGAAGCTCGAATAATTGTTTCATTCAGACACACCAATTTCCTTGTGAGTTTCACGAGAGACTCGTGTGGACCGTTAACGGTGGCCCAACCTACATCACAAAATCAGGGAATTCCTCGGCGGGAAATAAAAAAGCCCGCCAACAATTCCAACCTTCGGAACTGCTGCGGGCCGCATGAACAATTGCAGTTGCCGCGTGAAGCGAATCTCGATTGAGAGCCGCTCTATAAATCGCCGCGTTTGGGGCGAGCTGCCGAAGCTTTCTCGACATCCGCAGTATCAGATTTCACGCTATCGAAGTCAATAGTACGATGCGGTGGCATAACACTTTTTTGCGGGAATTGTGAACTGACGAACGTCACCTGCGTACAACTTTGTTTTCTCTCGCAGCATCCCCTTGCGACCGGATTGAAAACTCATTTCCTGAATCAAAAATTATCTTAACGGGGGGACACATCAAATCCCGGTCTTGCCGGCCTCTGGGACTACCTATGTACAACAAGGTTGAGTGAAGCCTCCAGTTCGTTCACACCCGATGGGTCAATCATTGCCCGATCAAGTTGTCTGAGGAGTTCGCCCTTGGATGTCGTCAGTTGAAAAAAAACGAGTGCGCATTCGCGTGCGTATTCCAACAGGATCGGCGCTAAAACGTCCGCATCCGGTCGATCTTTGGCTTTCAACGAGCCACCATGAATGAATGTGCTACGAATCTTATAGCCCCGCTTAACTTTATCGTAGGTATCGCGTGCGTCCTTCTGGGTTCCAAGGATTCGCAAGAATAGAGAGACTCTCTGAGCCAGGCGGTGTGTAAGCTCCAATTCGCCTTCAAGAAACAGCGCCTCAAGTGAAGTCATCGCCGATGTGATGGCCCGCTCTGGCGGACGGTCCTGAAAAAGCGCATCGCTGTACCGCATATAGGCAATCTCACTTTCGGTCGCAGAGTTATTTAAGTTGAGTGTATCTGGCAGGAGAGGAACTACATCGTGGAGAAACTTGTTCAGGGCGACAGCGTCAGAGCTTAATAGCCGGAAGTCGAATTTGCTGAACCGACCAGGAGCCGACAAAGTCATAACGCCCCCGTGCAAAAAAGAATGCCTAGATCGCACCTCGTAGCGATTAGCCACAATCCCTCCAACCCGAAACAGGCGAAGAGCATCGATCGTGCGAAGAAATTCTCTCTGCGCGATTCCAGTGCTCACGACTTCAAAGACGAACTCCCCAATAACAGAAAACCGTGCGTCGCCCAGAGGATGGGAAAAGCCTCCATACTCATCTAGACGAATGTACTGCGCCACATCTTCTTCTGTTGGTTGGCGCAGAATAAAACGATCTGAAATAACGAGCGGAGATTCCTCAATACTTAACCCATCGATGAACGCTCTCACTTGAACAGGTAATGGTTGATCTTCAAGCTCACGTCCAAGAGCAGTCACTTGCTCCGAGAGTTCCTTCTTGTCAGTCCCGTGAAAACTCGCGGAACTAGCGGATCGGGCGAAATCCTGAACCAGACCGGCTTTCGGGCCTAGCGCAGATACCAGAGACTGATACTCCGGCAAGGTTTTTACCACGCTGTCTTGAAAGCATTCCTGGTCGCGCCAGTCCCAGATATCCTCTTCAATGCGATTTGGTTCAAAGTTCACGAGTGCAGCTTCCCCATGATATTTCAAGCTGAAGTCCGGACGGCGAACACGTACCTGATGGATGGTTATCGGAGGATTTTCCACTCGATACAAAGTCAAAGCCCCTTGGATTGAGGTCGCCAACTGCGTTAGTTCAGTTTCAAGCATGTCTCGTCGATCATACCTGCGTTCGTAGCAAATTCGGAGTTTGACTGTATTACTCGCAGTGTCTTGTTCGCTGTTTAAGCGAGCATCCAATGTGCCGCGAACGAGTTGTGCCGCCAAGCGCTAATGGGTTGAAACAATTGAATCAAACCCCAGGGTGCGAATACGCTAGAAGTAGGAGCATAAATTCTGTTCATGTCGGCGACGGCGGCGATAGCGCGGGCGCCTGAGGCGAAGGAAAGCCTTTGATCTAAGATTTAGCTTCTTCGAAGCGATATGAAGTTATGACGTAGTGGTTAAGCGTGATGGTCGAACAATATTTCCTCCCGCCTATGCTCTTGTATTCAAACGTCGCTTCGTGCTCGCGGCTATACAGACCGAGGGTTTCGACCAACGTGACTTTTGCAGTTGCCGGAATCGTAGGAATGTAACGCCAACGGTCCGGATCTTGGTCGAATTGCGGGTTATTTCTTGTGATGTAGTACCTGAGATTGAGGGCCACGCCGTTTCCAAGGTTGTGAATAACGTAGCTTCCGCCGTCCGGCCGAGCAACAATATTTCCAGTCGCTCCGTGTGTTTGCAAGATTACGTCTTCCCCTTCCCGGAGTTCGGACCAGAATGTAATGCACGGTTTCGAATAACTCTCAAGTTGGTCCATCGAATTCTTGAGTTGTTGCTGGGATGCCCTACGCATCTTGAAAGTCTCGACGCAATAGATGGTTAAGCCAATTAGCGCAACCGCCTGAACGATGAGTGTCAGAAGTTGGATATGGTGATCCGACATGCGCTCGATGCTAGCACGCGACGCACGATTTTCTTTCAAGGTATCCCGCGCCAATGGATTTTGTGCGAGACATTGAAAAAAGCCAGTATGGTCTCGCTCCATCGTTGCTTGGATTCTATTTCTGCTAACGACTTGCTAACACTTGCCTGTTTTAGTTAGTTTTTGTCTACTCTGTGTGTTTTGTTAAGTTGTTGAAAAAATAAAACAGACGGAACAAACTAAAATAGGCTAAAACACAACCTTCGGCCTCATAACCCGGAGGTCGTTGGTTCAAATCCAACCCCCGCAACCATCCGAATGCGCCAGTCCTAGAACTGGCGCACTCGGTCCAGTCCCGAGCAGATTCCAAGTTCCCTCCGCTACGTAGTGCCAGTTCTTGCCGTCTTCGGCCGGGGTCATCCGAATTTCGCTGAGGTGACGGTGAAGTTCGGCCTTCGCCAGGACGGTGTCGCGTCCCAGGAGCGATCGCAAATCGGAGATGCCTGACGTCACGAATTGGCGAATTTCCTGAAGCCGGCTATCGAGCGAATTCTCATTTGTCGAAAGCAGCCGATTCGTGATCGCCTTCAGTTCCATCTCCCGTTTCGCAATCTCTTGCACGAGCGAATCGAGCGGGCCTCCGCGACCGATCGCATCCGCGAACCGCTGGATCTCGCTCTCGAGCCGTCCCTTCTGCCTGCGAAGATCTGCGACGTCACCCGAGAGACCCGCGAGCGCCGTTCGGAGTTGGCGCCCAAATTCGCCGATGGCGTAGTCGATCACTTCCGGCCGGAGCAGCTCTGATTGCAGCCGGCCGAGGACCGCCTTCTCGAGAGCGTCCACCCGGATATAAAGATCGTTTTCGCAGGTGCCGCGGTTGAAGTAGTTCGCGCAGACGTACTTTTTATGAACGTGGGTTCCGCCTCCCGTGCCAACGATGAGATTTCCTCCGCAATCGCCGCACTTCAGCAGACCACTGAAAAGATATGGGCTAGTGATCGCGCGCGGGAGCAGTCCACGCCGGCGGCCTTCAGATGGTTTGCTGTCGAAGGAACTCAGACGTTCCTGGACCCGGTGCCACAACTCGACGGAAACGATTGCCAGTTCCGGCCGTGGGATGCGAAGCCATTCGCTCTCGTCGCGCGGTTTTGCCCGTCGCTTATTCGTTCCCGGGACCTTCACGAATCTTGTCCTGTTCCAGATCACCTCGCCCTTGTAAATTTCCTGCTTCAACATCGACCGGATTCCAGTCGGGCACCAGTTAGCGCGACCGCTCGTGCATTCTTCGTTCAGCCTCTTCGCGATCCCCTTGAACGAGTGCCCCGCCACGGACATCTCGAAAATCCGCCTGACAACTTCGGCCTGAGATTCCTCGATCACCAGCTTCTTCGACCCGGAGACGCCCTCAGGCACGGCAACGTATCCGAAGCACTTTCCGCCCACGTGGTGACCGCGGAGCACCGCCGATTCGCATCCTCGGTGGACCTTCTTCGCGAGCTCTCGAACGTACTCTCTGTCAATCAGCCCGTGGATTGTGAGGAGGGTTTCCGCCTGGTCTTGCAGACTGTCGATGTTCTGGCTGATCGCGATGAGCTGCAGCCCCCGGAATTTGAGCTCGTGATGGATTGTGAGAACGTCGCTGGTGCTGCGCGAAAGCCGCGAAGTATCGTCAACGAGAATCACGTCGAAACCACGAACTGGCGAGTAAGCGGCCTTCAGCAGCCCCTGCAGGCCTGGCCGATCCATGCCGGACCCGCTCAATCCCTCGTCTACGTAGATCTCCGAATCGACAATCACGATCCCGTTTTGCCGCGCGTACTCACGACACTTCCGTTCCTGATCAGCCGGCGAAAGAGGATTTTGCTTGTCCGTGGAAATGCGGGCGTAGATGGCAGCGCGGCGCTCAGTCCGAATCATCGTGGAACCTCAACTTTTCTCGGTCGTCCGACTTTCATTCTGAAGCTTTTCCACGTGGCCCTTTACCAGGATCGGGACCACCACGCGGTCGATGAATCCCTTCAGTTCCGGCGTTAGCGGTGTCGGCTCCGGCTGGCTCGCTTGAGGCTTTTGCCTACGCGCACACATCCCGATCGCGATGTTCCCTGAGCTGGGAGCAGCGTTTTCGATTTTGCGCGGAGCGGCCACGGTTGCCAGCGAGAAGCTTGCAGACCGTGGCGAGGCGAATCAACATAGATAAAATCGCGATTATTTCCGAGGATCGGCTCCTCGGAGAAAATGGCTCGCATTTTTCCGAGGATCGCCTGCTCGGAGAAAATGGCCCGCATTTTTCCGAGGGTCATCTGATGGGTTCGCCAATAGGCTCACTAAGGATTTTTTCGGCCTCGGCCTGCGACAACTGGCTTTTTAGACGGTGGACTTCCTCGCGATATTCGGACTCAAGGTTGTAGCAGCGTGACTCGGCCGACCTCGGAGCAGGAGCATCCGGGTACACCAGCAGGCACGTTTGGCGGAGGGGTTTCCCCAGTCTCCTGATCGCAGCTATGTACCGGAGCCTCTTCTGAGTGAACGGCGGGATCCCTGTCGGACGCCCGCGTTCTCGGGCCTCGTTCGCGCCGCCGCCGCTTCCGGCACGCAATTCGGCCCACCAGTTCTTCTTCCGTGCGCTCATACGGGCACGGTATCCGTCATCAGACTGAGCCTTTTTGCTATTTCGGATCGCGCGCTTCCGTACACCGCGACGGGCCAACGTCTTCGCGAGAGTCGCAATCCTGCGCTCCTTCTGCTCCGGGTCGGCCTTTGCCTCCAGGATACCGGCGAGCCTGAGCGCCTCAAACTCCGGGTCGGCCTTGAGACGCTTCATATTCTCGCTGTTAGTTTTGCGGCGTTGTCGGGAACGCATGTTCCGCTTCGCGTCTCTGCGTTGGGCTTCGACGCGTTCCGGGTGGGCGGCCCAGTACTGCTTCTGCTCTTTGCTTTTGGCTCCGCGGCGTTGAAGGGTCCAGACCTGCTTCTGCGTCTCGCTTTGGGCTTTGCGGCGCTCAGGATGGGCGGCCCAGTACTCGCGTATCTTCCTGCGGCGCGAAAGTTCACGGCGGTTCGGTTTCGAGTTTCCCATGGCGCGAGACTGTACCCTAACCGTTGACATGTGGCAAGAAGTGAGGTACGAACCTTGAACCATGAAGCCAAAACGTTTCACCACCGTCGAAGCAGCCGCCGCTGCAGGAATTCCGCGCGCGACCTTGCAGCACTGGATCAAAACGGGACGGATCACGGCGCCGGACGTCCGGCTCGTCGGCGGTAGAGCTGTGAGGATGTGGACCGAGGCGCAGACAAGACAAATCCGGCGATTGAAGGCAACGTCGAAATCAGGACCGAAAAAGCCGCGAGCCAAACGAAAGAGCTCGGGGCGCCGTCCGATCAGCCGGTCAAAATCCGCGAGTTGAGTCCGGCGGCCGCCCCCGCGGGCCTGAGCCAGATTTAGCTTCCGGGCATTCGACTCTTCCGAATAAAAACGAGCACTTGTGAGACACTCACGACGAGTGCCGACGCCGGCGTCACGGGCGTGCGTCTCCCCCCGGCGCGCGCCCCGGCCTCTCGAAAATCTGCCGCACTCGCCCCGCAGCAAATTCAATGATCGAAGCAGGCAGTCACCACGATTTCAGAGCGGTCGGAATAATACGGGCAAGAAGTAACACCTAGGGACTTCAGTCGCTGGCCTTAATGAGGCGGCGCCGATCGGGGGACGTTCTGCGCGGCCGGCGGCGCTGGACCGCCGGGAGTTTGTCCTGCTGCGATGGCCTGTAGCTCAAGCCACGGGCTGTAGATCTGATCGAAGGTCAACCTGATTCCGCTTTCGCGGGCAAGCCGCTGCAGGATTGCGGCATGAGCTACCCGAGGCGTAGTCGACCCTCTAATCCACTGGTAGATCGCGGATGAATCGATGCGGAGCTCTGATGCGATTCGTTGCGCTCCATAGGATCCAACGAACCGCGCGAATTTCGATCTCCATCGTTTCGGGATTCGCCGGCTCATCCGTCGCCCCTTTACTTGTGTGTCAAGTTGCCTTACGGTGCTACGAGGAAAATGGAGCGCGGGGACCGCAGATCCCCGAACTCCAAACCAACACAGCGAGGCAAGCGCCGTGCGAGCTTCCACAAATCTATCCATTTCCCGCAAGAAGTCCAGTGCCCTCGTTCTCAATCCGCAATATCCCTCGGTGTTGAATTTCCTCGCTCTTCGCTGGCGACGGGCGGGGCGCGCTGACTCCGGCCGCCGAATCGCCGCCGGAGCACTCCTGGCAGTGATCGCTCCAGAGTAGCAGCGGGCGAGAGGAACGAAATGGCGTATCGCACCGAAATCGAAAGGGCTCTCGACGAGATGATCTCCGATGAAACGGGGAAGAAGTTCCAGGGTCTCGCCGTTGTTCATGCTAAGCAGAAATGGCCGCAACTCGTGGCCTGCGAGCGCAACTACGATGGAGGTCTTGACGCACATGCGAGCGGAGAGCTGGCCCCGGACGGGAGGGGAGTTGGCCTCGCCTGCTCGATAACCGCAACACTCACGAAGGTTCAGGACGACGCGGCGGATACGAAAAAGAACTATCCGGACGTTCGCGTGCTCATTTTTTCGACCGCGAGAGAAGTAACTCAGCATACGGCGGGGCTCTGGGCCGAGAAGGTCCTCGACAAGTTTGGTTTGCAGCTTGTGGTCGTTCCGCGCGAAGAGTTCATCACCTGGCTGCTCGATCCGGCGAACTCCGACATCTGCAGAGATCAATTGGGAATCGCTCCGTCGATGGCGCCGGAGCTCGAGCCTGCGCTGGAGCATTCGCGGGAAGCCGCCAAGGAAATAGCGGACAACTGGGATCGCAGGTTTCGCCGGGCGGAACGGCCGGTGATCAGCCTAAACGCAGTCAAGCTGAACGAACAGGGCTACCCGGTCGAGGGATTAACGACGGCATCGCTGAACACCGTCCTGACCGAAGGACAGCGAGTTGTTCTCGAGGCACCGGCCGGCCGCGGAAAGACTACCACACTCGTTCAAGTCGCGCAGGACGTGCTGACTGCGGGAGGGCTGGCATTGCTCGTGGATCTTCCCGATTGGGTGCACTCGAACAAGAAAATTCTTTCGTATATTGCCGAGCGGCACGAGTTCGCGAAGCGAGACGTGAACGCGACTCTGCTCTCGAAGCTGCGTGGCCCGCAGCCTCTGGTTTTTTTACTGAACGGATGGAATGAGGTCTCGGTCGCCGGCGCGGAAGCGGCTGACGCGGCTCTGCGCGACTTGGACCTGAGCTTCCCTGCTGCGATCATCATCGTTGCGACGCGTCTGCATCGTCTCGTTCCACAAATGCGGGGTGCTTTCAGGCTGGAGCTGCAACCGCTCGGCCGAAAGCAGCGTGATGAATATCTCGACTTGACGCTGAAAGAATCGGCGCACGGCCTTCGGGTAAAACTCGACAACAGCCGAGTCCTGGATTCGATCACGAGCACGCCGCTATTCCTCGCGGAAGTCGTTGACCTTTATCGTTCGGGAAAGAATATTCCGCCGACGAAAATGGGCGTGCTCGGCGCGGTGATAGATGCGATCGAACACTCCCCCGACCATCACGCCAGTTTGCGACAAGGACCTCTCGGAGGATACGCGACCGAATACCTCCGCTCGCTTTCGATGGAGATGACCGGACGCGGTGAAACCAAAATCGTGGAGGCGGACGCGCGGACTGTGGTGAACTCCCGAAGCGCGAAGCTCGTTGCCGATGGGCAGATTTCAAACGCGCCGGAGCCTGGGGAAATACTGAACGAACTCTCAAAGCGCCACGTACTCGTGCGACCCATTGTTGGCGAAGTCTCCTTTCGGTTTCAGCACCAACAGTTCCAGGAATTCTTTGCAGCGGGCGGCCTGAGGGCGCGCCTGGTCGACCTGCTTCGCCGAGAAGACCGGACGGAAGACCGAAAATTCCTCGCATCCTGCGTAAACGAACCGCGGTGGGGCGAGTCATTGCGGATGCTGGCGGAAGACATCGGAGCATCGGGCGGGGAAAAAAGCTCGGTTGAGGTGGGTGCGAAGCTGGTGCGAATGGCACTCGAAGTTGATCCGATCTTTGCAGCAGAACTCGCCCGCTGGTGTGGGCCGGCGGTGTGGAGCGAAGTGCGAAACGAGATGGGCGTACTGCTCCGAGCGTGGCATGACGTCCCCGATCCCTATCACAAACACTGCGCGTTGGCAGCGATGCTCGCGACAGGATCGGACGATTTCAAGGATGTCGTCGTGCCGCTACTGACGGACCCGAACAATCAGGTTCGCCTCGGGGCCTATCACAGCGGGGCCGAATTTCTGCCGTCGAGTTTGGGGCCGCGCTGGAACGAAGTGGTGCGAGGCTGGACTGAAGATGCCCGCCTCGATTTGATCCTGCAATTGGCCCACGACCCGTGGCTCGCAGAGATGGTCGAACAGCTCGCGCTCGCAGATCCAAGTCCGAAGATCAAATGGAACGCGGCCCGTCAACTGAGTTGGTACGGGTTTACCGCGAAAGTCGAGAAGCTTCTGGGGTCTCTCGATGACGGTGATTTCCGAACGGCCTTACGCTCGCTTCGTTCGGACGAGATTCCGCCGGCGCTCTGGCCGCGCGCGATCGAGGGCTACGAAAAACTGTACACGGGAGCCGGCGACCCGCTCGAGCGTCTGCAAATCCTGCGGCTGCTGCAACACTTTGAAGCGAAACAGGTCACCGAGAGAATCAAGGCCGAGCTCGAGGCGCTCGACGAAAAGCAGATGAAGCCAGGAGATGACGCCGGAACGACGTGGGCACTGCATGAGCTGAGGAAATCCGATCCCGAATGGGTGAGCGATTGGCTCGCCCGAAAAGTGCTGAAGGGATCCCGGCAGTTTCTAGGATCGATGGAGATGGTCACCCGCCTGCCGGATGAGGAACGCGAGCCTCTTCTGACGCGCTTCAGCAAAGAGCTTCTCGAACCGAATGAAAAGCAGCGCGCGTTGTCGCTTCTCGCCACGACCGCGGATGGGGAGGTCGCCGCGCGTGTCCTTGAAAGAGCCTGTGAAATTCGTCGCGGGCTGTCAAACGCTCCCGGTCAGGATATGCCGAAGTGGAACCTGTTCCGGCAGCTTGTTGATTTGCTCAAAGCGATCCCTCCGAAGATTTTCCTCGACGGACTGTCAGACAAGCTAGAGAAAGAGCCGGAAGCGACGGAGCTGAACGTGCTGACGGACGTGCTGGGGAAGTCCAATCCCACCACCACCGACGTGCGAAAGTCCCTGCCGGACGCGGTGCGGCAGAAACTGCACGCTTACCTGAAGCGCGCGGCGGAGCAAGCTGCGGACCCCAAAGGCGTGAGCGCGAGTGTGCGAGCGAATCTCGCGCTTCTACTGGCGCAGGTGGGAGGACCGAGCGACATTCCCGATCTTCGCCGGTTGATCGAAGCTGATTCGATCCGGTTCCGCGAAATGATGGCGGCCCGCATGAAAGGCGACCGCTCGGGCGACAGCGTGAGCTACGTGTATCTCTACATCGGCGCAGTAACGACCGCTGATCCCGAGCATGCGGACGAAGTTTTGCTGGAACTTCTGAACGAGCAGCAATACGAGCAGGTCGCTGCGGAAACACTTGTTCGCAGGGCCAGGAAGCGCGAAGGTCCGTCGACGCTGGGAAATAATCGGCTGGACTTCGGAAAAGTCTGGGCGGTGCGAGACGGAAAAGAGACGGAAGAATTTGTGGAGGAGCGACGTCGCCGATACGCGGAAGCGTTCCAGGCGCTGGTCGAGAAACTTCTCAAGGAGCGCGATGCCGCAACGGACAAGCGGGTGGCGGACTATCGGCTGAAGCCGATCGCCGGCGCGCTCGCCGCTCTCGACGCGCGGCTGTCGGCGAAACTGATTCTCGAAGTCATGGGATTTCCGGGTCGTCACGATGGCTACACGCGGGTCGGTTCGCTGGAGAGTCTGATCATTGCCGGCGTCCGCCTCACGCTCGCGGAGATCATGAACGTGCTTGGTCCAACGATCGAGGAGACGCGTCGCGATCTAAGCAATGACGATCAGAGTCGATGGTTGCTGCAACGATGTTTGAGCCTGCTGGCATTTGCGGAGCCTCCGGCCGAAGGGATCGCGAAAATTCGGGAGATTCTCTCGCAAATTCGCCTCCGCCTGTACCAATCGGAAAGCTTGGTCACGGCGTTGGGGGCCAGCCGATGTGCCGACGCGATGGAGTTGCTTATGGAACTGGCGCAGCCGGACGGCACTGGGGTCGCAGCAATCGGTGACCCGTGGATCAAGGCCGTGGCGCAGCTCGGCGGAGAGCGGTCGGATAAAGTGCTCCTCTTCTTCGTCGATCCCGACGCGAAGTTGTTCACGGCGCAGTTTCTGCCGGACCATCGGGACGGCGATCTGCTCGCGCAATTGCTGGCGGACCGCGCGGAGAAAAACAGTCAGTTCAAGGCGGAGCTTTTTCGCTTGGCTAACGGCGACCTAGATCCGATCAAGCGCACGCTGCTCGCAAAAACATTCGCGCGCTTTCAGGCAGAGGCCGATCTGGTAGCCGGGCTCTGCGTGCTGCGCGACGACGGTTCCCGTGTTCCTTACGACCTTCTACGCTCGATCGAGAATGCGTTTTTGGAGCGCCGTCCGTACGGAGCGGAAGGAAACGTCTTCACCATCGCGCCGCGCGGATCGAATGCAGTCCGAAAACGCCTTCTCGAGATGGCGCAAGCGGACCCGAATCGGAAACGTTCGGCGTTTGCGTTGCTGGGGCAGATCGAAGTGTGGCGGCTCGAGTACGGGCGCCCCACGGACGAGCCGCGACATCCCGACATCGAGTCGGGGGCTCCTTGGCCCCTCTTACCCCTCTAACCCTGGGGCAAGAACGCCGCCATCGAGAAACTAAACTAAAGTGCGCTGGAGAAACTCTTACACAGGACACCAAGGGGCCTCGCCGTCACCCGCGGTCCCGCCGGCGGCGCCGGGAGGACCCGCACGTAAAGGCCGATTCGAGGCGGCGACCGACTGTTCCTAGCTCAGCCGCGGCTTACGGCCCAGCCTCGCATGCCTGCAAACGAGAAAAATATTTGGGCCGCACTTCTGGGTCGTGCTACGCTGTCGTTGTCTACCGGGAAACGATCCTCGGAGACGCGTTTCGATGGAATCTTGGATTCCGCGAAGCAGGCGATCCGATAACTGGGCGCCACGAGTGAAAAGAATGCCTACCATAACTCTGTCTGTCCCTGTTTTTTCAATCCGCCGTATCGAAACACCCTACGAACGCCGTCTCGGTTACAAGAACTATCTCGCAGTCGTCGACGCTCGCAATCTGCCCGATCTGAAGGATTGGCGCGAGATCAACGTCCGCGAGGCAAAGACGCGCGGTCGCGTGCCGAACGCGATCCGCAAGTCATTCGACGAAAACAGCGACGAATTTCTGTTCATGAATCGCGGCCTTGTCATCGCGGCACACAGGGTCGAATACCGCGATCACGAGTCGCGCAAGACGATGGATCTCATCATGAAAGACCCCGAGATCCACGGCCTGCTTGACGGCGGCCACACCTATCGCGTCGTTTCCGAATCATCGAAGGATCTGGACGAAGATGATCCTGCTCGCTACGTTCGGATAGAGATCATCACCGGATTCGATCGCGAGACGATCAGCGATGTCGTCGAAGCGCGCAACACGTCGAACCAGGTGCGTGATGAATCACTCGCGAACCTGCGTCAGGAATTCGAGCCGCTGAAGAAGGTGCTCGAGGACTACAAGTACTTCGATTCGATTGCGTGGTCTGAATACGAAGAACTCGTGAGCGGGAAGCCCAAACCGATCGACGTCCGCGACATCATCTCGTACCTGATCACCTTCGACACGGGCGCGTTCAACAGCACGACGCAACCGCTAATCGCCTACAAGGACAAGCGCGCCTGCTTGCGGCACTTCCAAGAAAACCAGGAGCGCCTGCGTCGTCTCTACCCGATGCTGCCCGATATTTTGAAGCTTTGGGATGAGATTCACGCGAGCTGGCCCGACTGGTACAACGAAGGCCGCGAGGAAGAAGCTGGAATTCGCGGGCGTTTCGGAAAGCTGACTGCTGTCGCGAAGGGTTCCGAGACTCTCCACTTCAAGAACTCGAGCGTGAAGTACCGGATGCCGGAGGCCTATAAGTACCCGATCCTCAGCGCGCTTCGCGCCGCGGTGAAGATCAAGGGACGCAGCGCAGAGTGGTCCACGGATCCGTTTAAGCTGATTCAGGAAACGGGCCAGTCGCTGACGAACATTGTCGGCAACAGCGTCCGCTCGACAAACAACCCGAACAAGGTCGGCAAAGACGCCGGCACCTGGTCGAGCTGCTATCTGGTCGTGGAAAGCGCGCTGCGCGGGACGATGACTCGCGAGGCGCAGAAGACGATCGAGCAGCTTCAGGCACAACTCGCTGAGCTCCGCCGTTCACAGCGCGCGTAAAGTTGGCTCCGAATCGCCGCGCCGGAATCAGATATCGGTTCCGGCCGGCTTTTTCGGTTTTGGCGTGAGTAAACAGTGGCCCGTCACCCTCAGTGGGCCGGCCGGGTAGGACCCGCACGTAAAGGCCGAACAAAGGCGGCGACCAACCTGTGCTAACAGAAAATGCGGCATCGGGTGAGCGAAGAACGACGGCAGCGCGTTCACGATCCGCTTTTCTTCCGGGGCCCGGTGAATCCGAGATCGCCGCGTTTGTCCTCTCGCTTCGCTCCGCCGTCCTCGGGTCCATACCGAATGTTGGCTGGATGGAAAAGAGCGCGGCTGTTACGCAGATTCTGCTGGCGCTCGTTTTCCTCGAGATCGATTCCCAGATCGACGAGCTTAGCCGTGCACGCATTCTTGCGGACGATGGCAGCACGGAGCTCGGCAATCAAGTCATCCACCTCCAAAGCCTTTCGGTCGATCGCAGGTTCGCCGGCAAACTGCTCGTCGACAATCTGCCCTTCAAACACAAGGCGCTCGGGTTGAACGACTAGCTGCCGGCCGATCCTCGCGAATACCGTGGCGCGCTGTGAGATGTCATCGCGCAGCTTGCCAACCTGCTTTTCGAGAACGCTTTGCTCGAGGACGAGCATCCCGATTTGCAGTTGTGTCTCTGCTCCAGGTTCGGTCATTGATTGAGCTCCTCGATTGCTTCCTGCGAAGTGCCCGCCGTCGATGGCGGGGAATTCTTGAGAGCTGAGACCAGCTTCGCCACCACGTCGATGAACCGCAGCCATCCGGTCATAGCGGCGTTCACTCGCCGCCTGACCATCTCCCAATTTTGCCGGTCTGCGAACGTGCGAATGTCGCGCTCTTTGAAATAAACTGCGAGGATCGCTGCAGCGATCGCGGGATCGAGCGCGAGATCTGGGCTGCCGGCGAGATCCTTCCCGATCTCCATCCCGAAGTGCTCGTAATCGCGTCGTCCGATGATCGGAATAAAGCCGCGCCTTTGGAACTTCGCACCATCGCCGGGATTCACGTTCCCGAGGTCCCTCCGGTTCTCATACACATTCGCGAGGTACGTCGGGCCGCCGCGCTCTTTGGTGGGACTGAACCTCCGGGTCTCAACGGAAATCGTCGCGATGGCGCCGACAGCGCACAGCGGAGAGTAGATCGCTGCGGCATCAAGCGCGGCCTCGACGAGCGGCCAGTGCGCGGAGACCTTCACGAGAGGTCCGCAGCCACCGAGAATCGAGGCGATCACCGTGCTCCGAACGGGAAAGCTCATCGCGTATCTGGTTTTCCGCCGCTGTTGTGCGACCTGGCGAGGTACGAGAGCGCCTCCTTGCACGCCTTCTCGATGCGGGCCTGGATCATGACGCGCGAGGTTTCACCGACCAGCTCGGGCGCGAGCCGCGGCGGGATCGCCATGATTCTTGCCTTGGTGGTCAGCACCAGTTCGGTCATTTCCTTTTCGACATCCTGGATCGACACGAGCTGGCTGCGCTGACTCGCGAGTTCCATCTCGCGAAGATCCGCATCAGCTCGGAGCAACCGCACACGCTCCTCGCGCTCGCCGAGATATCGGCCGTCAAGAGTGGGGACCGCCTTTTTTTCGAGGGCCTTTTGGAGGTACCGAATGTAGAACAGCATGCACTTCACCGGATCGAACTGACCGCGGCCCTCTTTGGGAAGTCCCTCCTTCACGAGCTGATGCACGCGCTGCTCGGTGAGGTTGAGTGCTTGCGCGACTTTCTCGGCGTTGACGGTTGGCATGGGAGCCTACGCTCGGTCCTTTCGCGGACGGGAGGGAAGCGCCTCGGAGAGCCGCGGCAGTTCATGGTTGCGATCGACGATCCGCAACAGGTTAGCCGTTAAAATTTCCGTCGCTAGCGCGTCAGCGACTTCACGGCTAAAATTGATTAATCTTCCCATCGTAAAGCTTCTCGGCTAAGTCGGTGGTGATGCCGAAGTGGTACTCGAGGGACGCTACGGAGCAGGCTGCCGATCGGTGATGTGCATTTCTGTCGTCTCCTTGTCGCGTTTTAAGCCCATTTGTAGTGGACGACGTATCCACTCTTCGATACCCCGGTTTATGGGCCTTTTCGATGAAAAGGCAAGATGCCAAAACGGTCATCGCTAGAACTCCACTTTTTCGATCGCGCGCTTCAAGTGATCGGGGCTGAGGTGCGCGTACCGCAGCGTCGTGGAATACAATTTATGCCCGGCGAGCTGCTGGACTTCGAGAAGCGGAACTCCCGAGGACACCAAGCGAGAACAAAACGTGTGCCGGCAGTCGTGGTAGCGAAACGCCGGAGTGAGCGCCGCGCGCTTCACGGCTCGCTCGAACCACAAACGGCGATCGAGCGGTCCGTCGTTGCGCTCCGGAGTGATGTATTCACCGCGCGCACGCTTTCTCATGCGCGAGAGACAGCGGTGCGCGGCGCGGTTGATCCGCACCTTGCGCGGCCCGGTTTTTCCCTTCACGTTCAAAATGCCTTCGCGAGCCTGCCAATCTTGCCACCGCGAATTCCACTGTTCCGAGCGGCGCATGCCGGTGAGGATCGCGAGCTCCACCTCGGCCACCTTCTCGGGGGAGGTCTGCCGAATGACGGCGAGCAGGCGGCGCTGCTCCGCGCGCCCCAAGTAGCGAGGGATGATCGGCGACTCTTTGGAGCGCTGGACTTTTCCGCCGGCCAGCGGATTTGCATCGATGAAGCCCTTCCGCACCGCGTCCGAGAAGATGGAAAGTAGGAGCGAGTGGAAGCGGTTGACGGTCGCGCCCTTGACCGGAGGATGCTCCGCGTCGCCGCGCGCGAGGTCCTGCAGGAAGCTTTCGATTCGTCCCGGCGTTAGCTGGCGAATCTTCAGGTGACCTATGGCCGGGAGTACTCGCCGCAGCCTCACGCGATCGGTGTGAATCGACGACGCCTCATTCCCTCGGAGTTGCTTCGATTCGAGCGCCGGCTCGACGAGATCTCGGAATCGCATCTCACACTTGCCCTTCGGCCGTTCGCGTCCAGCGCCGCGACGCCCCGCATTCGCGCCAGGACCCGTCGCGTGCGGTTTTAGCACGCCGGCTGAGGCTGACCCCGGTCGTTTGCCGCTCCGCGCGCGGTGTCGTAGCGTGTGGGGCTTAGAGGCGGCGTTCCGGCCCAGACGCGGCCCGACGTCGGTCTTTTCGCTCATTCGCTTCTGCCTCCTTCCGGCGGGCTGGCCCACGAAGGGTGGAATTTCCACTCACCGTCGGCTCGATGCGAGCTCAGCTTCCAAACGCCCGCCGGACTAGCCTCCGCCAAGTCGTGTCGGAGTTTTTGTCAGCGGGCGAAGCCTCGGCCGCTTCCTCGGCGCCGGCCAAGATGACAAGCAGATCGTCCCCGCGGCAGAACACCGTCCGCTGCCCCTGCGTTTTTTTGTCGCGGTAGGTCACCGTGAGTTTCCCGTCGACGGCGGAGCTCGACAGGATTCCGAAAGCGTCGAACTCTGGAACGAACACGCGTTGGCCTACCAAAGCGGCGCCGCGCCTGCCGCGAGCTTGTGCGACCATCCGAGCGACAACCTCGCGCATCGAATTTCCAACCCGTCGTATCATCGCCCCTCTCGCCTCTCTCGCCTCGCGAATCATCCCCCCTTCGACGTCGCCGATCGCCCGCCATTTCGCGAGCGTGAATCCGCTGTCGTGCTCGAGACTCAGACCGATCGAGTCGGCGCGCTCGAACAGCCGCCGAACATTTTCGTCGGCAATCCAGGAGAAGGAAGTGGGGGAAGCCTGGTCCAAGCGCTCGTCGGCCATGATGATCAGCACGTCTTCTGCAGGGACCGAGCAGTTGAGGATGGAAGTGCGCTCGGGATTCACGTTCCCGCTGTACGACACGGCCACGACCCCGCTCGCGGTAACGTCCGCGAGCGTTCCGACGATCTGATGGCTTGGGACGAAAACCTTCTGGCCTAGAAAATCTTTGCGGTTGAAGCGAGCTCGAGCGATCGCGAGACTGAAAACCTCTCTAAAGCACTTTCCTAGGTGCTCGATGATCGTTTGCTCCATCTCGGCAGCGTCGTCACTTCCCCGATCGGCCGCGGCCGATGGCGTCACGACGAGAAAACCCGAATCGTAGTTGACCGGCAGCCCGTGCTTTTCGGCTTGCTCGAGCAGCGCCTCTACTCTTTCTTTTTGTGTCATCGTGGATCCTCCCTTTTCTTCGGCCGAGCCATCGCGCGTGCCGGCGGGTTCATGCTGATGCCTTTCAAAACGCGCGCCTGCCCTTCCGGTGTTTCTCGGTCTCTCCGACTCGACAAACTGGGCGATGCTTCGGAGACAGTCCTGGTCCAGCGCGATCCCGGACGACGGAAAAAAACAATATTTCCGCCATGGCGAATTCCAGCGCACCTGCCCAACGTGGCAACCATCACCGAGCGACCACGTTTCCCAGGAATCCGTTTTCCGCGTCGCCGAACGGTCGTTGGCAAAAAAAGAAACGCACGCTTTCCCGCCTGCGATTCGCGGCGTTTCGTCGACGCGCGGCGAAGTCACTTCGTCGACTCCAGAGCGATGCGACGGACCTCGCGCAAAAATTCCTCGCGGCCTTTTTCATCATCGGGCTCGCTGCCATCGACGCGAATCGGGTCCGGCGCGGGTTCGTGTGCTGCGTCCGCGTTTGCGATCCGGTATTCCCAGACGCCGCCCGAGCGAACTCCCGCGCGCCGCCGCTTGTCGACCCTGAGGCGATAGGGCTCCTTACGCAGGTTCCTCAAATTTGCGCTGATGCTGGCTTCGGGAAAATATGCGGGCGTGTAGAGCTGCTCGAGGTCCAGGCGCGCCGCGCGCAGCGTGAACCAATCGCGCGCGAGCGCCCAGACCCGAATGCGCTCGATCTGAAGGGCGAGCCGCGCGCGGTCTAGCTTCGGCTCGTAGGCCGCGCCGCTGAAAGGCTGCCGGGAGGGCGATGTGTTTCTCATTGGCGCGCGTCGCTTTCGCCGTGGACGTATTCGAGCTCCAAGTTGGGCTTTCCAACCTGGGCGAGCGCCTCACGCAAATCCGCGCCGTAGGTCTCGCTGAGTCGGCGCGGAAACAATCCGGACGGAACACGGACGCGCAGGCGGCCGCCTTCGAGTGCTTCGCCGCGTGTCGGACGAAACCACGTCGAGAAGCTATGCGGGTTTATCCGCTGTTCAAGGGATCTTAGAATCTCCTTCCACAGAGCGGCGCCGGCAGCGTCGATTTGGAGAACGGCCGTTTCCATGTTTCGGAAACTGAGCTGCTCTACTTCAGGGGTTATATCTACTTCAAGACTTAAATCTACTTCTGTGGGTGGTTTTTGCACCCTGCTTGAGCCGAGGGTGGGTGGTTTTTGCACCCTGGCCCATGGTGTTTTTTTCAACCGGCTCGAGCCGAGGGAGGGTGGTTTTTGCACCCTGCTTGAGCCGAGGGAGGGTGGTTTTTGCACCCTCGGTCCGGGAACGACGCATCGCAGTTCTGGCAGCGATGCGGTTCCGAATTTTCTGTAGCGGACGAGCTCCAGCCATCCGTTGTCGCGCAGCCAGCCCCGAGCGATCTTAACCGTGAACGAGTGCAAGCCGGTCCCGGCCGCAATAGTCTCCACCTTCGCGTAGGAGGAGTCGCCCCTGTTGGTGAGGCTGAGATGAAACATCCACACCTTGCAAGCAGCCGGCGACAGCTCAAGGCAGAGGCGCTGGATGTTAGCGCACGTTATCTGTTTGAAGGGCTCAGCAACAGCCGATCCTTGCTCGCTGGCACGGGGCTGCGCGGATCGCTGCGGCGTCACGCGGCTACCTGCAGGTTAAGGCGGTACCGAAAGGGCAGGACGAGGGTGGCGGGTTCGGTGCATTGCAAGCCCCCGCAACCATCTCCCTTCTTCGTCCTTCCCTGCCAATTCCCGAGCCCGAAAACCGGCCTGACATTTTTTCGGTGGGACGGCTTACTTTCTACTTCGGCTCGGGCGGATTCGCAAAACCAA
>Ga0182024_10005127_pt1 | contig 29554 bp, 27 predicted proteins | sample P32metaG_FD_120480 | JGI IMG/M metagenome (GOLD analysis project Ga0182024, IMG submission 120480) | Permafrost microbial communities from Stordalen Mire, Sweden - P3-2 metaG (Illumina Assembly) | ecosystem: Environmental > Terrestrial > Soil > Wetlands > Permafrost | place: Sweden: Stordalen...
AACGTCGCGGTCCACGTGACCGGGCCGCTGAAGCCGGGAACGAACGGCTCGGGTGCCTCGTACGGCATGCCGTCGAAAAAGGCTTCGGGAACCTGCGACGGTGCGTACGTGAGCGACCACGCCGAGTCGTTGACCCACCACCGCTGCGGGTCGCGAGTCGATGGATCGATCGTGATGGTGCTGTCGGGCAGCGTGATGACGTGCTTCCATTGCCTAAAGGTGATGCGCGACTGTCGCACGTCGATCCGAATAGGTTTGCTTCCCAAGTCGCCTTTATCGCGCGAGACGCCCTCAAGGACGCCGGAAAACCAGATCGTCGATCCAGTCTCGATGTGAGCGGTCGTATAATCTGTTGAAGAGCACTTGAGTGCTTGACGTGCACGACGGCCCAATTTTTTGAGCGCGCGCAGTGGCAGCGTAGCCGGGGAGCAGCGCCGCGGCCGCAACCAGGCAGATCACCCGTAAGGTCGGCAAAGTCCCTCTGATCGCAAGATGAAACAGATCATCGCTTCGTCGGCTGCCACAGCTCGATTTTCGTGCCGTCGGGATCGAGAATCCAGGCGAACTTGCCGTTCGGATCGGAGTCGTCGCGTTTGAGAATCGTGACGCCCTTTGCCTCCAGACGAGTGAGAAAAGCGTCGAGGTCGTCCACGGCAAAGTCGAGCATGAAGTCGCGCCGCGAGGGCGCGAGATAGCTCTCGCCTTCCGGAAAGGCGTTCCAAACCGCGACGGCCGGATGCCCTGTCGCATCGTAGCGGAATGTTGCGCCGCCCCACGGCTCCAGCGAAATGCCTAATACGTCCTGATACCAAGCCGCCAGGGCTTTGGGGTTCTTGCTGACGACGAAAATGCCGCCGATCCCTGTGATCCGGCCTGGCGGGTCGGAGGCTACCACGGCTGTAGCCGTCCAAATGGAAATCGATGCCACGAGGGCGCCAACGAGACCCACGTTCGCATATTATGCTCCCTTCTTAGTCGACCAGAAATGTCCGACGCTGCAACATTGTCACCATTAGGCTGTGTTCCTGGCCGCTCCGACTTTCGCATTGCGTGGTCGTCACCAACCCGGCTCGTGCGCCCAGTGCCGCGGATGGCGCAGCAAGGAGATGTGTCACGGGTAAGAGAGGCGAACCGCTACGACAACGTGGTGGCTCGACTGCAGCTTGCCCGCAGAGCCGCGATCAATCTGTGCGGTCTCTTCTGCCTTGCGGCCTCAGCGGCTCCGGTGCCGACGGCGACACCGCCCTACTTCGAGTCGGGCGCTGTCGGGCCAGTGATTTTGGCTCACAGCGGCCGCGCTTGGCACGGCCCGACGGGTCCAACGGTTGACGGCTTGGCGTTGTCGCTAACGCTAAGCACCTACACGCTGCATTTCAACAATATGGTTTTCGCGACGGTCGAGTTGCGCAACGTATCTGGTGAGCCGAAAAGCTCGTCCTTTGCCGCTTCCGGCACTACTTATACGGTAACGGTCATCAACCGGAACACAGGTGAAAGGAGAAGGTTCGAATACCGCTCCAAACTTGGCGCACCGAATGGGTACCAGCTGGCGCCCGAGACGTCGGTTTATCTATCGATTTCCCCCGAGCTCTCCTGGGCATGGTTCCCCCGGATCGGGAACTACGCGCTGGAAGCGCAGATCACGACCGCCAATGCGTCAATGACCTTGCGATCCGAGACGGTCGGCATGACCGTGCTGCCAGAGGCGGGGAATACCCTAGACGCTGGCGACGAAAGCAATTCCACGCCGGCAGGATTGCCGCAGGTCGGACTGGCTCTATCGCTCACCGGCGATTCCTCGGTTCATTTCGGAGATCCGATTTACGTCGAGCTGGAGATGAGAAACGTCTCCGACGAGCAAGCGTCAGCGAGCCTGGGGCTCGTCGCGGACGATGATTTTTCAATCGTAGATCGAGATACCGGCGAGGCGGTTACGCGCGTTCCGGGGCCTCCCAATCTAAGGGCCGCGACCGGCTTCCTCGCAGGCGGCCTCACGCTACTTCCACGACGATCCTCATACTGGCGCATTCGACTCGACGAAGTCTACCAAATCACAAAGCCGGGAACGTATTCCGTGCAAGTTACCACAAAGCCGATTCACGTGAGGAACGGCGATGACTCGGGTGAGGCAACGCTACGGTCCAACATGATCGCCATTCACGTCGTATCGCCTAACGTTTCGGTCGAGCAGCAGCGCAAAGCCGGCGTGTACGAGGACTCGTCGGCCGATACTCCCGCAGGGCCGGCATCGCACGGATTTGCTCTATCGCTCGGGAGTAGCTTTTCGAGCGCCCTTCTTGGCGCACCGCTTACGGCAACTGTCGAACTGAGAAATATCTCAGGCCGCCCGCAGTACGTTTTCTTCGGTTCGAGAGGACGAGACTACGGTTTCACGATTGTGAGCCACGCAACTGGCCGGGTGGCTCGCAATCTGCACACCGGTTCGGAGGGAAATCGGGCCTCTGCGCAATGGAACAGTTCCCCGATTTTCCCGGGTGCATCGCTCTACGGCTCGTTCCGTCTCGACTCGTTCGCAATTTTCAGCCGGATCGGCACTTACACTGTGCGCGTCGAAGGGCGGCCGATCATTAACGGTGTCCCTGTCGAAATGCAATCCAACGTGCTCACCATTACGATTCGATGATCGGACGCATTGCAGCCTTATGCCTGGCGGCGGTGGCGATTGCGGCGCCCCATTGGGCCACGGCGATCGGGATGATTCGCTGGAGTCCAGACGTCGTTCGCGATCTCCGCGTTCTGCCGGGCCGTCCCTTATCGGAAACCGTCTTAACGAAGACGTCGCAATCTATCGAGGTAACCATCGCCCTTGTCCCCATCGCCAACACAGCCTATGTCAGCGGCCCACGAGGAGGCGAAGGGCTCGATCCAAACGCCAAGGTCATCCTTCATTTTGTAAGCGCGCCGAGCGTGCGCGGATCGCCTCTAGAACATCAAATCAATCTCCCGGCCCTCCCCGCGGGGCTGTACCAGGTTCGCCTAGCGAGCCCAGAACGCACGGCCGTCCAAAATTTAAGCGTCGGCACTATCGGCGCGGTGATGAATCGCGGCAACAGCGGCGCCGTCGTCCTGGCGATCGATGCTCGCACGCTGCGTATGCGCCGGGACGTAGTCGTGCTGGACTACGGAGTGGGGGGAGTACGCCGATTCTTCCCGTCAAAGGACGGCCTGATTCACGTGCCCGCACCGGCAGCGCCCCAGGGTGTCCTCTGCTCGCCCGGCGACGTAGTCGTCGTCCGCGCTTCGGACGGGTCGCTCGTCTCATTCTCTGGGACGGGCTGCAGCTTGGCGCTGGCCACCTACTTTGATACCGACCGGCATATGTACCGGGCCGGCGACTGGGTTCATTATCGTATCTTTTCGCGAGACGCGACGACCAACACGTACGCGACCGTCGTAGGCGGCAATTTTTGGTATACGAAGGCGTCTCGGACTGTAGATCACGTAACGGATGGCGGCTTCATGCTGCCCCTAACCGCGAACGCTGACTATTGGAGCACCGGAGGATTTTACGTTGCGAATTCGGCTCATTCGAGGTACGAAATCGAAGCCGCGGCGCTGACGCCAGTTGTGGATGCGGGCGAGGCTGCACGTTTTGTGATTTCGGCGACCTTAGCGGACGGGACGCCCGCGACGGGGCTTCGGCTCCACTACGCATGGCATTCGACAAATTACGGCGCAAACTATACGTCACTGCAAGAGCGTGCCGGTGCTAACGGCGGTACGAGAGGCGACCCTGCTTACGGCGACGTTACGACGGACGCACAAGGTAACGCGATCGTTGCGTTGCCGGTCGAACATGACAACCTCGAAATGTACGTGTACGATCCAGATACCAATGAGTTAGTCACTTCGGCGCGCGCGGTCGTATTCGCTAATCGTGACAAGATCGCCATCACGGCGCCATTCTCCGACATGGCGCCCGCGTGCATCCCGCTCGCAGCTAGAGAGACGACCGCGCGGGGGGCTCCATTGTCCGGCCGTCGCATACATGTCGAAGTTCGGCCGGAACGAACTTACATATCCAATCCCTTGCCTGCGCCGGTGCTGACGCGCGAGCTCGTAACGAATGCAGACGGCTACGCCATCGCACGCTGGTGCCCGGCTGGAGCGGAAAAGGATTACACAATCGCCGCCGTGGATGAGCGTTCCGGGATTGCGGCTCCGTGGACAGGCGTACGCGTGACGCCGATGCCAAACTGGAGCTACACGATCGTGATTCTGTCGGCGGATACTCCGCGGGTGCGCCCCGGAACGACCGCCGGCCTAACCGCGACGAGCGCGAGCGACGGCGACGCGCTCGTCTCGTACGGTTCCGACTACGACATACATTCACAGAGCGCCCGTGTTGAGGACGGTCTGGCGCATATCGTCATGCAGGCGCCGCCGGAGCTGGACGATTTCGAAGTAGGGCTCGTTCAAGCGACGCGGGGTGGCGACGCCCGCGGCACCGCGCAGATCTCCGTTGTGCCCAAGACGCACCTGTTTCGCGTACAACTCGGCTGTGGGTGGCGTAAGGCATACTTTTGCGTGAGGGTTTCGAATTGGCGCCGTAAAGGGACGGACGCCCGGCTGTTCGTCGACATTACCACCGCGACGCGGGCTTCTATCGTCAATGAAATGGCGCGTTCTGGTGATGCATACGAGGCGCTTTACTCACCGCGCCGCCTTGACAACAGTCTCACCGCTTCGTTGGCGCCCATTTTCGGTGCGGCCGGCAGTTTAGGCGCGCCCGGAACCTCGTACCTCTATCCGCATTTACCCCCGCCGGAATCGAGGGGGCCTCCGAACCAGTCGCACACCGCGCCCGCCACTCCCGAGCCGAGTGCCCCCAAACCGCTCGAGGCGCAAACCGTGCTCTGGCTCAACGGCGTTCCGACAAATCCAATGGGATATGCAAAGATCTCGTTAACGCCCAAGCTGAAGACCGATCGCTATTATCTCATTCACGTCATCGCCTTAGGCAATCATGGTGAAATCGGAGAAGCTTATACGTGGATATTTGCCTAGAACTCGGGAGATTGCGCCGCTGCGCACTCAATTCGCGTAGGCCGCGCCGTCATCCAACCGCGTGGAATTATTTAACGGTTACCCTCAACGAAAAGACGCCCGCAAATACAGACGCGAAAAAAAAGGACCCCGCATTCGCGAACGCTGTGAGCGGGAGGGTCGGGAACTGTATTTCCCGATGCGCGTAGGCTACTTGAAATCTAGCTCGCCAATCTTATTTCTATAGCCTTCCGGAAACCACAGATTACCGTGCCGGCTTAGCACAATGGTTCCAAGTTGGTATTTCGGTTGGCTCCCATTTAACCGCATTGGGCCCCTGAGGTTTAGCAACCGTCGACCTGTAGCAGAACCTTCATCGCTCGAGAGGATGCCCCCCAGCATCCTTAACGTTTTATGCGGCCTCCTGATTTATGATCCGCTCGGCGGCGCGAACAGCGTCGTAAGGCGAGCAGCTGGATGGCTCTGTCGAGTCCTTGAATACGCGCGTTACGCCTTGCTTATATCCTGGCGATTCGTAACGGCGATTCGCGTATTTTGCCGCTCACTTCTACGTTGCAGCTTTTGTCATCGAAACGCTCATGGTACTCGCGGTACTCGTGGATGAAGCGACCCTTCGGTTTCTGGACGATTCAAGGGCCTATCTGCGTTAATCGTTTGCCGCCATTCGAGTGCGACGGCACGTGGTCGCGCACGATCGCGGCAAAATCCTGCAGCCTGTCAGTTGGAATGCTCCGCTTTGGAATGCACATGACGGAATTGCCGCGGATGAATAGATATAAATTGTTTTTCTCCACGACACTGTCAAAGTAATCCCACGAAAAGTCGGCTTGTGCGTTTTGCCCTACCCAGCGGACACGGTCAGGAGTAAAAGTGTAGACCGCATTTACGTCATGCATCCGCCGGTATACTTTACGCAGGATTTGACTATTGATTTGGGCGGGAATCATCCTGTTCATGGCTAAAGCAATGGCGAAAGCCACCAGCGCAACTGCACCTGCTCCCGAAGGGAGCGAACCCCATGTTTCAGCGACACTAAACGACAGCGCACCCGCGCCGACAGCAAGAAGCATCCAGAGCGTACCCTTCGTGCTGCGCGACCAGACGTAAGCCTTATGCCATTCCTTTACACATTCCTGATACTCGCGCAAGGTAGTATCTGGCTTGACAGTGATTTCATCCATCAATGGAGCGCCCTCGGCAGGGTTGGTTAGTCATCTGATCTGACCGTTCCGTTCTAAAATGGTCCTTTTCGGACCCATGGTGTGACACGAGTGTGACACGAAAGCCCCCGTGTGCGCTAGGGAACCCGGTGCCCTCTAGCGACCTTCTATCAAAGTGAGGGACCTGGGCGCAGCACTAGTCTTTCTGGCAGCATTTGTTTCGACCGTGAACACCTTCCCGGCGTTTGCGCTGGACTCTGACGACGGGCCTTCACGTGCCGTTGCCGCGGTACGCCACGACCTTCCGATCTTACTGGCAGACTCGTTGGCGTATTACGAAGTGCGGGCAGTGCCGGTTATCGAATGGGTAGTGACCGACGGGCGTCAGGCCGTAGCGGAATGGCGAGCGGATCAGACGCGAGGTGTAGTCGTGTTGCGCTTTCGATCTGGAAGATGGTGGTGGCGTGGAGCAGCGTCAACCCCCATTGACCGTGATACCGACAAAATCTGGACCTGGCTCAGCGTACCCGGAAAGGACCTCAGCTTCTGCGGAGGTAGCAAGTTGGGCCCACCGTCGGCACGAGACTTGCTGACGCAGGGCTTCATTGACAAGTCTTTGGCGGCCCGTGTTTCGGGAAGACTCGGCCCGACACCGCAGACAGGGGTCGTTGAGATAGCTACCTGCGATTCATTTGGCGAACGTTGGGAGGGGAATACGACGGACGGCTACGCCGCCAACTTCTTTCACCCTAAGGACGATCTGCCAGTGCGGTTTACTTTAAATGGACGCGGGCCGGCTGATTGGCAACGGCCCTCTAGGCGAGATTCAGAGTTGTATTACGTTTTCAGGCTATCGGCGCAGAAGCCCGCGGCAGCAAAGTTTACTGCAGGATCAACATTCGACGTTTGGTTTCCGTTTGTTCTTGATACCAAAAAGGTCTACAGATTACGCATAAGCCACATTGTCCCGGATTTTCAAGTCGCGCCTAGGAGCACCAAGAACAACGTATTGCATTTCGTGCTGCCTGCGTTTGAAATACACGAAGGAAGCACCGCACTTGGCGAGGTTGACGCTGAAAGCCCATAAAGGGATGGTTCGAGCATGATCCGGCGGTCCCAGTGCGCCTGACCGCCGATGTCCTCGCGGATCGTGTTATTATGCAAGGCTTTTTCGCCGCTCTGGCTCCCGGCCAGTCCCGACCGTTCCCGGCCTTTTCCGACCGCTCCGTTAGAAAATGTTAGAAAAACTCAGCCCCTGCGGGCCGAGACTCCCGCGCAGCCGGCTTTAGCGTAAATCACGGCATGTGCTTGCGATGAAGCAGTCTCGCGCGACCTTTCGCGGCATACCCCCCACCCTCCAACCACCGTGCGCGCGTGCGCGAGGCTCGCGATGGGGCGTCAAGAGCCTAGTGATCCAGAGGCATTCGAAGTGCCCGTCCATATGGACGCCGAACACGTGTCGCGACCACATATGGGCGTCGCTCTGTCAGCCGCGTGACAAGTGTTCAGCTAGGAACCGGCGGCTTGCCCTGGAATTGTGCATGATCGATGTGTTTTCGGTATCGAGGGACGATAATCGAGGAGACGATAGATGAAGGCTTCAACTTCTGGTCGCTACGGTTTAGGCATTTGCGCGGCTGTTGTAGTGCTTTGCGGATGCAGTGGATTGCGTGCGGCGATGCCGATCTCACCGCCGCTCGCGAATCCGCAAAATGTCCGTTCGCAAACCGGTAGCGGGTTTCAGTCGCTGCACGATTTCAGCGGAACGCCGGATGGCTCATTCCCGCTGGGCGGCCTGGTGGCAGTCAATGGAACGCTTTACGGCACAACGTCCGTGGGCGGGTCGACGAAGGGAGCGACGTGCGCACGCTTCGGTTGTGGCGTCGTCTTCGAGATCAGCAAATCCGGCTCCGAGCACATCCTTTACGGCTTCAAGGGCAGTTCAGATGGGGCACAGCCGCAGGGAAGTCTCACCGAGTTGGACGGTGCGCTGTACGGCACGACGACCTACGGCGGCAGCGGCTGCCAGACCTCCGGCGGTTGCGGGACCGTCTTTAAAATAAGCTTGACGGGAACGGAACACGTAATCTACAGGTTTAGAGGCCGCACCGACGGCGTGAGCCCACAATATAATGAATCGCTGCTTGCCTACAAAGGTGCGCTCTACGGCACCACTGGTGGAGGCGGTTCATACCACGACGGAACCGTGTACGAGGTCACGCCGTCGGGCAAGGAGCGTGTTCTCCATAGTTTCGGAAAGAACTTAGAAAAAGATGGAGCAGGCCCGACCGGCAATTTGATCGCGTACGAGGGAACGCTCTACGGCAGCGCCTATAGCTTCGGCAAAGGCAATGCCGGCGTGGTCTTTGCAATCACCACGTCAGGTAAGGAGCGCATCTTATATAATTTCCAGGGTGGCTCCGACGGCGCCGAGCCGAACGCATTGATCGCCGTCAATGGCGTTTTCTACGGAACAACAACGTACGGTGGGAGCAGCAACTGCTACGGCGGCTGCGGCACCGTTTTCGCGCTAACACCGTCGGGTGAAGAAAGCGTGATCTATCGCTTCCAAGGCGGTAGCGGCGACGGCGCGAATCCCGGTTCGGGCATCAGTTTGGTGACCGTCACGCACCATAAGGGTGTGCTTTACGGTACGACCGACGACGGCGGCTGTCCTGGCGGTAGCCCCAGCGGATTGTGCGGCACAGTCTTCGCTGTGAGCACGTCGGGGGTGGAGAACGTGCTGTTTAACTTTCAAGGCTTTTCGAATGGGTTCTTCCCGTCCGCTCCGCTTGTGAGCACTGGTCGAATGCTTTACGGAACGACATACGCCGGCGGGGAATCGTGCTATGACAGCGGCGGCACAGGTGGCAGCGGATGCGGCACCGTCTTTAGCATCTCACCGTAGCACAGCACAGAGGCTGCGGCGCTGTTTTCTCTGTGACCGGTTTGCACCTTACCGCCGCGCTTTGGCACACGCGCCAGTCAATACTCGATCCCGTCTAGTTCCGCGTTCGCCGACGACTGACTTGCGGAAAAAGACATCGAGCCGTCATCCTCGTAGTAGAGGGGCATCCACGTCACTCTTTCGCGCCGTACACCCCGCCCCAAACACGTGCGCGCGTGCGCGACGCTGGCGGCGCAACGTACCACCCCCTCGCGCGCCGAAGGAACCTCACGCGACTCTTTTCTTCGATAGAGCGAAGCGCGTTATTTGGGTGCCTCGCAACGGGGTTTTGGAGATAATAGCGTTATCAGTAGGAAAACGATGCGAACAGTTTGGGAAGATGCCTTCTCAACTTCCGCGTGGCGGTGGCTTTCATGGCTTGGGTTTGATCCTGAACAGCGGAGCTGCCTTAGCCCTCCCAAACGGAATCAGGGCGTTCGTCGCGAGTCACGGCTAGTAACGAAAAGGGTTCCGCTGTTGCACATTTGTTGCACGGAGCCCGAAAGTATCGTGAAAACCCTTGTAAAATAAGGAGAATTTTAGCCCCAGCGGGATTCGAACCACTTCTAGGGGGTTCCGGAGATTCCCGACCGCTACCGATCCGTGTTATTCTGCAAGGCTATTTCGTCGCTCGGTTCCCGACTGATCCCGTCCAGTCCCGACCCTTCCCGACCGCTCCGTTAGAAAATGTTAGAAAATCCGCCTCGTTGGGGCTGACTCATTCGTGAGCCGGCTGCCTTTGTGGAAAGCCCAATGGAAGGCATTTCGGGGATAGGCCTCTCCCTCTCTGTTATTGCTTTGGACGCTGACCATCCAGTACATGGCGAAAGCCGCCAGCGGGTGGTAGTTCACATGCTACTCTTCGAAAAGATAACTAATCGGGTATTCCCCATTAAAAGCCTTTCCAAGTGTTCGCATCGGAGGGCGTGGCGGGTTTTTGCACCTCGGTCTGCGACTCGGCTCGTTCGATTGCATCCTGGAGTGGATCGCCGGCGGGCAGCGCCGGCTCGATCGGAATCGCCGGGTCGACCTGCCGGAGGGTGCGCTCGGCCACGCTGCCGGCCGGTGCAACGATCGTGAATCGCGAATAACCGAAGCGCCCGCACAACTGCACGATGGCATCTGCCGCCGCCGAGTCCAGCGAAGTGATGTACGCTAAATCAATCACGATCTTGCGCGGGCCGCCCGCGTACGCTCTTTCTATGACTTGTTGCCAAGCCGCGACGCTCTGCGCGCTGGCCGTCCCCTTGGGAGCAAGTACGAATCGTGAAGATGTTGCGCCGGCGCCTTGCGCCGACTGATTTTGCCCGAGCTGGACGTCTGCAGGCTTGCTTGAGAATCCAAAACGTATCGTCGGCTTGACGATAATGCTCTTCGCGGAGACGCCCGGTGTGTCGGCGACCGAGGCGAGGGACGACTCGACCGAACGGTTAAGTTGGCTAAGCCGCTGTATGACCGTGAAGGCGATGTACGCTGCGAACCCAGAGAGCAACATACCAACAGTGTACAGACGGTGCCACGTATTAAAGGGATCGGTGAACCACGCAACGGCAGTCACGACCGCTAAGGCGGCGAAGAAAGCGCCGCACAAAGCGACGACGGCTCTAAGTGAACTGACAGTTCTCAAAGATCCTTGGCGCATCAAAACGACCGAAACGGCCGCCAGCACAATGCCGGCAGCATACCCAATGAGCAGTACTGAGGACGATATCATCGATCCAGCCTTTCGGCTGGCTTGCTAGGTCTTGCCTGCTTTTGCCCGAGAAGCTGGTTTGCGCGCATGAAGATCGCGTCGAACATCGGAACGGTCAGCTTGCCGGTATTTGTGTTCTGGCGGCTGGGGTGATATGACGCGATGACCACGATGCTCCGCGGCCAGCTGCGCGCCCGCAGCTCGGCCCCGTGGGCGAACGCGGTCCGCTCGAATGCGAAGTCGCGCTCGCGCAGCACCTTCAATACGGCGGTAAAGGCGACCGAGCCGAGCGCGACGATGACTCGCGTCAAGCTCACGGTAACGTGGAGGCGGCTTCTAGAGCTGTCGCGCAGCGTTCCAAAAGGGTCGCCAATTGCTCGGTTTCCGTTTGGCCGATCAGCATTCGCTGTTCGATATCCAGTATACGCTTGCGCGCCTCAAGGCACTTCGCCCGGCCGCGGAACGATGGCGCTGCAGCGACGTCAGCCGCCACCTAGGCTCATTCACCACTCCGATCGTGGCTCGCAGTATGCCGCCTACGAGTACGTGCGGGAGGAGGAAGTTTTGATTTGCGATTACGCGCACGTCGCCGACGCCGTTCGTTCGATGAGACGTTATCTTGAGGTCACCTATAACCAGCGGCGCTTGCACTCGGCGCTCGGCTATCGACCGCCGGCAGAGTTCGAGGGCCTCTATCTCGAAGCCCAATGCCTACCTACCCCAGCTTAACTTTGTGTATCAAAAACGGGGTCCATAACCCAGTCAATTTCACCGAGCAATCCATGATGGCAGATCCCAATTAACGTAGGGCCATAAAATGAAGGACCACTCTGACGTTAGCTGGTTCAAAAAAGGAGAGGCCCTGGCCAGGCTTATTGGTGCGCGGTTCATCTAGGTCTCGGAGCGGCCGCGATGAAAGAGGCCGCGAGGCGACAAATGTTTGATGATGCCAAGACTCGAGCGGCCTCAGCATATAATGCTGCCGCCGACTTTTTCGACGCAGCTCCTCTGTCGTTCTGGGATCGGATTGGCCGGCGAACGGTCGAACGTATGTCCCTCAACCGTGATGCACGCGTCCTCGATGCGTGTTGCGGCGCGGGAGCCAGTGCGATTCCCGCGGCTGAGGCAGTGGGCGCGGGCGGGCGTGTGTTAGGCATCGATTTAGCTGAGAATCTTCTGCAATTGGCGCGCGTAAAGGCACGGCGGCGTGGCGTGCTCCAGGCCGAGTTCCGGCTCAAAGATATCGAAACGCTGGATCCTTCCGCTGAAATGTTTGATGCGGTCATCTGCGTGTTTGGTATCTTTTTCTTGCCCGATATGCCGGCAGGTGTCCGTTGCCTCTGGCAAGTTCTCCGACCTCGTGGCCAGATGGCCATTACCACCTGGGGACCGCGGGTCTTCGAGCCCGGCAGTTCCGCTTTCTGGAACGCGGTGCGGGACGAGCGGCCGGAGCTGTACAAAAGTTTCAACCCCTGGGATCGAATCGGCGATCCGGACGCGCTCGCTGCAATGCTGCTTGAAGCCGATGTACAGGCGAACGAGGTCGTCGCGGAGGCAGGCATCCAGCCTCTGCACTCGCCAGACGACTTTTGGACGATCGTGTTGGGGTCCGGATACCGGAGTACCGTCGAGCAACTGAATCCAGGAGCACGCGAGCGCGTCCGAAAGGCTACCCTGGATTCCCTATCCGAGCAGTACGTCCGAAGCGTCGAAACTAACGTAGTGTTCGCCATCGCCCGAAAGCCCTAATTTCTGGCCGTAAATCGCAGTACACAAATCTGAGAAAGCCTGCAGCGCGGAAACGGGAACGGCGGGCGGGGTAGTTGCACGTCTACTTCGACCCGGGCGCGGCTGCCGCCATCGTGTTTGAAACGCTCTGCGGTTAACTCCGACTTTTCAGGCGGTTAGAAAATGTTAGAAAAGAGGGGCCTGAAGACGCGAAAACCCTTGTAAAATAAGGAGAATTCATAGCCCCAGCGGGATTCGAAGTCTAACACAGCGGTCCTGGCCGTTCCGTGTGGCTACTGAATAGCTCGATAGCGTAAGGGTTTTCGCGCTGCCTGGTTCCTGACCGATACTGCCCAAAACGACCCGATTCGGACCCCTCTGATGCATTCTTGATGCACGACAGCCCCAGCGGGATTCGAACCTTTGTCCCGTCGGACGCCGTAGATGCGGAAGACACGCAAGGACGGGAAACGAGCACGAATCCGGCGTTCAGCGCCCTTCCATCGCGCCGATCACCGATTCCCTAACCTTCCGTTTCTTCGGCGTTCTCGGCGCTCTGATACCCCCGATTCGTTACCCGATTCGGGGGTATCACGGAGAGATCTTAAAGACGGTCCCGCATCCGAAGGTGCAACCCAAGCCGGAACCACCGTAAAGCGTTGTGCTGTAGAACTCGCCGTTCAGGACAGTTAGATCCGCCCCCGGGATTGCGCCGTCCTTCGGGTCGCCTTTGAAATTGTAAAGCACGGTTTCTTTGCCGGACGTGCTCACCTTAAAGACGGTCCCGCATCCCGTTTTGCAACCCACGGAACCACCGTAAAGCGTTGTGCTGTAGAGCTCGCCGTTCACGACAGTCAGACCCGCTTCCGGGAGTGCGCCGTCCTTCGGGTCGCCTTTGAAGTTGTGGAGCACGGTTTCTTTGCCGGACGTGCTCACCTTAAAGACAGTCCCGCATCCCGTGGTGCAACCCAAGCCGGAACCACCGCGGTTTGCAAATGTCATCAAGAGGCATAGTCGTCGGCCATCGTCTCCATTTATGACGGATCGGTATACTGACTCGTAAGCAGATCCTGGAGGCGATCGCCTCGCGGTCAGCCGCAAACAATGGATACATCAACGTGCCGATGCAGATCGCCTGCGCGGTGTTGCGGTTCGTGAATTTGCAAGATTACCGTAGCGCCTGTAGGTCAAAAGTTCGATTCCGATGCCCTGCTCGCGTTGGCCTGGCCGAACCGAACCTCTAAGTTTGACAGGATGTCGCGCGGCTGCCGCCAATGCGCATCCAGCATGATTTGGCACTCGTGAGCAAGCACTCGTCCAATGCCGCACGAAGAATTGTACCTAAACGATATGATCGCCGACGAATTGCAAGAATGCTGGAGAAGGTATGAGTCGGCGAGTTTTGGCTGAAGCACGCCGCGCGTGGAGCTGTCCTCTTGTCGAAGCAAGGGACGAGGCGACGAGGGTCGCTTTCAAGGCTACACGGTGTAGCGGGAGTATGCGGGCCAGATGAGCCCTGACATCGGCGCGGGTATGCGACCCAGCAGGTCCCCATTCAAGAGCACGCGACTCGTAGCGTCTGATGCGGCTCGACTCATTGCCTTTGGAAAGCCTCCGATTTGGGCGCTCATTCTAGTGCCGATCACCATCTTGTTTACGTCACTCATCTCGGTACTACCGCCACTGCTCATCGGCGATATGATCGACGCATTGCAACGACGGGATGCTGGAAGCGCCATGCTGCAGCTATTGTATTACGTTGCCATAGCGGTCATTTTTGGCCTCGTCCACCTGCTCAGTAGTTTTGCGACAAACGTGTTCAGCGAATCGATGGCGCGAAACATCCGAATCGGCCTGTTTGCGAAACTCAATCGAGCTACATTCCAGTCTATCACTGCTTTCCGGCTTGGTGAGATCATCAACAGAGTTGTCGGTGATGTCCAAACATTATCGACACTTTCTGAGTACTCGCTATTCCCGACCTTGTCCGGGATATGCACACTTGCAGCGCTCATCGCAGCGATGATGCATGAGGATTTTCGGCTAGGCATTCTGGCCGTTGGTCTTGCATTATTGACTTTGGCGCCACTGCATGTCGCTGCCCCGCGAATCGCTAGTTTGGCGAAGTGCCAGTCGGAAGCAGCAGATGACTTCTATGGAACACTTAACGAGTCTGGAACTCTTTCCGCGCTTGCATTGCTCCGCATTGCCGCCGCAGCCAGGCGGCAAATGGATAAAGTGCGCGCTGTCACTCATCGGATGTTAACGCTCAACATCAGACAAGGTGTCGTTTCTGATGTCGCAAGTCTCGCCTCGGCGCTGGCGGGCACTCTGGGCCCGGCGGCAATCATGGCCGCCGGTGCCTATTTAGTGGTTCGTGGTGAAATAACTACTGGAAAGATCGTGACAATGCTTCTCTACCAATCTCGGATTGCTGGCCCCTTTGCGTCGATTTCAGCGCTCCAGATTGTATTCGCGAGACTGAGCGTCACTACGCAACGGTTGCTCGAGATACTTGACCTTCCCGATGAACGCTCTGGAAGCATACCCTTTTCGCTTGGGCAGTTGGTCGCGCGCAACTTGAGGGTACAACGCGGTGAGCGAGCGGTGCTTGTTGACGTTGAACTCAAGATTGATCGTGGTTGCCATGCGGCGATTGTCGGGCCGAGTGGGTCCGGCAAGTCCACTTTCGCGTCCCTCATCACCCGTCTATATGATCCTGATGAAGGCGTAGTCGAGATCGATGGAATCGACTTGCGCCACTTCCAATTAGAATCCTTACGGTGCGCCGCAACAGTGGTTCCCCAAGAGTCGCTTGTCTTCGATGCTTCATTGCTCGAAAACATCATCCTTGCGAACCCTTCTGCCGGATCTGAGGAGATCCGCCACGTCATTGACACCTGCAGACTGCAAGAGGTAGTCTTGCGTCTCCCAGCTGGAATCGCAACGGAGCTTGGGCAGGGTGGCTTTCGCCTTTCAGGCGGTGAACGCCAACGGATCTGCTTAGCACGCGCGCTCCTTCAGCACCCTTCTCTCCTCATATTAGACGAGGCACTCTCCGGTGTCGACTTTGAGTTGGAGCGAAGAATTCTTGCCGACATCCGTGACTCTTTTCGGGACCGCACGCTCATTGTGATCACGCATCGCGTCGCTTCAATAGCGGACTTCGCCCGAATCTTCGTCATGCATGAGGGTGAAGTTGTGGCTCACGGCACGCATGAAGCTCTCCGTCGCTGTAATGATTGGTACGCCACGTTGGCAGCGCCGAGTCCCACGCCCACGGCACTATGAAGAATCGGAGCCGAAGAACCATATACCATGCATATGTGGACTGTGTTGCATGTCGTACTCCTCTCCTGCCACTTCGGGTTGCACAGGATATCTTCGTTTCGAGCGATCCACTGCTCGCATTGCGCGACCTCTTCGTTAAGAATCCACTCGTGCGACAAGCACTGCTCCTCGCATCTCCGTCTCTTTCATCCGCAGTCGACGCCTGGCTTGCGGGAAGGGCGCTTCGCAATCCGCATACTCCCCTACGGGCCTTGGCCTATGTCATGCGAATGGCCTGGCGACCGACTCCGTTAGGTATCTGTTCTGGAATCGGCATGATCGAGATTGGAAACGAAACGACGTTAAGTATCGATGCTGATGCACGAGCTACGCGAATGCGCCCAGATATGACACTCTTGTTTGAAGTGGTGAAAGAGCTCGAGAGTAGTGAGGATAGGGGACGTGTGCGATTCGTCACGAATGGAGCCGCGATTGAAAGTGGTGGGCGCCTATATGTGACAAACGTCGAGCTAACGAATGCTACGTTATCTGGTGAAGACACTGTCACAGAACAACGCCCAGTTTCCTTAAGGAATACCGAGGGCGTAAAGTACGTCCGCGAGATTGCGACAACTCTCGTTCCGTACGATAGCATCGTGGATAAATTCGCACACCGCTTCCAGATCAGTACCGAGGTGGCGCAACGAGCAATTGATCAGCTTATCGAGGCCGGGGTCCTGATTTCCGAGTTACGCGTGTCGCCGCTGGACGATCCGATCGGTTATCTCCTATCGCGCATAGGCGCGATCAGCCCCAAGAGGGGGTCGGCGCTGAATCGTGCGCTTGTTGCCGCTGAACAGTTAGACGCCAAACCGTTTTATTCTCGAACTTTCGCGTCATACTCAGCGATAATAAATGGCTTTGCGGCGCTGGTCGAAAAACCACCAGGACAGGTAGTGCAGATCGACCTGCAGTCGCCGCTAAAAGGGACACTCAACCGTATGGTATTGAGCGAGGCAGCAAAGCTTGGAGAATATTGGATAGGCTTGGGTGTACCAGTGACTCTCAGCCGTTTTCGCGAGCGCTTTGTCGCGCGCTACGAAGGCAGTGAGCGCATGGTGCCATTACTGGATCTGGTTGATCCCAGCTTGGGACTCGGCGTTCCAGAAACATTAGCACCTGCGCAAGTGCAATCTCGTGAACGTGACGCGCTTGTCGTGCGGTTGGCATGCGCGGCGCTTCGAGACCGTTCGGAGGAAATCGAGCTGTCAATGGAAGACTTGGCGACGCTGAGTACTCCCCTCCAGTCCGATGAATCCTTGGGCTCGATCGAAATTGGGTTTCAGATCGCCGCCGCCTCACACGGCGCTATCGATCGAGGCGAATATCGCATCGTGCCTTCATCTTTTGAGTTCTCGACTCGCGCAGGGAAAAGTTTCGGTCGCTTCATGCATTTGTTTGAAAGTCAGGTCAAAGAGAAGATTCGACACTTGGCAAACGTGAATCGCGAGCCAGACGCCATTACCGCTGAGTTTAGCTATGCTCCGCCAACTGTGCGCAGTTACAATGTCTTGATTCGACCGCAAATGTTTGACGCCGAACTCCGCGTCGGGATCGGAGGTCCTCCTGCGGTGGGTGAGCTCATGCTGAGTGATCTCTGGGTCGGTCTGGAAGGTGAGCGCTTCTTTCTGTGGTCGAAATCTCGGCAACGACGCGTCGCCCCGACAGAAAGCCACCTCTTTAGCACATCGCGATTTGCTCCCAATCTGTGCCGGTTCCTTTCGATGCTCTCTTGCGACGGGAAGCGACTCATTCAAGGCTTCCCCTGGGGTTCGGCTGCGCTGCTTCCGGTGCTTCCTCGTGTCCGCGTGGGGAGGGTCGTTCTGTCACCTCGTTCCTGGATGTTACCCACGTCGGAGTTAGGTGATAGTTCACACACGACCGAGAATGCACTCAAAAACTGGCGTAGTGAATGGTCGTTACCTCGGTATGTGTTCTTGCAGGAACTAGATCAGAACCTGCCAATCGACCTTGAGTCAACTGTAGCGGGACAATTGCTGTTGGATCAAGTAGCTAGTGATTCGAGCACGTTTCGCTTAACAGAGGTACTTCCCGAGCCTAGTGAAAACTGGATACAGACAGGGGAGGGAGCATCTGTTGCCGAATTCGTGATCTCGCTGGTGTCGAAACCTCTCGATGGCGTGACCCAACCACGTCCTAGACCAATTATGCTGCAGCCCCGTCCTCGGCAAGGGCCGGGGTCTGAATGGATCTACGTCAAGCTGTACGTTGGCAAACAAGCGGCAGAAGATTTGCTAATACGTCAAATTAAACCAATGCTGAAGGATCTGTTAGATACGCGGGACGTCGAGCGCTGGTTTTTCGTACGTTACGTTGATCCAGACTATCATCTGCGCTTGCGCCTTCGCGCGGCAAGTGAGCGTGCGAGCGTTACCCGAGAGCGCATCTTAAAGACGTTCGAAACTTGGCTTAGGTCTGAGGAGCTAATGCGTTACAGCATTGATACTTACGATCCAGAGTATGAACGGTATGGTGGGGTTGATGCCATTGACGCGGTTGAACGATTCTTTGAATTTGACAGTAATGAATCATTACAGCTGATAGCCAGCACAAGCGAGACCCCCGACGTTCGGGTTGAGGCTTCGGTTGAATCATTCTCCAATTGGCTGGCGGGAGATGACCTTTCAGAGCTAGGTTTGAAAGCCTTCGATCTAGCACCAAGACGCACCTTACCTCCTTTGGACCGGATTGCGCTAAAGCGGCTAAACGTTCGCGTGCTCGATCCCGTAAACGCTGGCGTTCGCGATGCCCTTCTTGGTGATAGAGACGAGGAGCGATTGCTCTCGCTTTTCCACATGCATTGCAATCGACTCGGGATAGAAACAGACGTCGAACCGCGCGCTGTTGCTCTACTGAGAGCACTACTGCTTGCGCGCAAGCGCCAACATCCTTTTACGATGTAACGAGCATCGAAGTCTCATGCGATCGCCAACATGCACAATCAGAAAGTCGCTCCTTCCACTGGGCCTGGCAGAGCGCGCGCGCGCGATGGCACTCCAGATTGGTCAGCGGCTGTTGGAGGACGAAAAGAATGCACCGATTGTTGGGTGTGGCCTTGGCGGCGCTTCAGGAATGGCTTTGGCTTTCGATGCGCTTGCGCAGGCAACGGCGGACCCAGCGTATTTTCAATGGGCTCATGCTGCGCTTCGTCGGGCCGCCATAGTGGATGACCCATCGATCGGGCTCTTTTCGGGCCTGTCTGGTGTACGAGCCGCTGCCGCCCTGTTCTCTAAACGCGACCCCCGCTATGGAAAACTAGTTGAGCAGTGCGATAGTTTTATCGAGTCGCGGTTGCCGAAGACAAATAGGCGAAATGGCGAGTGGGGATTCTACGACGTCATTAGCGGCTGGTCTGGAGCCCGCTTAGCTCGCGGCGTTAAGGAAGGTGGAAGCCGTGATAGGTTGGTCGATTTGCTCGTTTGGCTGATGGCCGACGACTCTCGCTGGCGTTGTGTACATCCTCGCAAACCCGGAAGACCCCGTGAGAACGACCAAAGTATGGCACATGGCATAGCTGGCGTACTCGCAACGCTCGCGCTTACCATTAGCGAGGCTGACGACGAGTCACATGCGTTACTTCGCGTTCAAGCGGACGCACTCGTAAACTCGTCAGTAGCTTTTGGTGATCGAGTAACTTGGTCCGCCGATCGCCGCCATCCACCGCGCGGTCCTTCCACGCCAAGTTGGTGCTATGGAACCCCTGGTATCGCTAGCGCGCTTTACTCCACGAGCCGCCTGTTAAATGACAGCAGTCTGGAGGCCTTTGCTCTAGCGGCCCTGGAAGGAGATGCTTCATTAGATCCAGCCGATTGGGGCCTCACCGACCACGCACTTTGCCACGGCACGCTAGGAGCTGCCATGGTTTTCGCGAGCGCTGGACTGTTGAGCGGGCGAGCCAAATTGCTGCGGGCGGTCGCCAATGTCGTGACCTACGCGTTGGAAACGCTTGAACGGGATGGCGGAGCTTGCTGGACGCTTGCCCCTGATCTTGCCTCTAAGCATGATGCCGCCGGTGAATTAGATGGTGCCAGCGGAGTATTACTCGCCCTTCTAACGCTTGCGGGAGATGCTGAATCTTCTTGGCTACTTTACCACGGCGTAAAGCCGTTTACCTTAACGAGAAACGAAGCCAAGCCCACACGTTAACCCTGCTTTTCGATTAGCGGAACTCGGAACATCTCGTAAGGCCGCGCAAAGTTTCGGGAAACATACCTGGCTCTCGCCTGAGCGGGCCGCGGAGTTAGGAGCGGCGTAGCTCCGGATTACACCATGCAGAGGCGAGTATGCCGTGAAAACAATCCTACTGGACTAGCATCATTTATTTTGGCAACTCCCGCGGATGCGCTCGCCGAACTGACCTGTAGGCGCGGATTCGGACAGACGGAGACTGTGAGTTCTCGGGCGGTAAAGCCCGGCTAGGAGTGCGAAAGAGCCGATTCACCGAGGCGCGGATCGTGGGGATTCTGCGAGAACTCGACGCCGGCGGAACGGCAACAGAGCCCGGGAGCAAGCACGGCATTCATGCCAATACCATCCGCCTCTGGAAAGACCGCTATGGCGGCCTCGACACCAGTGATCTGGTTCGCTTAAAGCAGCTCGAGGATGAGAACCGGCGCAAAGAGCGGATCATCGCTCGCCCGTCGCTGGAGGTCGACGCGATGAAGGAGCTTATCGAAAAAAACGGCTGGCGCCCTCGCAGCGGCAAGAAGCGGTGAGGGCGTTGGAAGACCGGGGCCTCTCGATCGTGCGGGCCTGTTAGCTCGCCGGCTACAACCGCAGCAGTCTCTATTACCAGCGTAAGCAGGTCGACGATCCTGCACTCAAGGCACGGATGCACGAGCTCGCGCACGAGCGGCCGCGCTGGAGCTGGCGACGACTCTTCACCGTCCTGCGCCGGCGAGAGGGCTACGACGTGGGCGAGACCCGGTTTCTGCGGCTGTACTGCGAGCTGCGGTTACAAGTGTGGCCGCGCAAGAAACGAAAAGTGAACTACATCCGCGGAGTTCTGATTACGCCAGCAACGGCTCCCAACGAACGCTGGTCGCTCGCCTTCACGCACAATCGGCTCGCCAGCGGTCGCCAGTTCCGCGCCCCAACGGTCGGCGACGACTTCACCTAAGAATGCCTAGCGCTGGAGATTGGGCTCTGAGTTTACGAGCCATAAGATGTTACGCTGGGCTGCAGAGCATCGTGTTGAGCTGCATTTCATTCAGCCCGGCGAAGGCCGACGGAAACGCCAGACGCCGAATCCCTCAGCGGCCGGATCCGCGACGGGCTGTTCAATCTACACAGCTTCACCAACGTCTTCGAGACACGCGCGGCCGAGGCGTGGCGATGCGACTTCAACGAAAACCGACCGCACTCTACCCTCGGCTACCAACCCCCAAAGGAGTTCAAGGCAAGTTTAAAATCAACCCACCTTCACAGTTATCACCTGCCTGAATTGCACCTTCAGGTCAGAACTCGCATGGTGCATTCAACGGACTATCCCAGTCCATGAATTGAATTATGAAGATCTATTTCGGTGCTGCTCCATGACCGCGAACACACCTGTTAGGAAAAGCCCCTCGCGTTGCCAGCGATCAATGTTTGAAACAGCACATCTTGAGACCACAAGTGCACGTGCAGTTACTATATGTACATGCCCAGCTGCATGGATTAGCATTACTGCCCACGATATCGGGTTTGGTTGCCCGCTCGCCAATTTTTAGATTGAAGTCTAGAAAATCTAGGCTCATCGGGTTGTCAGCATGCATTTCTTGTTCCTTTCACGTTTTGCGCGATTCGGTCGCCCTACGAACTCTAGGATCTCCAAAACTTACGTCTCGTGCCGCTCGGAAACCTGCGGAGCGAGCATGCATTTTCAAGGTAGCTTGCTATGAGGACGAGCATGCACTCGCAAGGATGTCTGCGGTTCATTAGCCTACTGCTACCCTTTTTTAGCCTACCATCGACTAAGGGGGAAAAAGCCTCTGCCCTTGCCGACAGTTTTGTCACGTTAGCAGAGGATCGACGCAGGTTTCGAGGATGCAAACTCACAAATCGATTTCAGTGGCAAACTTGGGGGGAGCAGGAGCTACCCTCGCCGCGGTAGCTCTGGAAGGACTGGTGCCCCAAACTCGGGCCCAAAATTGGGAGGGAATGACGTCCATGGCTTCGCGTTCGCCAAGGCTCTGACCCAGGCCGGACCTCCTTGGGCACTGATCGGATTCAGCGTGGCGTTCGCGGTCACGTTTGCTTGTGGATTCGCATTATGGCGCACGAAGCTTCGCGATCCACGATTGGACAGGGGATTTTCGGGCGTTGCGGGCCCCTACGATGATCCGGCATTCGTCCAGCGCGATGACCCAGTAATTGCGCACCAATACGAGGTCGATGCGTCTGCGGCTCGCCGAATGGTTGATCCCCGCCGTCACAAGAGAGACTACTAGCGTAGCATTTCCGTCGTCGCGAGCTGAACGTTTGGGATCCCCCGGTCGTATTGCGTTGGCAGCGCTTGCGAAACCGCGCGACGTTCGCCGATCTAACCAATGATGGGACCGATGTCAGGAATCCGTCGGCAGCAACTGGCAGTTAAGACTTGGTCTCGAGCTGTGCGTGCAGGATGTCCTGGGGGCTTGGGCCGTTGCCGAGCATTTCGAGAGTCCCCACACGCGCGCGCGCGCAAGGACTCGACGGAAGTGTTGATTATTGGGTGACAGCAGCGCCTAACAATCATGTTGAATCGCTTACCGTTTCCTTAAACGAATAGAAGCCCACACTCACAGCGATCGTCGCAATGCAACTAGTTACCGCATTGCCAAGGGGCACCTTTGAACAAGCAATGTCAACCGACTAACTTCCGAGGCCTCTGCGAGGCGTGGCTCCGGCTCCTTCTTGGATCTCAGAAACGATATCAAAGCGTAGCTGCTGGCGCCTTCGGCCAGGATCTAGCGAACCAGACGCCCTCGAAGTCGCACCGAGTTGTCTCTTATTTGGGGAATGCGGCGTGAGATTGCACCGCCGTGAGTACCTACAGTTTGGCACGATCATCTTTCTTGCTGTTTTTCCGGTCACCAGGGCGCTCGCCGCTACGGCGCTCGTTGCGGTACCCGTTTTGGATGCCCCGCCGGCGATGAATGGAACGATTGACGCAAGCTGGGCGAAGGCGCCCACGGTGACGCTCGATATGGATTTTACGTACCGCCGAGCGGCGGAAGAATCGACGAAGGTTTTTATCGCACAAGACGACAGCTATCTCGACATAGCGTTTGCGGCCACACAACGGGAATCGCCGATTGCGTCGCAGGAGACGAACTCGGCCAACGTTCTCGGCGACGATTACGTAGGCGTGTACCTCTATCCGCAAGGCGTCCAGGGAGTCGCGTATTCATTTTTAGCCAACCCCCGCGGCGCGCGATACCAGACCTCCAGCGAAAATATGGCTTACACACCGCAGTGGCTAGCAGTGGCCCATAGCAGGTCGCGCGGATACTCGGTGACGATGCGCATTCCGCTCGGCATCATTCGAAGCGGTGGATCGACGTCATGGCGCGCGCAGTTCGTGCGCGCCGTGGTAGCGACTAATAGCGTCGACGTCTGGACCTACGACCGGCGGGCCTCGAGCGCTACCGATCCGGCCTTTAGCGGAACACTCACGGATATCGGCGCAGGGGAGCGCCGCGCCTCCGCGTCTCGGCCGCAAGCGCGGCTCCAGCCGTACGCGCTCAGTGAGTCGACGTCGAAAGAGAATGGCGGAAGCACATCGCGCATCGGCGCAGATTTTTCGCTGCCTGTTGCTCCAACAATCTCGCTTTTCGGAACGCTGCATCCGGACTACTCTAATGTCGAGATCGATCAACAGACAATCGCACCCACGCCATACGCACGCCAGTACCAAGAGATTCGCCCATTTTTCACCCAGGCGGCCAGCTATTTCAACGACCGTCAGCTGTGTCTGAACTGTCCAACTACGCTCTACACGCCATCGATTCCGATCTTCGGCCAGGGGTATGCGGTTGAAGGAACGCAGGGCTACGCGAGCTTTGCCGCCTATGATGCGATCGGCGAAGAGCGAAACGATGCGGCACAAGCGCTCAATTACAGCTATGAGAATCCGAGCCTCTCGTATAGCGCAGATCTGCAACATGTCGCGGTCACCGAAAATGGCCTCAGCGACGCGACGACCACGCTCGATTTTGGCTACCTCGACCAGCGATCGCACCTATATGCCTATGCCAACTCGGGCCAGGATCGCGGCACGAACGTCACCGATGCGACGCTGGGCAACTACTTCGAGAGCGGCGTCGGATACGCCGACGCCCTCGGAGTAGCCGGTATCAGTATCCAGTCCATTGGCGCACAATTCAATCCGGTCGACGGCTACGTGACACAGACCGATATTGACGGCTACGAGAGCCTCTTTCAGCGGACGCTAAACTTTTCACCCGGGTTCATCCTGCACGACATTAACGTCTCGGCGTTTTACAGCCGATACAACAATCACTTCGATCAACTCGCGCAAACTAACGCAAACTCACAGATCAACTTCGATTTTCGCAACCTGCTGACCGTTCATGTTTATGCCAGTGCGGTCGGGGTTCGCACGTTCGGCGGAGAGTTTCTCCCATTTGACGGCAACGGTATGATGATCGGGTATCGCGTGAACACTTCGACGCCCAGTTACGTCCAGTATTCGGGCGGCGACTACTACCACGGTAAGCTCGACGCATGGACGTACATCACGACGCTGCAACTGGCACGCAATGTCCACCTTTCGCTCGAGGCCGACGAGAATCAATATGCGACAGCCTGGCCGGGCGAGGAGTCTACGGAGCAGTGGCTCGAGAGTGCCGGTGTCGATTGGCAATTTAACAGAAATGCATCGTTCGACATCGGCGTACGGCGGATCATTGGCGTAAACCTGCCTAATTCGTTCGAGCCGCTAACACACGGGAACGGCCCCGTTTGCGCCTCTAATTCCTATAACCCAGGCTGTTTCGTAAACGCCGGGAACGTAACGGCCGCCTTCCATTTCCTCGCCGCGCGAAACGAGTTCTACATAGTCTACGGTAACGCGAACGATCTCTCTACCGAACCAGCGCTGTTTTTGAAGTGGGTTCGCTACATCGGGGCTGAGAAGGGGACGTAGCGAGGGCGTGCCGCACGGTGCTGCGCAGGTGAGGGTGGGGCCGTCTTCCCCCTTCGTTTCAAAAACGAGGCGGATTCGGTTCCGCGATATGCTCTGCGCTTTCTTCAACGGCATTTGTCACCTCGGAGTTCTTTGCAGTCCCAACGCGCGCGCACACGCACGCGTACCCTATACGCAGCTCGGGCCGATTGTCCCGAAATGGTCATGTACCCTCGCGCGCCGTTTCCAGAGCCCCAACGCGCGAGCCCTATCGCGCGCGCGCATCATGGCTGTCAAGCCTCCCTCAGTAAACGCCTCAGCGAGGTCCATAGGGGGTCGTCGATTCGCGGCGCAGCTCCGGTGCCGCCCGCGCGCGTGCGCGCATGGGGGTATCAGCCGTTCCGCGATTGACTATTCTCAATATGGAATCTAATAGATCTCCGAGCTGGCAAAATACAGGGAAGAGGACGCTCGAAAGTCATAAGACTTGCTCTATGGCCGATAGAAGTTATCGGCTCCTGACATAATCGTTTTCCATTGAGTTTCCGGATTTTCTATATCTGGAACGCACTTGACGAGCTGCCACAAAGTCAGGATCTGAACCCGCCCGCCTTCACCGATTACTCCGTGCCCGACCCAATTGCTGATTTCCGCCCCCTAGTTGACGGCGAAAGAGATCAAGTCGTCGCTGCTAGTCCCCTGAACGTCGAACCACGGGGTTGGACCACCATTGTCGCTCACTTTGCTTTGGTAACGGCCAGCAACCGTTCCATTAGCGGCAACGTTGAGTTCCATAGTGGATTGCAGCTCATTTTTCCACGTCCCATTGAAATCAAAAGGTGGACACTGAAGTTGCCCGGCTTTCGTGGATAGCTTGAGATTGGAAAGTCATGCGGCGGTTTCCCGCTCAAAGATCGCCGGCGATCGGTAGCCGAGTGCGGAATGCCGGCAGTGAAGGTTGTACCATCCTTCGATGAAATCGAAGATCGCCAGCTCCGCTTCCTTATGCGAGCGAAAACGGTGCCGGTCGAGCAACTCGCACTCCAGCGTGGCGTTGAAGCTCTCGCACCTCGCATTATCGTAACAATCCCCAACCGATCCCATCGACGGGCGAATATTTTCTTCTCGGCAGCGTGAGCCGAACGCGATCGACGTATATTGCGTTCCCTGGTCTGAGTGGTGAACGACATCGACGGGCTTGCGCCGCCAGATCGCCATGTTGAGGGCGTCCAGGACCAGTTGCGTGCGCATGTTCGAGCTCGTCGCCCAGCCGACGACACGCCGACTAAATGCGTCAAGAACGATGGCTAAGAACAAGAAGCCAGCGTAGGTCGGGACGTACGTGATGTCCGCCACCCAGAGCTTATTGGGGGCTTCGGCGAGGAACTTGCGACCGACGAGGTCGGGAGCCGGTCGAGCGTCGCGATCACGCACCGTTGTGCGAATACCCTTGCGGCGGCTAGCGCCTTGAAGCTGCCGTTCATTCATCAATCGCGCCAGCCGATCATTGCTAATCGATATTCCGTCGTCTCTGAGCTCGGCCTTGATGCGGGGACGCCCGTACGTGTTGCGCGAGCGTCGGTGGATGGCTTCGATGCAATCCCCTAAAGTAACGTCGCTTTGTTTGCGCGCGCACGGCGCACGAAGCAGCCACGCATAGTACCCGCTGGTGGAGACCCCAAGCGTACGGCACATCGTGGAAATACGGTACTTGGCCTGATTGCTCTTCACGAGTCGGAAGATCTCTTCGGCAGTGTCTCGGTCTCCGAGCGAACCCCGCCGCTTTTGACAAGATTTCGCGCTCGATCGTGAGCTGTTTCACTTTCTTACGCAACATGAAGAGCTCTGCTCGCTCTTCGCTCGTCAGGCCGTCCGTTCGCTTCCCGGCGTCGAGATCGGCCTATTTGATCCAGTTGCGGATCGTTTGATTGGAGAGGTCGAACTCGGCTGCGAGATCTTCCGGTCGGCGGCCCGCGCGAGCCAGCTCACACGTATCGCGACTTTGGACAGACTAGGTCTTGGCGCAAGTCTGCTGGATGTGCATCGGCTTGCCGTCCTTCTTCCAGTCGCTGGTGAAGCCGATTGTTGACTGAGCGAAATGAAAGGTCGTCGTTCCGTTGAACGGCCCCGGAACTATAGGTCTTGACGTTCCAAACGCTCGTCGATAAAGTGCGGACTGCCCTGTGGATAGCGGCGCTAGGACTGCGCGATTTTCGCCAGCCGGAAATCCATGCGGATTCACGCGTACTGATCGGCGTGAAGGATTCGCGTATGTCGAGGCCGCACCCAACGAGCAGGCAAGCGGGTTCGTCTAAACGCTGTCCCCAGTCAAACAATGGTCGGGATCCCTCTGGTGAGCCTGAAGCAGCCTAGAATCTTCCCTCTACTTCGCTAAGGAGATAACCAATGCGTTTGTTTACTTCAGCGCTCTGTACGGCAGTCGCTGTAGGGCTTCTGGCAGGCTGCTCCGGCAGCAATCTCGGATCGTCGCTGCCCACTGGCTCGCAGACGGTAGCGCCCGCGGCCCATTCCGGTATACACCTGGTCTCGGGCGTTCAACGCCCGCAGTCGTGCCCCGGATCCTACATTACCTGTGTAACCATCTCCAAGAGTGCCCCTGTCAAGACTGAGATTTGCATCTCAACTACCAGTAGCTGTACTTCGGGATCGTTTCCCCCGTTCACATGGACCCAAAAGATCGTTACGCTAAAAGGTAAGAAGTTCAAGAGCATCGTCGGATCGATCAAGCCGAAGGTCGGCAACCCGATTGAAGACTCGATCAAGGAAGAGAAGAAAGTCAAGAGCAGCAAGGGCGAAGTTAAGTACGTGCAGGACATCACCGCCTGCCCGACGTCCGGCAGTTGCGAGACCGGAATGGTAGGCATTGTAACGTCGTAGTAGGCGTCTAAATCCGAGGCGCGTTTAGGAGGCCCGGCGTTCGCTGGGCCTCTTCTCGTTACACGTAGGGCGGTTTCCGGAGCCCCGACGCGCGCGCGCGACTACGACGCACTACAAAGCAGTCCCTCGCGGCATGTCCTAGTGCTCATTCTCGCGCGTAGCGGCGCCCCTAACTGCTGCTGCAGCACATCCTGTTTGCCGCCGCCCGTTGATCTGGGCCCCCCCGCGGCCGCACCTTCGCGTTTCCGTTAAGGGCGAAAAAAAATAGCCCCAGCGGGATTCGAACCCGCGTTACCGCCGTGAGAGGGCGGCATCCTAGGCCTCTAGATGATGGGGCCGCGAAACTCCCGGGGATGGGCTCGAACCACCGACATGCGGCTTCAGAGGCCGCCGTTCTTCCAGCTGAACTACCCGGGATCGGTAACGACGGTTATACTACAGGGCTTGTTCACTTCTTGCAACCGCCGTCCCCGCCCCGCGTTGCGGCCCCCATAGGTCTCGGTTTGGCTGTGGCAGTTCGGGCAGAGCATTCGAAGGTTTTCGATGCGCCAGTCGTTTCTCACGCCGTTTATGTGGTCGATCTGAATTACCAAACGCTCGCCTCGCCATTCGCTGATACCGCATCGCGAGCATCGATCCGCCAAATATCCCTCTCTCAGTAGCTTTGCCTTCTTGCACCACCGCGACGATCCGGATTTCAGGACGTCGACGATTGATCTCGCCGCAGGCCGAGGTCTAATCTCGCGTCGCCGCACTGCTTTCGCCCATGCCTCGTTGCAGAAGCCGAATCGAGCCTTGCATTCTCTCATTGAAGCGCCAGCGTCGTAAAAGGTCTGTACCTCGGCCCAGTTGTGCCGACGCCGCCGATCGTCTGAAAGCGAGCGACGAACGTCCAGGGCACCGCGTCCCGTCGCCTTGTTCCAAGCACTCCGCGTAAAAGCAAAGCGGCGCGTGCATTCGACAAAGGCGTGCCCTTGATCGTGATACGCTTGTACGGCCTTCCAATCGTGTAGCTTTCTTGGCATACCACCATGCTAGAAACGCGGGGTGCCAACCGTATGGCATTAAAGAAGTGTTTCCGGCAAGTAGACGCTCAAGAGAACGAGAATAGCCGTCGTGATGCAAGCAATCGTGCTGGTTGGCGGTGAGGGAACCCGGCTTCGGCCGCTGACGTACGGCACGCCGAAACCGATGGTGCCGATCGTCAACGTGCCGTTCTTGGCACGAACGATGGAGCGCCTTTACGCCGCCGACATTCGGGATGTGATTCTTGCGGCGGGCTATATGCCGCAAGCGATCGTCGACTACTTCGGCGACGGCTCCCGACTCGGGATGAGAGTGACCTATGCGATTGAGGAGACGCCGCTCGGAACCGCCGGCGCGCTCAAGAACGTCGAGGAGCACATCACCGGCCCGTTTTTCGTGCTCAACGGCGACATCCTCACCAGCCTCGATCTGCCGGCGATGCGACAGTATCATCAGCGCAAAGGCGGCATCGGAACGCTGCATTTGATCCACGTCGACGATCCGTCGCCATTCGGCTGCGTCGTGCACGATGGCAGTGGGAAGGTCAGCGCCTTCATTGAGAAGCCACCCAAAGGTGAAGAGCCGACCAACGAGATCAACGCGGGAACCTATCT
>Ga0182024_10005128_pt1 | contig 29553 bp, 17 predicted proteins | sample P32metaG_FD_120480 | JGI IMG/M metagenome (GOLD analysis project Ga0182024, IMG submission 120480) | Permafrost microbial communities from Stordalen Mire, Sweden - P3-2 metaG (Illumina Assembly) | ecosystem: Environmental > Terrestrial > Soil > Wetlands > Permafrost | place: Sweden: Stordalen...
AACGGTTCTGGAGCAACCTCGACCGCCGGCAGCGTCACCATCGCCGCCCAGCGAAGATTTGGTACTCCTTAAGCGCGCGAGTTCCAAGCCCTCCGCGGCGCGTTACTCGGACAGGCTCCTAGGGCCTGGCGGAGACGATAGTACGGTGCCCCCGACGCTTTTAGCGGCGGCAGCGGACCCCGGAACCACGACCGTGGACGGGGCGGTGTATGGCTTCGGTAATTGGTTTGAATCGTTCGAGCTTACCGGGCTCGGAACCGGTGACTATTCTCTTATCGTTTCCGATGAGGTTTTTTTTGTTTTTAACGGTGACACGATCGGGGTGGTCTCCATTGGTTGGGGCGGCGGCTCGGCAATGCTTTCGCCGACGACGGTGCATAACGCCGTGACTTTGTCTTTTGGGCCGTCTGCTATTCCGGCGGACGGGGACATTGTTTTCTTCGTTAGCTCTAGCTTCGATCCCACCACTAACTCTTACGAGGTGGAGGTCGCCACAACCTTATCCCCAGAGCCGGGCACGATCCTAAGCGTGGGCCTGGGTCTGGCGATGGCCGCTCTTGCCTTGGGCCGGAAGCGCCGCAAGCAATAGCTACGGCTGTTCGAACCGAGCTTGCGGAGCGGTGTGCGAAAATCTGCGTCGATAGAAGAGAAACTCGGGACGTCCGATGCTCCCGGAAAAGCCGAGACGGCCCTCGGCTCTACAGGCCTGGCGGCCCGCGCCACACCGCGATCAAGCCCGCGATGGGAGCAGGAACTGCGCCTGGCTGTCGACCGGAGGCTCGCCGGTTTTGTCCCACAGGTAGGTGCTGTCGGGCTGCATGATGCGCGCGTTGCGATTGTCGGCGAGATAGGTGGCCAGAATATCGCGGCGCAGGCGCGCGAGGAGGCGCTTATCCTCCACCGGGAACATCAGCTCGACACGATGATTCAGATTGCGCCCCATCAGATCGGCGCTGCCTAAATACATCTCCTCGTGGCCGGAATTGCGGAAGTAGTAAATGCGGCTATGTTCGAGAAACCGTCCGACGATGCTGGTCACCCGGATGTTGTCACTCAAGCCTTCGATCCCAGGGCGCAGGCAACAAATGCCGCGGACCAGAAGATCCACTTTGACGCCCATTTGCGAGGCCTGGTACAGCAACCGGATCATCTCGCCGTCTTCGAGCGCGTTCATCTTGAAAATCAGCCCGGCCTCGCGGCCATGCAAGGCGTGATCGATCTCGCGGCGGATCAGGTCCTGGAAACGCTGGCGCATGTTGATGGGGGCGACCAGCAGCTTTCGAAAATCGTTCTTGGCGGAATAGCCGGTGAGATAATTAAAAAGATCGGTGACGTCCGCGCCGATCTGCTCGTCGGCGGTGAACAGGCTCACGTCGGTATACAGGCGCGCGGTGGTGGGATTGTAATTCCCGGTGCCCAGGTGAACGTAGCGGCGAATCGCATCGCCTTCGCGACGCACCACCATCGCGACTTTCGAATGCACCTTCAAGCCGACCAATCCATACACCACGTGCACGCCCGCGGCTTCCAGCGCTCGCGCCCATTCGATGTTGGACTCCTCATCGAAACGCGCTTTCAATTCCACCAGCACCGCGACCTGCTTGCCGTTCTCGATGGCGCTGAGCAGGCTTTCGACGATGGGCGAATTGCGTCCCACCCGGTAGAGAGTGATCTTGATGGCGAGCACTTCGGGATCGACGGCGGCGCGCCGCAGAAACTCGACCACCGGCTGGAAGGATTCGAAGGGATGATGCAGCAGCACGTCCTCCCGCCGCAGCAGCGCGAAGATGTCTTCCTCGGATTTCGGGTGCAGTCCCGGCGGCGTTTGCGGGAGCAGCGGGGCGTCCTTCAAGTCCGGCCGTTCCAGACTGAGGACCTGGCGCAGACGGCCAAGATCCAGTGGCCCATCCACCGGATAAACGTCGCGCGGGTCGAGTTCCAGATTGGCGATCAGTGTCTCGAGAATATGCTCGGGAATCTCACGCGACACTTGAAGCCGCACCACCGCGCGGAACCGGCGCTGCCACACTGCTTCTTCGATGGTTTCCAGAAGGTCGTCGCTTTCGAGCTCCTGGATTTCAACTTCGGCGTCGCGGGTGACGCGGAAGGGATAAGCCTCGATGATCTCGAGACCGGGAAACAGCGCCTGTAGGTTTTCGATAATGAGCTGCTCCAGCCAGATGAGCACCGGCCGGCCCGCCGACCCTTGCTCCTGCGGAACGGGCACCAGTTGCGGCAGCGTATCGGGCACTTTGACGCGTGCAAAACGCTCGACACCTTTGCTGTCGCGCACGGCCACGGCCAGGTTCAAACTTAGATTCGAGATATGCGGAAACGGGCGGCCAGGGTCGAAGGCCAGTGGCGTCAAGACGGGATAAACCACCTGGCGAAAGTACGATTCCATGGAGCTGCGTTCGCGATTGGTGAGCTGGGAGTATTCGCGCAGCTCAATGCCGGAAGCTTCGAGAGCCGATTCGAGCTCACGCCAGGTCTGATACGCCTCGGTGAAGAGCTGTTTGACCGCGCCGCGAATGCGCTCCAGGTGTTCGGGGCTGCCGTCGTGCAGGGTGGTGGATACTTTCTGTTTCAGGACGGCCACGCGCACCATGAAAAACTCGTCGAGATTCGAGAACAGAATGGTGAGGAACTTGACGCGTTCGAGCAGCGGGTTGTCGGGATCCTGGGCCTCTTCGAGCACGCGGCGCTGGAACGCCAGCAGGCTCAACTCGCGGTCCACGTACAGATGGAGGTCGTTGGCGGAAAGTGCAAACTCGATCAACTCAGGACGGGGTTCAGGAGCGGTCGTCGCCACGCTCATAGTTTAGCCGATCGGCATTCGAGATTTGTTAATTGCTTTATTTCAATTAGTTAACTGACTTTATCGAAAGTTAAAGGCGAGCCAGACAATCAGTCCAACGGCGCCCGGAAGCAGAATTTCGACCCAGTTGCGGCGGAGGAATCTGGCCCACGGTGGGTTGGATTGGTCGTGGGACGGCTGTGATGCCGAGGGCTGTTTGGCGGTGAGAGATGTGGCGAGACGCGTACGCAGAGTGGACGGGAGTCCGTTCAGCGCGCGCACGATTTCTTCGCGGCCGCGCCGGTCGGCGATCAGGATGGTGGCGGAATTAAAACTGTTGGTGGATTGTTCCAGTTCCTTGCGCAGACGCGGAGGAACTTCGTTCACCGAACGGTACACATGGGTTCGGCCGCCTTTGGCGATAAAAATCGTCGATGTCTTCACAGTGACGCGGTGCATTTCTTAACTCTCTCTGGCACGGGCGTCTCTTTGACGCTCCCGATCGCCTTAGCCTTCCGCTGCCGGCTTCTTCGTCGTGGCCCGGTCGATGGAACCAAAAGAACCGGGCGAACTTGCCGGACGCGATGGAACACGCGCTATCATACGGCCGGCCTCGTCTCCTGCATGGGTTGCATGAGTAAGTGTAGCCTCAATAAACCCGAGCGCGGCCTTCGACAGCGCTTTATCCTTCCTATAGATTAGTCCAATTTGCCGCTCCATGGGGTCGGGGCCGAGCGGAATCGCGGCGAGGCGGCCGGCGGCGACTTCCTCGCGGCAGTGCGCACCCGCGACGAAACCCACGCCTAATCCGGCGAGCACGAAGCGCTTGATCATCTCAGTGGAGTCGAGCTCCATGGAGATGCGCACCTGATCTTCCACCGGTTCGAGCCAGGTTGTGAGACGTCCGCGCGTCGAGCCGGTCTTGGGGACCAGCAGCGGATGCCCGACGAGGTCCTCGGGCAGTATGCAGATTTTCGACGCGAGCGGATGGCGCGTCGGCACCAGCATCTTAATCTCGTCGGAATGGATCTTGACCACCTGCACGCGCTTTTCCTGGACGGGCAACGGTGTGATTCCGAAATCGGCTTGATTGTCGAGCACGGCTTCGAGCACGCGCGGGCCATAGGATCGATCCACAAGAATCTGGACGTTGGGAAACTGCTTTTTGTATTCGAAGAATACGCGGGGGAGCACGTAAATGCAGGTGGCCTCATTGGCGGCGATCACCAGTTCCCCGCGGGGAACGCGCTCGAGTTCGTGGATGGTGTTCTGGGCGCGGCGCCGCAGCTCGAGGATTTGTTCGGCGTAATCGGCGAAGATGCGGCCGGCGGGTGTGAGGGCGATTTTCGTGCCGAGGCGATCGAACAGAGCCGTCTTCAGTTCATTTTCGAGCTGGCGAACCTGCGCGCTGACGGCGGGCTGGGTTCGAAAACACGACTGGGCGGCCTTGGAAAAACTCTTCAGGCGGACGATTTCGAGGAAGGTGTGGAGCTGATCGAGGTCCATTGCAAAAGATCCATCTCGACAGGTTTCAATTCTAGCATCGCGGGGCGCGGGGGAGGCGTCCGTGAGGGAGGTCTCGTACGGTCGCGGTTCAGTAACGAGTTTAGCGTCGCAGGGAAGTTGAGCCACGCATACGAGTAAGCTTGTGCGCGACCAAGGGGTCGCGCGCGAGTCAGGTGAGTAAGGGGACCCGCCCACAAAATTAAGAACGCGCGCGCCCTGACGGGCGCGCCTCACAACGAAGTTGAGTGTCAAGGGAAAGTTGAGCGTGCCGCTCCCTGACGGTCGCGGTTCAGAACGAAGTTGAGTGTCGAGGGAAAGTTGAGCGTGCCGCTCCCTGACGGTCGCGGTTCAGAACGAAGTTGAGTGTCGAGGGAAAGTTGAGCGTGCCGCTCCCTGACGGTCGCGGTTCAGAACGAGGGTGAGCGTCGGGCGGAGGTTGCGCGTGCCGCTCCCTGACGGTCGCGGTTCAGTACCGAAGAAAAGCCGAGATGAATCTCGGCTCTGCAGGCCTGGCGGCCCGCGCCACAAGGGCGCGTGTTGTTACGATGAACTCGGAAGCGAGCGTTGCGGGATTCCTTTTACAGGCGGGTGATGTGGATGGCGTGCGCGGCGTTCGCCGGGGCAGGGAGCGAAGCGGCGCTCCACGCACAGGGCCCCGCGAACGTGCTGATCGTCATCAACGACAACTCTTCGCTTTCGCGGGAGATCGGGGAGTATTACGCGCGGCGGCGCGGAGTGGCCGGCAAGAACATTTGCCGGATTCGAACGACCCAGAAGGAAAGCATCGAGCGGAGCGACTACAATCGCGAGATCGCGGCGCCTATCGCGGAATTTCTCCGCACTAACCAACTGGTAGAGAGTATCCTCTATATGGTGACGACGGCGGGCGTGCCGCTGCGCGTTCTGCACACTTCGGGCCAGGGGATGACCACTGACGGGGCGGCCGTCGACAGCGAGCTGACGCTGCTGTACGCGGATATTCACAGCGGACATCCGCACGCGCTGACCGGTTCGTTGCCCAGCCCGTTTTTCGGAAAGCGCGACGCCAAATTCGCGCATCCGCAATTTCCGATGTACCTGGTGACGCGGCTGGCCGCGTATGATTTCGACGGCGTGAAGGGAATGATCGACCGCGCGCTGGAGGCGAAGAACCGAGGCAAGTTCGTGATCGATCTGAAAGCGTCGGGAGGCGATGACACAGGCGACGACTGGTTACGCCATGCCGCGGCCTTATTGCCGGAGGAGCGAACCATCTTCGACCAATCGATGAAGGTGCTCTACAATCAGACGGACGTGATCGGATACGCGTCGTGGGGATCCAACGATCCGAATCGCAACCAACGGTTTGTGGGCTTTCACTGGCTGCCGGGCGCGATCATGACCGAATTCGTGTCGAGTAACGCGCGCACATTCGCGCGTCCGCCGGACAACTGGAACATCAGCGATTGGAAATCGCCGAAGCTGTGGTTCGCGGGCAGTCCGCAGAGCATGACGGCGGACTATATTCTAGAGGGCGCGACCGGCGCGTCGGGCCACACCGATGAGCCGTATCTGGCGCTGACGCCCCGTCCGGATTTCCTGTTGCCGGCGTATTATCACGGCCGCAACCTGGCGGAGAGTTACTATCTGGCGATCCGCGGGCTGAGCTGGCAGAACATCGTGGTGGGAGATCCGCTGTGTTCGCTGGGGGCGCCGAAGAATTGATCCGGCGAGCAGAGGGACGGATGCGTTGGAATATGTGGTTACCCAGAGGAACCAGGGCTTGGCAGGAGGGCGCCCATGGTTCGCTCGAGCTTTAACATGAAGCTGGCCGGATCCGATCGGGCGGGGTACTCGAGCGCGCCGGTAGCGACATCCAGGAGCACGCTATGGGCGAATCCATTTTCCTGGGCCGAATAGGGGCCGCACAGCTTTTTGGCGAGCGCGCCGGCGATCGCGGCGAGCGTGTCAGGCTGCAAGTCGAGGATAGCGACGAACTCCTGCTCGTTCCATCGACCGACCAGGGTATCGGGGCCGAGGGTGCCGCGGAGGCGCATCAGCAGGGCCTTGAGCGTCACCTCCAAGACAGTGCGCGAGTAATCGAGCTTGACCTGCGGGAAGTTTCGGACAGCGATGGCAACGATGGAGAAACGATCGTCCTGCCGCAACAGCTCATGGATCTTCAAGTCGAGTTTTTGGCGGGTCCAAGCGCCCGAGGACTGGTCCGTGAACAAGGCGCGCCGCTCGGCCTGAAACTCCTGATGGAGCACGCGGATCTCATCCTGTAACTGAGCAACGATCAACTGATTCCCGCGGCACATTTGATCCAGGCTCACCGCGATTTCGCCGAGAGCGGTGCGGATGCCGCCGCGAATCTCGTGAAGATCGTCGCTGGCGCTCACGTGTTCGAGCCGCTCCAATTCGCTTTTCAACTCGTTCTCGTGATCCGCGCCGTGAGAAGCGATCTCACCGGCGAAAGAAGCCATGGCAGCCGCGGCGCCCTCCAGTTCCTTCCGAAGCCGCGCCAGTTGTTCGCGGGTTTGATCGTGATATTCGCGAAGTTCGCCGCGAAACGAAGCCTGCACCTGTTGCAGTTCCTCGACGCCTTGTGCAGCGAACCATTGCTGTTCGATGTCCTTCAAGTGCAGCCGAAATTCGGCGATTTGGTTCGGATCGATCTCCACTGCATATTGGGATACGGATCGAATCGCGAGCGTATAACATTCGGTCACCGCACGGCGCAGGTCGTCCGGACGGTCGAGTTCGGTGGCGGATTTCAGGGTGGAAATCAAGTAAGTGCTCCCGAAAATCCTCATCGGCCGGACGGCGGCTACTTTGAATGAAATCGCATTCCGGCAAAACTAACGACGCTGTGTTCGTCGATATTCCACTGCTGGTAGCGGAGCAATTGCCCGCGAGCGCCGGGCACGGCTTTGAGGAACGTATAAATGGGGGCCGCGCCGCACCACTTCAGATCGTCATGATTCTCCCGCACCAGATCCCAAAACCCGGGCGCGTCGCCGTGTTCCATGCGCTCCATGCGGCTGCGATCGCGGCGCGCGACGAGCTCCATCTCATCGCGATCCGCGACGGCAGAGAACGGATCGCCGTAGCGCTTTCCCATGTGGGCCATGTCGATGCCGAGCACCCACAGCAGGCGGTCGCCTTCGCGGGCTGCAAGCTCGCCCAGCGCACCGAACACCCGGCGAACGCTTGGGTTTTCCTCGGGGTATCCGCCGCGATACAGGCTCGGCGCGTAGGATCCGCACAGCACCGGAACCACGCGAATTCCGGGGCCAAACAGATGCTGCAGGAATACGACTTGAAACTCGATGGAGTGCTCGACGGCATGGCAGTAGTCCTCCATCGCAGCGCCGGCGCCGGAAGCGCGGGCGAGTTCGTCGACGATGGCGAGGTCGGGCGTGGTATCGCCGAAGGGCGTGCGAAACGGCTTCCGGGTGAGGCCGATGCGATCGGGCTCGCCGTAATGGGAGGTCCCCAGAATCACAAAGGTCCGGCCGGCGTCGGCGGGGGAAAGTGCGGAGTAGGCGGCGCGATAGGCCTCGATTCCTCCGAACGGGCTGACGTGCGGCGCGGCGATGGCCAGGACGGGGGCGCCGGGGGCCAGGGTGTTTTTGTCCGCAGTCTCACCTAAATACTCACGAAAGGTTTCGCTTAACGCCGCGGGCTCGGCCGGATACCCGCTGCCGGCGTGCGCAGGCTCGCGAACATTCGACGCCGCGAAATCGCACTCGGCTGCGGCTTTGCGCCGCTCGAAATTGTCGTCCTGCAAGAAGCCAGCACCGCTCAGCGTATCAATCAAGTGCTGCGTGAGTTCTCCGGATTGCAGGTCGCCGGTGATACGGACCAGCAAGGCGCGCAAATCAAGTTGACTGTGCTGGCCGTCGAAACATTCGAGACACGCGACCAACGCCGGGGGAACGATCAGCGTCGCATCGGAGTATTGAAAGGGATCGCGAATCACCAGGCCGGGGCGGTCTTCCACGGGGGACGGGAAAAAATCCAAATTGAGGCGAAGCGCGGGGAGCATGAGAATTCAGAATACACTTCACCAGGCGCGTTTCAGAAGACGCGGCGAGTTCTCTATTAAGCGTCGCGCACTCGACTAGAATCGAAATTGACGCCCCTATCGAATCTCTTGTCCCCGTCAGAACATTATCGCGAGCGCCTGGAGCGCTGGCGCGCGGCGCGTGCGCGCAGCGAAAAACAGTATCGGCTGCTGGTGAGGGCGCGCCTCGGCACCGGATTGGCGGCGGTCGCGATCGCGGGGCTGGCGTTGGGCGCCGCGCTGATCTCGCCGTGGTGGCTGCTGGCTCCGTTGATGGTGTTGGTGGTTCTGGTGATCGTGCACGGGCGCGTGGATCGGAAACGGTCGACTGAGGCACGGGCGCTGGCTTATTACGAACGCGCGTTGGGGCGGCTGAGCGACCAGTGGATCGGCGCCGGCAATCAGGGAGAAAACTTTCGCGATCCCAAGCATGTGTATGCCGACGATCTGGATCTGTTCGGGCGTGGTTCACTTTTCGAGATGCTGTCGACGGCGCGAACGGCCGCTGGAGAAAGTACGCTGGCGCACTGGCTGCTGGCGCCGGGCGATGCAAAAGAAGTGATCGCGCGGCAGGCATCGGTGGAGGAGCTGCGCGGGCGAGCCGATTTGCGCGAAGAGCTGGCCTTGATCGGCGAAGATATTCGCGCGGCGGTGGATGCGAAGGTGTTAGGTCAATGGGGAGTGCAGGAGCCTTCGTATTTTTTCCCAGGGGCCAGGATCGTCGCACCAACGCTGGCGTGCGCCGCAGCGGCGACGCTGGGGCTGTACTTCGCGCACGTCATTAGCCTGCTGCCGTTTCTGGTGATCGCGCTGGGCGAGATCATCTTCACGTTCGTTACGCGCGCATCGGTACTGCGCGTCAACGCATCTGTCACGACGCCGGCGCGTGAGCTGGGGCTGCTGGCATCGCTGCTGAAACGCTTGGAGATCGAGCCATTCGAATCCGAGCGCCTGGTGGAGCTAAAGCGCGAGCTCGCGGGCGATTCTCAAAGAGATTCGCAGGATCGGACAGCGGCCCAATATCGCACCGCATCGATGCAGATCCGACGTCTGACGCGAATGGTGGAACATATGCAATCCGCCAAGAATCAGTTCTTCGGACCCATCGCCGCCGCGCTGCTGTGGGTTCCACAATTCGCCATGGCGATCGAGGCATGGCGCCGCCAGTTCGGGCCGCGCATCGGAGTATGGACCGCGGCCATCGGCGAGTTCGAGGCGCTGTGCGCGATGGCCGGCTTCGCGTATGAACGCCCGCAAGCGACGTTTCCGGAGTTGCTGGAACAATCCGATCCGCTGTTCGAAGCCTCCGGTTTGCTCCATCCCTTGATTCCGCCGGCCGAATCGATTGGGAACGATGTTTCGATCGGCGGGATCCTCCCAGGGGCAGCGCGATTGTGGATCGTGAGCGGGTCGAACATGAGCGGCAAGAGCACGCTGCTGCGCGCCATCGGCCTGAACGCGGTGCTGGCGTGGGCCGGCGCGCCGGTGACGTGCTCGCGCATGCGGATTTCTCCGCTGTATATCGGAGCGTCGATGCGCGCCAACGATTCCGTGATCGATCACAAGTCGCGATTCTACGCCGAGATCGAACGCCTGCGCGATATCGTGAATCTTTCGCGCGCGGGGAAGCCGACGCTGTTCCTGCTGGATGAGTTACTGAGCGGAACGAATTCGCACGACCGCCGAATCGGGGCGGAGGCGCTGGTGCATGGCCTGGTGGAGCGCGGCGCGATCGGATTGGTTACGACGCACGATCTCGCGCTCGCCCAAATCGCGGAGATGCCGGAGAAGACGCTCGGCGGAAAAGCGATCAATGTTCATTTCGAAGATCATCTGGAAGGCGGGCGGATGCTGTTCGACTATCGCTTGCGGCCAGGAGTGGTCACACGCAGCAACGCTCTGGAACTGATGCGCGCGGTGGGCCTGGATGTTTAGAGAATCGGAACGTCCAGGCTACAATCGGATTTAGAGCACGGCGCAGCGTTGTGCGCGATACGGGACCTATGAGTATATTGATCACTGGCGCGGGCGGCGGGTTGGGCAGCGAAGTCTGCCGGGTATTTAATGAAGCCGGCTTGCAGTTAGTGGCGGTGGATCGCGCATGGAAAGAAGCTCATCCTTATCGAACCATTAATGCCGATCTGAGCACTGCTGAGGGAGCGGCCGCGATGGCCGGGCAGGCGCTGGCGCACGGCCCGATTGACGCGCTGATTCACCTGGTAGGCGGCTTCAGCGGAGGCAAATCCATTGCCGAGACGGACGACAAGACCTGGGATCTGATGATGAACGTGAACCTTCGCGCGGCGGTCAACGCGATTCGCGCCGTGCTCAAGCCGATGATGGAAGCGCGGCGCGGACGGATTGTCGCGATCGGCTCACGGGCCGCGGTGGAAGCGTCGCCGAAGTTGGCGGCGTATGCGGTTTCGAAAGCCGCGCTGGTGGCGTTGGTGAAAAATACCGCCGCCGAAGTGAAGGATTTCGGGATCACGGCGAACGTGGTTTTGCCGAGCACCATCGACACGGCGGCGAATCGCAAAGCCATGCCGAAATCCGATTTCTCGAAATGGGTGACGCCGGAGTCGATCGCGAGAGTGCTGCTGTTCCTCGCCTCGGATGCGGCATCGGACGTCAACGGCGCGGTGATTCCTGTCTACGGAAAATCTTGAAAACAACAGGGGAGGAGCTTGAGGAATATGCGAACAAAACTTTCTCGCGTTGAGATCGCCGCTGCGGTGGCGAAACTTCCAGGATGGAAGGTCGCGAAGGGCAAACTGCATCGCGAATACAAATTCGCTGGATTTCCGGAGGCGTTCGGCTTCATGGCGACGGCCGCGCCGACGATCCAGAAAATGGATCACCACCCGGAATGGTTTAACGTCTACAATCGCGTGACGGTGGATCTGTCGACGCACGACGCGGGCGGGATTACCCAAAAGGACATCGATCTCGCGACGCTGCTGGAAGGCATCGCGACGAAGCTCTTATGACGGCGTGGGTCACGCGGCGGGCTGCGGGGTGGGTTCACGCGATCGCGCTGGCCGCGATTTTCTTCGCCGCGCTTCCGGCGATCATCAGCGGGCAGGAAACCTTTTCGGGGTCGGCGGCGCTCGACGCCACCATCGACCAGGCCGTAAACGGCGGCTTGATTCCAGGAGCCGTGCTGGTGGCCGGACGCGACGGCACGATTCTGCACCGCAAGGCGTACGGCCAGCGGTCGCTCACGCCCGCGCGCGAACCGATGACCATCGACACGATTTTCGACGCGGCGTCGCTTACGAAAGTGATCGCGACGACATCCTCCGTGATGAAACTGTTCGAGGAGGGCAAGTTGCGCATCGCGGATCCCGTAACTGCGTATCTTCCGGAGTTTCAAGGCGGCAAAAGCGACATCACCATTCGCGATCTGATGACGCATTTTTCGGGATTGCGGCCTGATCTGGATCTGACGCCGCCGTGGTCCGGCTACGAAACCGGCATTCATCGCGCGCTGATCGACAAGCCCGCCGGCCCGCCCGGCGTGCGGTTTGTATATAGCGATATTAATTTCGAGCTGATGGGGGAGATGGTTCGCAGGCTGAGCGGCAAGCCGCTGGATCAGTACGCGCACGAGAAGATTTTCGAGCCGCTGGGAATGCGCGAGACCATGTTCAATCCGCCCGCTTCGAAGCGCGCGCGGATCGCACCCACCGAGATCGATCCCGCCACGGGCGCGCCTTTTCGCGGCGTGGTGCACGACCCGACGGCGCGTTACATGGGCGGCGTCGCCGGTCATGCCGGCCTGTTCACCACCGCAACGGACCTTTCGAAATTCGCCGAGATGATGATCGGGTCCGGTCAAGGCGCCGGCGAGCGCGCGGGCGTTCGAATTTTCTCGCCGCTGACGGTTCGCAAGTTCACGTCGCCCGAAACTCCGCCCGATCAGCCGGTGCTGCGCGGCCTCGGCTGGGACGTCGATTCGAGCTACTCGTCGAATCGCGGCGAACTTTTTCCGATCGGGTCGTATGGTCACACCGGGTTTACCGGCACCTCTGTCTGGATCGACCCGTCGACCAGATCGTATGTGATCCTGCTGACGAATGTGGTTCACCCGCAGCGCGGAAAAAGCCTTAGCGCACTACGATCGCGGGTCGCAACGATCTTCGCGGCGGCGATCGGAGTGGAGGCTCCCGGCGTCAGCGTGGTGGGTTACAACGAGACGCTCTCAGGCGCCGGGGTGCGGAGAACCATCGCCCCCAATCACAACGTTCTCACCGGACTCGACGTGCTGGAGCAGGAGGGGTTCGCGCAGCTCAAAGGGAAGCGCGTCGGCCTGATCACCAATCAAACAGGGATCGACCGGCAGGGCAGGCGCAACATGGATGCGATGATCGCGGCGGGCGTGAAGCTGACCACGCTGTTTTCGCCCGAGCACGGCATCGATGGAAAAGTGGATCGTCCGGACGTTGCCGATTCGAAAGACGCCGCGAGCGGTCTCCCGGTGTGGAGTTTGCACTATAACGGCCGCTATCGTATGACGCCGGAAATGTTGCGCGGCGTCGATACGCTGGTCTACGACATTCAGGATGCAGGCGCGAGGTTCTATACGTATTCATGCACGATGTTGTACGCGGTGGAGGAAGCCGGCAAGACGCACATCCCGATTTACATTCTGGACCGGCCGAATCCGATTACGGGCGTTCACGTGGAAGGGCCGCTGCTCGACGACAATCTGCAAAGCTTCGTGGGCTGCTATGCGATGCCGATTCGCCACGGCCTGACACTCGGCGAACTGGCAACGATGGCAAACACCGAACGCGGGCTTCGCGCGGAGCTACATATCATTAAAATGAAGGACTGGTCGCGTGGAGACTGGTTCGATTCCACGGGGTTGGCGTGGACCGATCCCTCGCCGAATATGCGCAGCCTGAACGCCGAGACGCTCTACGACGGCCTGGCGATGCTCGAAGCGTCGAGGAATTATTCGGTCGGCCGTGGCACGGACAGTCCGTTCGAGCAGATCGGCGCGGACTGGATTCACGGAGTGGAACTCGCGCAATTCCTGAATGCGCGATCGATTCCAGGCGTGCGAGTTTATCCCACGCGCTTTCAACCGGACTCGTCAAATTTCAAGGGAAAATCGATTGAAGGTGTGCGCTTCGTCATTCTCAATCGCGAGCTGTTCAGCTCGGTGCGATTGGGCCTGGAGGTTGCCTATGCGCTTCAGAAGCTTTATCCGGGGAAGATCGATTTCGAGGCGTGCCGGTTTCTGATCGGCAATCGCAAAGTGATCGACGCGATGAAAAACGCGGAAGATCCGCGGACTATCGAGCAGGGCCTGGAAGAGAGCGTGCGGTTGTTTGTGGATCGCCGGCGGGCGTTTCTGCTGTATCAGTAGCCGGGGCACGCGCTCCCTGAGGGTCGCGGTTCGGAAGAACGCGCTCCCTGACGGTCGCGGTTCGGAAGAACGCGCTCCCTGACGGTCGCGGTTCATTGCACGGAGGCGTCGAAGATGCCGGTTTCAATCACGCCACCGTGCTTCATGTTCACGATGATTCGATACTCGCCGGGAGTGGGGAAGGCGTAAGGAAAACTCACCTCCGCAGGCAGTCCATGCATCGGCATTGAACTCGGCATTTGGTTCGGCATTTGGTCCATGGGGTGCTGCGCGCCATGATCCTCCATGGAAGGATTTGCGAGCATCAGCGCCGGCATGGGCACCGATCCCGACGGATGGATGTGCGCAAAAACGGTCCCGTCATTTTTGATGAATGCCACGTGACCCGGCATGCCCATATACAGCTCCTCATCAGCTACCGGGTTGCCGTCCTTATCCACCAGCTTGAACTTGAACAGCGACACTTTCTTTGCTTGCAGCGAAGAGGAATCGCGATCCCACACGATGTGGGCGCCATCCGGCGATTCGCCGCGGGCGCCGGCTGCGTCATCGCCCGCAAGCGGCGCACCCGCGATATCCACCGGCACATCCAGCTCGGCGACGGCCGTTTCCGGAAATCCGCTGCGATGCACCACGTCACCATACAGCTTGTATCGCCCCGCGGGCATCGGCGGCAACTGTTGCAGGAATATTCCGCCGGAGGTCATCTCGGGATGCAAGTGCCATACTCGATTCGCGTCCGGCTCGCCGATCACATATAAGTGCATCACGTGCCCGTGATCCGGAACAAGATTGGTGAGATTGCGATACACGGCCCAATTAGTGACCTTCAGGGTGAGGATCAACCTGGCGGTGTGCGCAGTATCCGGCGGCAGGATGTCGAGCGACATTCCGAGCGGCTTATAAATATAGCTCGCGTAACCATCGGCCTCCGAGGCCCACCAGCGATTGCCGGCCCACAAGACAAAAACGACGAACGCGGCGGTTGCGCCCATCAGGATTCGCGCGCGCATCTTGGAGGATCGATCCGGCGCTCTGCCGGCAGAGAGCTGCGCCTCCCGCGCGCCCGCTCCCACGATGCTTATGAGGCCGAGCGCGAGCACAAGCATCATCAGGAACAGGCCGGCGCCCATCGCCGTCTGCATCGGCTTTATGCCGGTCGCGATCGCCGGCAACGGAACGGAGAGTTGACCCGCGCCCTGCGCACCCGCCGCTTGAATGCGCACTTGCCACGATCCCGACGCCATGATCCAGACTGAGCCCGTGAAGAATTGAGGATCCTGTTTCGAACGCTGCATTACATCCGGGGTGGGCGGGTGCTTGGAGGCCTCGCCGACCATCGGAAGCGGCGTGATGCGAATTTCCTGAATATCCGAGGGGCTACGGATCTCGATCTCAGCGACACCCGGAATCACCGACGGGGGCCGAATGGTCACGAACATCGGATACGGTCCAGCCGATCCTTCCAGAAAAATATCGGGTGAGCCGACGTGCGCCTCGGCGCATATCGCCATGGCCGCGAGCAGGAACAGAATCCGGCGCGTGATCTTCGCACGACGGACGGCCGGCATTATCGTTTCACCGTGCGCATCCAATCGCCCCAGACGAGCCCGATGCGCGCGGCCACCAGCGACACGGCGAGCGCGATCCACAGCAGCGGGATGAAGTTAGTTTCGGCACGCACGAAGCGATTGCGTCCTTCGAGCGATGTCGCGGGAGTTCCGTAATCGCGATAGATGGTGCCGAAGAATGCGTTCGCGGCATTGGGCGTCATCAGAAATTCGGCGAACAACCACTGCACCGAGAAGAACAACACGAAAAAGACGGCGCCGCAAGCCGCGGCTTCGAACCAGACATTGGAGCCGCGGCGCCGGAAGTACTGACGCAATAAATCGATGGCCAGCGCAGGCACAATCAACAGCAATGGAAAGTGCGGCGGAACGAAATGCGTGACGGGATTGTATACCGGCCCGAGCTTCGGCTGGGCCGGAAACAACGGGAGAATCCAGATCAGCGACGCCATGAAGAGCGTATAGACACCGGTGACGATGGTCGCCGCCCAACGATGTCCGGAACCCGCGACCACGCCCAGCAGCGCCATGGGGACGGCGATCGACACCGCCAGATAAAACGTTCCGGTGTGCTGCTGAACGCGCGTGGTGTACTCCATCGTCATCACCTGCAACGCAATGACGATCATCGAGCCGACGTATAGATACAGCCAGGTCAGCCTGCGGCGAGCTTTACCTTCCGCGCGATTCATGTAGCCGAGGATCAGCATCAGTGCGCCGAGCTCGATGGAGATGACGCCCAGCGCGAGCACCGCGTGGGGCGGGCTGAGGATTTTCACATCGAGTCCATAAGCGCCGTGCCACCAATTGTCGAATGGCGCGGAGACCAGCATCGCGATGCCGCCCCACGCGGTGATGAATGCGCCCAGCGGGGCGTAAAACCCCCACATCTTCACCGACGATGGGCGCAGGCGCGGCAATTTGCCGAAACTGGTCGCCAGGATCAGCCAGGCGGCGGAGATACCCGCGATGACGCCGCACAAATAAATCGCCATGTGCGGCGGCGTCCAGAAGGTATCGCGGCCGATGGAGCGGTGCCACGAAATATCCCATTCGACGCCGATCATCGCCGATGTCACGCCCAGGATGGACGCCCACAGATACCACGGAATCTTGGTTTCGCCATTCGCGGCCATGCTTGTTTGCACGATACTTATTCCAGAATTTTCATTCGCTTTGCTACTCTTCCGATGATCTCGATGGCGCGATCGAGAATCGGAGGCGCGTGCTCGGACGTGACAATCGTGCGGATGCGCGCCTTTCCCTGCGCAACAGTCGGATATCCGATCCCGGTCGCGTACAAACCTTCCTCAAAAAGCGCGCGGGAAAACGCATGCGCGGTGGCGGCTTCACCCACCATGATCGGGGTGATGGGAGTTTCGCTCGATCCGGTGGATAATCCAATCGCGTGCAAGCCCTGTTGAAAATACCGGGTGTTCGCCCACAATCGCTCCATTCTCCCGGGTTCCTGCTCGAGGATGTCGAAGGCGGCCAGACACGCAGCGGCCACGGCGGGCGGATGCGAAGTCGAAAACAGAAACGGCCGCGCGCGGTGATACAGAAACTCGATCAGGTCGCGGCTGCCGCACACAAACCCGCCGAGCACGCCCACCGCTTTCGACAACGTCCCGACCTGAATATCGACGCGGCCGTGCAGGTTGAAATGATCGACGGTGCCGCGCCCGTTGCGTCCCAGTACGCCCGAGGCGTGCGCGTCGTCGACCATCATGATCGCGCCGTAGCGTTCCGCCAATCCGGTGAGCTGCGGCAGCGCGCCGATATCGCCGTCCATCGAGAACACGCCGTCGGTAATCAGCAGCTTGTGCCCCGGCACGCCGCTGAGGGCTTGCAGTTTTTCCTCCGCATGCGCCGCGTCGCGATGCCGGAAGACGTGAATCTTGGCTTTCGAAAGACGACACCCATCGATGATGCTCGCGTGATTCAGCTCGTCGGAAATGATGTGGTCTTCCGGCGACAAAATGGCCGACACCGTGCCTGCGTTCGCCGCGAAGCCGGACTGAAACACGACGCAAGCTTCGACATTTTTGAACGCAGCAATACGGCGCTCCAGATCGAGATGCAGCTTCATAGTGCCGGAGATGGTCCGCACGGCGCCCGAGCCGGCGCCATAGCGCCGGGCTGCGTCCACCTCGGCTTCCACCAGCTTGGGATGATTCGCGAGCCCGAGATAATTGTTCGACGCGAGATTGATGACCTCCTTTCCGTCGAACACCGCTAGAGCTTCGCAAGCCGAGTCGAGCTCGCGCAGCCGTTGATAGGTTCCGGCTTTGCGCCAGCTTTCCAGTTGCCCGGTCAGGTAATCGAGCGGGCTCACTTCCTTCTTGGTCATCGCTTTCATTGTGACAAAACCTGGGTGCCGGAGGAGCCCCACATTTCAGCTAAAGTTTCCGTCATACCTCCAGCAGGTATGCGTTCGCGCGCAGGCCGGTCAAACGTTCCAGCGCATATCCGTACCACTGGAGCTGCCGCAAGTATTGTTCGCGCCGGGCGCCTGAATCGGAGCTCGAATCCGTGTCGGTCTTGAAATCGACGATCACCCAGACGCCATTTTCGATGAACGCGAGGTCGATGACACCTTCCAGCACGGCTCCCCCTTCCTCCAGCGGGAGCGTGACCGGGTATTCGCGATGGATTTGCCCAGCGCGGGCGCGCGTCAGCAACGGATGCGCAAGAGCGGCTTCGATGGCGAAGCGAGCGGCGTCGATTTCCTCAATCGGCGCACCGATCGCTCGCGCGTTCAGCGCCACCAGCTTCGCGATGTTGTCGCCGCTGCTGTCGAAGGGCACATCGCGCAGTACGGCGTGCATCAGCGTTCCGAAGCGCCGGCCGCCCGGACGCGCTTGCTTCTTCGCGACACTTTCGACAGCAACTGGAATCGGATCGCGCGGCGCATCTTTCGCCTCGCTCATGCGAACGATTCTGAATCGGGGCTGGGCTGCGGATTCGAGCAGAGCGGCACGCTCCCGCTGCCACTCGCGATACGCGGATAGACTCACGCCACCGTCATCGGCGAGGAGTTTCTCATATCGCAAACCGCCCCTCGCGTCGACGTTCAGATCGAGCTTGGATGGATCCCACCAAACCACTTCGTGCGTTGCCTGTTCCGGCCGTCCGAGCCCGGGTCTGAACAGACCAGGCTTGACCGAAAATTCCTCCTGCCCATCGTACTCAAGCGGACGTTCGACGACAGTGGACGATCCAAACTCGGGACATCCCGGCGCTTTCGCGGAACGCCGCCAGTCCACGCGCGAAGGATAGATGGCTTTGTTGAGCGGGCTCAGCCATCCCTCGAACGGCTCATCGCCGATCGCCGGAATCACCAGCAAGTCACGCGCGCGAGTGGCCGCGACGTAAGCGACTCGCACGCCCTCGGCCCGTTCGCGCGCGCTTTCGGTCGGCTCATTTTCGGCCAGCTCGCGTGGCGCGCATCGCAGCAGTCGCGTGGCGCTCAATCGCCGGTTGCCATCGACAAACTGGTCGGGTTCGCGAGCGGCGAGGTTGGCGGTCAGGTCCGCCAGAATCACGACCTTGAACTCCAGACCTTTGGCGCCGTGCACGGTCATCAAGCGTACTCCGTCGGAATTCTCTTCGAGCACCGGCGCCTCGGCGGCTTCCTCCTTCTCGGCCTGAGCCGTCAACTCGTCGACGAAGCCGCGATAGGACGTGCCGCCGGAAAGTTCGTAGCTGCGCGCCAGTTCAGCCACACGCGCGACGTTTGCGAGCACTTGATTTCCTCCCGGGCGCAGCACGAATCCGGCATGCGCGCGAGTGGCCTCAAGCAATGCATTCACCGTCGCGGCGAACGGCTGTCGATTTCGCGCGCGATGCAGCTCCGCGAGAATGGAGAGGGCGTCGACCACCGGGGCGGCATCCGCATCCACCGCAGGCTCCGCCGTGTTGCCATCGGCGTTCTCCGGGTGACCGGCTTTGGCACCCGCGATGCGAAACGGATGCAACGGGCCGTGGCGATGCCGGTACAGCAGTAGCGCTTCGTCCGGAATCGCGAACAGCGAACCTTTCAGCGTCGCGAACACGCTCAATTCGTCATCCGGCCATTCGATCGCGGTCAGAGCAACGCGCACAGTCTCCACCTCTTCCCGGTGGTGAAAGGATCTCGACGCCGCCAGCACATGCGCCACGTTACGCGCCTCCAGTGCCCGCGCATACTCGCGCGTCAAATCATGACCGGCTTGCGTTCGTCTGCGAAACAGGATGGCGATATGCCGCGCCTTGACGGGCACGTCCTCTTCGTCCTCCCGGACCTTCCATCCGCTCTCATTCACCAGCCACGCGACGAAAGCCGCGATCGCATCCGGCAAACTCTGATTGATGGCCTCTTTGGCGATGCGCGTCTTATAAGGACGGGGCACCGGCAGCACGATCACGCTGGGGCGTCCCTCCACATCGGCGCGATGCTCTTCCAGCGGCGACCAATCCGCCTGGCCCGACGCTGCATCACCGGTCATTTCTGTTTCAAACGCTGCATTGATGCAGTGTTGAATGTTTCGGACGGCGCGAAAGCTCTTGGTGAGCTTGACGAATCCAACGCCCCGCGCGATCAGCGCTTCGCGCACCTCCTGATACTGGACGATGTCGGCCCGTCGAAATTTATAGATGGACTGCTTGGGATCGCCGACCAGCAACAGCTTTCCCGGCTTAGGCGTCGTTTTCCGCCAGTCCGATTCGGTCGGATTGTCCGCCGCGAGCAGTAATAGAATCTCGGATTGCAGAGGATCGGTGTCCTGAAACTCGTCCACGAACAGGTGCGTGAAGCGATTCTGCAAATATTTGCGAACCTCCGGCTGATCGCGCACCAGGTTGCGCACTTTGATCAAAAGATCGACGAAGTCCAGCTTCCCAGCCCTGTGCTTGCGCCGCTCGTATTCCTCCACCAATCCGCGCATTTCCTCGCGAAGCGCGGCTGCCAGATCGGCGTCGGCGCGGCGGCGAAATTCGCCGATCCACCGCAACAGCTCCTCCCGCTTGGCGAGCAGAGACTCGCGTTCGACGTCGCCATATGCGCCTGACCCTTTCCTCAAATCGCGAAGATCGCGGCCCAATTTCAATACCATGCTTTCGAGCGCGTCATAGTCGCGCCGCCGATGTGGGGCAGGGCCGTGCCCTGCCGCTTGAGCATGTTCCGATCCGGCGCTCTCCGCGCGATCGATCCAACCGGCCAGCCAGCGCACCGGCGCCAGATGCTTGTAGAGATTGTCGGTCACGCGCCTGGGCCGCGCGCAAAGTTGAGCCAGCTCGCGAACCAGCCGCACGATGGTCGAGACCTCTTCTTCGCGCGCGAACGGCTCGCGCTGCCACGGCGTATCATAATCGCGCCACTCCACCAATTTCTTTCCGGCCCAGCGCAACTGTTCGAGCGGCGGCGAATCGTCCCACGAATCGCGCCAGGCAAGCCGCGCGAACGCGCGCTTCAACGCCGGCGAATCGATACCCAGCCGTTTTTCGAGCCAGGAACGAAATGCCCGTTGATACAGGCGATCGCCCTCCTGCTCGTTCAGCTCTTCGAACGCGGGATCCACACGAGCTTCCACCGGCCGTTCCCGCAGAATCTGCGCGCAAAACGAGTGAATGGTTCCGATGGAAGCCTCTTCCAGATGCCTGAGCGCGTTTTCGATCGGGATGGAACCGTGACGCTCTTCGTCCAGCTTTTCGCGCAGTTTCAGTTTCAGTTCGCCCGCGGCCTTGTTGGTGAATGTGACGGCGGCGATTTTCCCGATCTTCGCGCCCGCGCGCAACGTGGCGACGATACGCTCCACCAACACGGTGGTCTTCCCCGTGCCTGCCGACGCCTCGACGATCATGCTCTCGTCGAGCGACTCGCGAATGCGTTTGCGCGCGGCCTCATCCGCTGTCAACTGTGGGAACGGCGCCGGTGTCATGTTACGTTTCTCGTGTCACGTGTCTCATGCCATCGCTCGAATTTCGATCAGCGGATCAAGCCGATCGTCGCGGCGATCCTTGTGCCTGGCCGTACGCAGTTCTTCGTAGGGGCCGCACACGACGCGATAATCGCAGTATTTGCAACCGTCCTTTTGCGGATGCGGAGGAAGGAATCCCGCAACGATGGCGCCATCGATATTCGACAACAATTTCGTCAGGAACGCTCGCGATTTTTCATGGATCGGAATGAGCGCGTGCTGATAGCCGCCCTGTTGCGTCGCGTAGAACAATCGCCCGCTTTCGACGGTCGCGCCCAAGAGCTGCCCGGCCGCGAGCCCATACAGCAGCGGTTGCAGAAACCGCCCGCCGCCGACATAGAGAGGAATGCTCGCCGGCGGCTTGCCGGTTTTGTGATCGGTGATGCGAAGGACGCCGGTCGTGGTATGGCGCTCCACCAGATCGATGGAGCCGCGCAGACGCACTCCGCAATCCGGGAGTTCGGCTTCGCCGGGGTTGCTCGCGGGATCGTGGCCGGCGCTTCCGGCTCCGGCAGCTAATGCATTGCGCCGCGCAAGGCCGAACGCGAACTCGAAGTGAATCGGCTCCCAATCGTTGTCATTTACCGCGACATGCTGGAGCCAGCCGCGAAGATCGGTGCGCAGATCCTCGATTTCGGTTTCCCAGACGCGAGGAATCGCGGGAGCAAGCTCTTCCTTATACTGGGCAGCTGTTTCATCCAGCACCGCGTCGGCGATCGCCAGTGTTTCCGCCAGCGACTGCAAGTTTACCGGCAGCATCGCCCGATTCTTCAAGTCATTTAGCAACGCGAACTGTACCGCGTGGAACAATCCGCCGCGGGTCAACGGGTCCATTTGCTCAATCGGCGAAGCATCCTCGCGAGGCCGCAGGCCGTAGATTCCGTGTAGCGCAAAGCGGTACGGACAAGCCGCAAAATGTTGCAGCGAAGTCGGCGACCATGCACGCGCGCTCAATCGATGCTCTGCAAGTGCGGCCAGCGTTTGCGGATGGTGGGTGATCAGACCGTCGGCTTCGCCCCATTTCGGCAGGTCCCATCGCTTGTAGCGTGTGCGCAGGGAGCGCGCCAGGCGATGGTTGGTTTCCACCAGATAGCGCGCGCGGCCGCGGTTTTGAGCCGGGTTATCCAGCGCCCGGCGTAGCGCGACCAAATCATATTCGATGTCATCGATGGCGTCGTCCGGCTCAGCGGGCGCGGGCCAGTTCAGACGCGCCGGAGAGGCCTCGGCGGCGTTACGCTCGAACCCTTTCAACTCGGGAAGTTTACCGGCGGCGGCCCGGGTCAGCTCCAGGGCGTAGAAGGATGGCACACGAGGCCGGGCCTCGGCGACGTCCATGCGCGGGTACGATGCAATCAGACGATCGCGCGCGGCGGACGCGGCCAGTTTTAGCCGCGCTCTTTCCTGATCCACCCGATCGTCGCGCAGCAGCAGCGAATCGTCCGAGACCAAATCTCGAATCTCGCGCCGAGAATGGTCGAGCAGCAGCGGATCTTCGAACGCGCGCTGCGGAAAGATTCCTTCGGCGAGCCCGGGAAGAAATACGATACCGAATTCGCGGCCGCGCGACTCGTCGATAGATGCGATGAACACACGCCCATAACGCCGCTCGGGAGGCTCACTGCGCAGAAATCGGAGCCGATCGCTCAGCACCTCAGCGACTTCTTCGAGCGTCGTCGGGCCCACGTCGCCCATCGGCTCGAATTCGGCGAGCATAGCCAGCACCGGCTCCGGCCGCCGCAGGGCGGCGCGCGCAAGCTCGCCCAAACGCTCGATCCATTCCTTCCAGTGAGCTTGACGCGGAAGCGCGTCTAGAATAGCAATCAGCGGAAGCGCGAAGTCCTGCAGTCGCCGAAGCTGCTCGAGTTTGCGGGCGACGGCGTCGCGGGCGGGCTGGTCGTCACGCTCCAGCATGGTCAAGCGCAATTCGAATTCGCGCTCCAGGCCCTGTAAACGGCGCTGCCACCGCCCATGTCCGTCCTCCCCGATCACGGCGGCGTCGACCAAAAGCTTCTCCCAAGCAGCGGGAGCGCGAACCACTTGCGCCTCGTCCGTATCGGCCACTGCGGCCTGAGGCGACTCGACCGTGTCCGAACCCGGCAGCAGTTCATCACCGGCGGGAATCCATTCCTTCCCTCTATCGACCTCTCCTGGCGCAGAGTCTTCCGACGGCGCTGCTCCGCGTGCCGGAGGCACTTGTCCCAGCGACAGGTATTCCGAGAATAGTGACGCCGAGCATTTCTCCGCTGCGCACTTCAGCAAGGCGAGAAACGCGCGCCCTCCCGGATCGGGCCGGGCGGATCCTTTACTGAAGTACGCTGGAATTCGCGCCCGATGCAGCGCGTCTTCGATCAGCGGCTGATAGCGTTCGGGCGATCGCAATAGAATCGCCATCTGATCGAACGGAACGCCGCCCCGCGCGATGCGCAAGATGCGCCGCGCGATCTCTACTGCCTCCAGACCATCTCCAGGCGTCGAAAAGATTTCCAGGCAGGAATCGTCCGTGTCCGGCGCAGGCGTGTCTTCGTCAAACAAGTACTTGCGCAAATGTTCCATTGGCGCCGCCGGGGATACCGTCGCGTCAAGGTCTTCGGCAGACGGATCTTTTCCGATCAGGTCTATTCCGGTAAGGCCCAGCAGGTTCGCCATGGAATCGAGGCGCGAGGCACGTGCCGAGTCGGCAGCATCGCGGCCCGAATCAGAATCCGGACCGATCGCAGCCAGTACAAACGGCGCCCGCGCCGCGAAACTTCTGAAAAATTCGCGATGCGCCCTGCTCTCGAGCGGCGCGTCCAGCAAAACCACCGGCAATCCCAACCATCGATGCCTGCCTGATTCCGCAGCCTTCGATGCCAGCTCCAGCACGCGCGCCAGATCCGCCAGTGACCGATCCTCAAGTTCGGCCTGGTACCGCGCGAGCAAGCGGGCCAGGTCGGCGCGGGGGGCGGCGCCCCGATCTGTTTCCCCATCTGCTCGATGGTTCCCGCTTCGCTCGAGGGCTTCGCGACGTAAAAGAGCTTCGCTGGGTGACAAAGCTTCGCTAGCGATACCGGCCAGCCTCAATTCACTCAGCGTGCGCGCGAGCGCCCGCGCGAATCCGGGCAACTCGGACACTGGTTCGAAATACTTCAATTCGTGCGCGGCGCGCGCGTGATAGATGGCGCGAGCCGCCAGCGCCTCAAGACCGAGAGCGGTCACCGGCGCGAGTTTCAAATCCGCCATGGACGGCCACGCCAGGTCGCGGGCGAGCTGAATCAATGTCACCCGGTGCACGCCCGCCAAGCCTGCGGTCCGACGCACCAAATCTTCCCCTGCCGAATGGCTAGGTGCGATAAGGATGGTTTCCGCCTGTGAGGAAATGAAGGCTGCCGCAGCCTCCCTCAGGCGTCCGTTGGACCGCGATTTTACGAGGCGCCGTGTGCTGCCCGGCATATTCAGAATCTAGCGATGAAGCGAATAGTACGCATGAATTTCGGATCGCGAAATAAAATGATTTTTTTTTGAGTGCGACCGTAACCTTCTATGCCTGAGTTGCGTTTGTACAGATAACTAAATCCCCGTTACGACAGCGGGCGCTCTCACCCCTTTTCACCCATAGAAAGCGCCCGCTTTACTTTTCTCCTAAAACATTCCATGGCAGTTGTGTTGACGGGCTTTCCCGCTCATTATCGATTCCTGCCGCCCGGCTTGACCCTAATCCAAACCATCGGGCCTTAATCCAGACCATCAAAGAGGGCTGAACTCAGGTAGCGCTCACCCGCATCGGGCAGAATCACGACGATGGTCGCGCCTTTCATCTCCGGCTCATGCGCGATTCGCACTGCGGCTGCCACCGCGGCGCCACACGATATGCCGCTCAAGATCCCTTCCTCGCGCGCCAGCCGGCGGGCCATATCGATCGACTCCTCGTCGCCCGCCAGCTCGACGCGATCCACCATGTTCAGGTCGAGGGTGCCCGGAATGAATCCCGCCCCGATGCCCTGTATGCCGTGCGGCCCGGGACGCAGCGGCTCGCCCGCCAGGGTTTGTGTAATGACGGGACTCCCCGCGGGCTCGACTCCGACCGAAAGGAGCCGCTGCTTGCGTTCGAGTTTAAAATAACGCGAAATGCCGGTAATGGTGCCCCCGGTTCCGATGCCCGCCACCAGCGCGTCCACCTGGCCCTGTGTGTCGTCCCAGATTTCCGGACCGGTGGTCTTCACGTGAATATCCGGATTCGCGGGATTCTGAAACTGCTGGAGCAGGACGTAGCGATCGGGATCCGACGCGACCATTTCCTCGGCGCGTTCGATGGATGCGCCCATCCCCATCGCGCCATCGGTGAGAATCAGATTGGCGCCCAGCGCCTGAAGGACCTTGCGTCGCTCGAGTGACATGGTCTCCGGCATCAGCAGCGTGATTCGGTAGCCCCGCGCGGCCGCGACGAACGCCAGCGCGATTCCCGTGTTGCCGCTGGTCGGCTCAATCAGCTCCTTGCCGGGCTTGAGGATGCCGCGGCGCTCGGCGTCCCAGATCATGGACGCGCCGATGCGGCATTTCACCGAATACGCGGGATTGCGCCCTTCGATTTTGGCCACGATTCTGGCGTGCGCGCCGCGCGCGACGTGGTTCAGCTTCACCAGCGGCGTGCGCCCGATGCTGAACGAATTGTCGTCGAAGACCATCAGATCTCCCAGTTCGGCACGTAACGCCGCTGCGATTCTTTCCAGCGCCGGACAAGCTCAGCGAAGCTGGTGTGATCCAGGATCGCAGCCACAGATTCATCCACGCGCTTCCAAACATCGTTGAACGCATTGTGTGCGCCGCGCTTGGTTTTCTTGCCTTCCAAAAATTCAACCACCTGGCCGATGGTGATCTGGTCGGGCTGGCGGGCGAGCAGATACCCGCCCTCGGCGCCGCGCCGCGATTCGACAAAACCGCCCTGCTTGAGGCTCGCCAGAATCAGTTCCAGAAACTTCTGCGGGATTTTCTGCCGCCGCGCGATGTCGGCGATTTTCACAGGTTCACCGGCCGGCTGCATGGCCAGATCGAAAATCGCGTGCAAGGCGTACTCGCCTTTGACGGAAATGTTCAAACCCCTGATTGTAGACTGCCGGCTCCCGCCTGTCTACCCTCGCTAAAATTTCACCCGCACGCCGAGTTGCAATTGACGCGGCGTCAGCGCTTCGGAGGTCACCTGGCCGAACTGCTGCGAGTTGATGTTCAGATTTCCGCTGAACACCGCGAACGCGTTGTGATTGAAAGCGTTCAGAGCTTCCAGGCGAAGCTCCACCGAAACTTTTTCCAGTATGCGCGTGTCCTTGAACACGGCCGCATTCATATTGAACACGCTTGGCCCCGTGAACTGGCGCCGCTGCAAGGTCCCTACGCTTCCCGCCGACGGGTTGGTGAAGAACTGGCCTTGATATTCGGGCGTGCCCAGCGAGTTCGTTCCGCGTCCATCCGGCCCAATCGCCGACGCCGGGACGAAGTACGGTCCGTTCCCCGTCATCCGCAACTGAAGAATATTATTGAGATCCGTCCGATTGAGCAGCGTGTCCGCCATATTCTCGCCCGAAAAATCTTCGCGGAGAAATGTCCCGAAATCGGAGAGTATGGAGATCGGATTGCCCGACGTCCACGACACGATGCCACTGGTGGTCCATCCGGAAAGCAATCGGTTCCATCCGCCATTCAGATGCAGCAGGTGGTCTCCGCCGACCGGAAGATCGTAGGAATAATTTGCCTTGAGCTGGTGCGTCAAATCGGTCGGCGTGCGCGAGCGCTCGAGCTTAGTGTTATTGATATCCAGGAACGGCTCGAAGCGGTTCTGATCCAGACCGCCCGCATCGCTCAGCCATCTTTCGTACACGTAGTTCACCTGGTAGGCCAAGCCGTGCTGGAATCGCCTCCGAACCTCGAGCTGCAAAGAGTTGTATTCGGAGTTGCTGAAATTATCCAGATATACCGAGCTCAGCGCGTTGGGGTTCGAGAAAAAGTTCAGCTTTCCATTTTCTCCCTGCACCTGATACTCATAGGCCAGCTCGCCGGCTTCTCCGTTCTGGATGAGTTGATCGACGTTCGAGTCGCGCAGATTTCCTCCGCCCTGTAGCTGAGCGAATACCGGCAGCGGCTGGCTGCCGGGGATGCGCGAATTGAACGCCGGATTGAATACGCCGGTGGCGGCCAACGACAGGAGACCGTTGTTTTGAGCCTTCTGAAAATCCCCGAGAAAGCCGTTGGCCGTGATGTTCTCCTGGTTCACGTCGAACCCGCGCAGCAGCTTGGTGGCGTGACTGCCGACGTACCGCCCTTCCACAATCGTGCCTCTGAATTCGTGCTGGATCGACAACGCGGTTTGTTGATCGTAGGGCGTCTTCAGGTGGGGATTCATCAGCGCGTAATACACCGTGGGATTCAGCGCGTACTGCGTCGCGTATGTGGTGGGAACCTGAAATGCGGGAATCGGAATGGGAGCGGCGCCGGTGACCGTTCCCGCCAGATCGTAATTCGCCGGGAAGGCTTGCAACCCCGGATTGGTGGCGGTGAATCCGTCCGCTACCTCCACCATCTGATCGTCGACGTAGTGAATTCCGTACCCCGCGCGAACCGACGTCTTCCCATCGCCGAACACATCCCAGGCCAGCCCCACATTCGGCGCAAAGTTCTTGCGCTGGGCCTGATAGAACGGATTCCCCACTGAGTTGCCCGAAAAGACCAGCGATCCGTTCGGATTCAACAAAGACGCGATGGCGTTGCTGCCCGTGACCTGAGGTTGCAGCTCGAGCGAATTCACCTCGTTCACCGGCGTGTAGTAATCCCAGCGCAATCCCAGCGTCACTGTGAGATTCTTTCGCGCGCGCCAATGATCCTCGACATACAAAGCGTGGTTATCGTAAGTGAAGTTGCGCACCCACGGCGCGCCCGGAACGAATCCTGAATTTCGGTTAGTAATGTTGAAGACCGCGTTATCGTCGTCCAGTAACCCGGCGAGCGTCGCCAGCAGCGCGTTGGCGTTGGTCAGATCCGAGGCGCTGATGCGCGGCAGTTGTGCCGGTCCCAGCAGGTTCTGCTGCTGGGCCGCCGAATCCACACAGCCGCACGCAGGATCGGTGACGTCGTAGGTGGGAACGGTGCCGCCGTAGTCGTAACTGCGGATACGCACGCCCTGGTAGAAATAGCCGAACTGGATGCGATGCTTGCCCTTGTCCCATTCCACGTTGTCCTGAAGATTGCGCGTGCGCGTGTTGCGGCCTTGCGGTTGAAATTGCGCGGCGGCAACCGGCGACGTGAACGATAATCCGCCGATGATGGACGAAGGCAGGCCGCCCGATAAACTGAACGTGGCGGGCGCAAAGTTCAATCCGCCGCGCAGCTCATTGGTGAGATTCGCCGAAGGGCTCCAGCGCCAGGACAGCGCCGTGAACTTGATATCGTCGTCATTGAAGGCCGGTGGAATAGTTGAATAACTCACCGCCACATCCGGCCGGTCCACGTAATCGCTATTCCACGCATACGATCCCGCGATCACGTTCTTGGTCGAGAGGTTGTAATCGATTTTACCGGTGACGTGATTGCGATTCTCGTCCGACCGAACCAGGTAGGAATAGCCGGCCGTGTTGAGCAACTGACTCGGCTTGCTGTCGCCGATTCGAAAATTGTTGATCTTGTCGGGCGTGGGAATCTGCGCGATCAGCGCCGCGACGGTAGGGTCCGCCTTCAACCCGGCAAGCTGAAGAATATTCGCCTGTTGAAGAACGCCCGCGGTATTGATGTAGGAAAAAATCCCCGCGCGCGCGGTTGCCGTGAGGACGGCCGCGTCCTCGACCGCCTGGGCGCGCACGCGGACGGCCTCATAGTTCATATAGAAAAACAACTTCTCGCGCTTGATCGGGCCGCCCAAAGATCCGCCCACGTTATTTACGTTGAGCCGCGGCAACCCGTTACCATCCTGATTGTCGAAAAAATCGTTGGCCGCGAAAATGTTGTTGCGATTCTGCCAGTACGCGGCCCCATGAAACACATTGGTTCCCGATGGAGTAGCGAAATTCACTTGCGATCCGCCGCTGGACGCCGCGCCCGAAAGCGAGGTTGTAATCGTGAACTCCTTCACCTGATCCAGCAGCAGGAGGTTCGGCGTGAAATCCAGATCGTTGTCGCGAATGTAGTTGTCTTGAATGTTCACGCCGTCGAGCGTGACTGTGCTGAAGGATTCGCGCTGGCCGTTGATGCTGGTCGCGAATTGCGACGAACCCACGCCCGCCTGCGTGGCGATAAACCCCAGTGGATTGCGGTCGCCCACCGGCAGACGAAGGATTTGTTCC
>Ga0182024_10005129_pt1 | contig 29547 bp, 17 predicted proteins | sample P32metaG_FD_120480 | JGI IMG/M metagenome (GOLD analysis project Ga0182024, IMG submission 120480) | Permafrost microbial communities from Stordalen Mire, Sweden - P3-2 metaG (Illumina Assembly) | ecosystem: Environmental > Terrestrial > Soil > Wetlands > Permafrost | place: Sweden: Stordalen...
ATCGTTGCCTACATAGTTGGGGCCGTCGCGTTAATTACGGGTCTGGTTCAGTATTGTCCCGCATGGTCCATCTTCGGGATCAACACCTGCAAGACAGCGCAGAAGTAAGTAGCTTCCGAATCGCCCATCGTTTGGAAATGTTTGGACCATTGAAAGGGTAGGCTTTCTAATTTTTTCGGAGGTGAATTATGATCAGCGCAAAAGTACAACTTACACAGCCGCTTAAAGCGGAGCGCCAGTTTGTGGCGACATCCGGCAGCGAACACCACATGCTTTTAGACGATCCTGTCGGAGGCACGGGTCCTAAGCCGATCGAACTGGTTGCCGTTGCTCTGGCGGGCTGCACGGCGTTCGATGTGATCACGATTCTTCGGCAGAAATATCACCAGAAAGTGACGGGGTATGAAGTGCGCGTCGAGGCCGACCAGGCGGAGCGACCGCCGCAAGTTTTCACGGATGTCCGCATCCACCACCTGGTCACCGGCTATGAAATCGACGCCGCCGCGGTGCAGGAAGCTATTCGATTGTCCGAGGAAAAATATTGCTCGGTGGGAGCCATGGTGAAACAGACGGCTGCCCTGCATACAACGCACGAAATTGTGGAAGAAAAAACGAACTGGCCGGCATCGGCTCCAGTTGCGGTCTAAGGATGAAATCCTGATATGCGAATTCAAGGTCGACAACGCAGAGTTTACGATCAAGGCCTAGAGAATATGTTTGCTCCGCTCGGTCGGAAGTCTCGCTCTCCAGCGAGCGTCGCCACCAGCCTGCTATTTTTGCTTCTCGCGCCCGGATTTTTGTTCGGCCAGCAATCACAGCAACCTTCGCCACTCACATTGCAGGACGCGGTAAAAGTTGCGCTGGAGAAAAATCCTCAGCGCAAAGCGGCCCTTGCGGAAACTCGCGCCGCTTCCGCCGACGTGAAGCAAGCCAAATCCATCCTCTACCCGCACGCCATATTTTCCGAGACGGCGACACGCGGCGACGATCCCGTATATGTGTTTGGCAGCAGATTGCGGCAGCAGCGCTTTGGCGCTTCCGACTTTGCGTTGAACGTTTTGAATACGCCGTCTCCGCTCGGCAATTTTTCAACTCGGTTTGGCAGCACGTGGGACCTATTCGATTCCATGGCAAGCTGGCGATCCGTGAACCGCGCGGAACAAGCGAAGAATGCTACGAATCATCAACTGGAGCGCACGGAACAGGAAATTGTATTTCGCGTCACCGATTCCTATTACGCGGTGCTGCTCGCCAGGAAGGAACTCGAAGTGGCCGAGCAGTCAATGAAAACGGCGCAGGCCATTCTGGAACGCAGCAAAAATCGCGTTGAGAGCGGCGTGGTTGTGGAATCTGATTCGCTAAGCGCGCAGGTTCGTGTGGCAAGCCGGAAACAAGAATGGATTCGCACGCAAAATAATCTGGCGCTGGCCCGCGCCCAGCTATCCATCGCCATGGGCCTTTCCACACAAAATGATTTCGAGCCGCCCGATGCATTGGCGGAAAAAACACTTCCATCAATGGCTCTCGAAGACCTTGAGAAGAAGGCCATCGAGACGCGCCCCGATTTGAAAAGAATTCGTTCGGAAGAAATGGCGCAGCAGCAAAGCGTTTCCATTGCGAAATCCTCTTTCGGGCCACGTGTGAACGCGTTTGCAAGTTGGGAGGCCGACAATCCAACACTGGCGGGTGGCGGCGGGAACAATTGGCTGGCGGGAATCGAAGTGCAGTTCGATCTGTTTGAAGGCGGAGCAAAAAAAGCCGAGCTTTCACACGAACGCGCCGTACAGGATAAAGTGGCCGCCTTGAAGGAAATGGCAACGGATGCTGTGCGGCTGGAAATTCGCAAGGATTATTACGAGGTAGACGCAACGCGCCAAATGCTGGAAGTGGCGCGCGCGTCCATAGCCGACTCGAAAGAAAGTTTGCGCATCAATCAGGACCGCTACGAAGCAGGGCTTTCGACAGTTACCGATTTACTTGCCGCGGAAGATGCGGCGCGGCGCACGCAAATCGATTACTGGGAAACTTTGTGCCGTTACTACACCGGTTATGCCGCGCTGGAGCTCGCCAGCGGCATGCTCAATTCTCAATCTCCCGTGGTGACGCCATGAACAGATGGATTCGTAAATTCGCAATTTATTTTTTATCGATCGCGGCAATCGGCGGAGGAATGTTGGGATGTTCCAGCAGCAATCCTGTCCCGCCCGTCGCGCCGGAGACCGTGAGCGGCGTGGCAATCATCACGGCGCAAAGGAACACAATTCCCGATTCGCTCGAAGCAATGGGGACGGTGCGCGCCGCGCAAACCACCCAGGTCGCCAGCCAATCGATGGGCAATATCACGGCAATTCGCGCGCAAGAAGGGGACCGCGTCCAGAGCGGCCAGGTGCTGGCCGCGATCGATGACGCGCAACCGCGCGCCGCCGTGCAGCAATCCGAGGCAGCGGTAACCGCCGCGCAGAAGGACGCCTCCTCCGCCGAAACTGAGCTTGCGCTCGCGCAATCCACCTTGAAACGCTATCAACAGCTCTTCGATAAAAAATCATTGAGCCCACAAGAGTTCGATGAGATTAAAACCCGTTCACAAGCCGCGGAAGCGAGGCGCGATATGGCACGAGCCGTGGAAGCACAAGCCAACGCCACGCTCACGCAGGCTAAAACGTCTCTCGGCAACACCCAGATACGCGCGCCTTTTGCCGGCGTGGTGACGGAGAAAAAGGTGGATGCCGGCACATTCGCGTCGCCGGGCATGCCCCTTTTCACATTGGAAGACGCGACGCGCTATCGGCTGGAAGCGATGGTCGACGAGAACGACATTCATTTTGTCCACACTGGCGAGGTTGTTCCCGTGCGGCTGGATTCGTTGCGGGGCTCCGAGTTTAAGGGCAAGGTGGCGCAAATGGTTGCGGCTGCGGATGCGGCAAGCCGCAGCTTCCTCGTGAAAATCGAATTGCCCGCCGACGCAAGGCTGCGCTCCGGATTATTCGGGAGAGCTTATTTCCCGCGGGGCACGCGTTTCGCGCTTTTGATTTCGCGGACGACCGTCGTGGAGCGCGGACAATTGCGCGGCGTGTTTGTGGTGGATGCAAATCAAATCGCCCAACTGCGTTACGTCACGCTAGGCAACACGTCTGGAGAAAATGTGGAAGTGCTTTCCGGTTTGCAGGATGGAGAAAAACTCGTTGCCGCGCCCGGAGATCGGGAATTTGGCGGCAAACAGATTGCGCCGCGCCCATGAGCAAAACGACTCCAAAGCAAAATATGCCGATTCACCGGTTGGGTATCGCGGGGCGCATCGCGCGCGTTTTCATTCAATCGAAACTTACGCCGCTCGTTATTATAGGCGCCCTCCTGCTCGGCGTTTTCAGCATTATCCAGACGCCACGGGAAGAAGAACCGCAGATCATCGTGCCAATGCTCGATGTGTTTGTGCAAATGCCGGGAGCGTCCGCGCAAGAAGTCACGGAACGCGCCGCTGTACCGATGGAAAAGCTGCTGCGCGAACTGCCAGGGGTCGAGTACATCTACTCGATCAACCACCCCGGCATGAGCATGCTGATCGTGCGATTTTATGTGGGCACGAAGGAAGAAGACGCGGTCGTCCAAACTTACAATAAGCTTTACTCAAATTTCGACCGCATCCCGCAAGGTGTTTCGCAGCCACTTATCAAAGTGCGTTCCATCGACAATGTTCCGATCCTCGCTCTGACGCTTTGGGGAAAGAATTACGATGGCTACCACTTACGTCGAATTGCGGCAGAGCTGGACCATTCGCTGAAACAAGTGGACGACGTTTCCGAAACCAGCATCATTGGCGGCCAGACGCGAATGCTGCGCGTGATTCTCGATACGCAAAGGCTTGCCGCATACAGACTCACCCCAAGTTCCATCGTCGCGCAATTGGGCGCCGCGAACACGCGCAGCCAAGCCGGAAGTTTTGCGGATAAAAATCTGGAATTCCAGGTCGAAGCCGGGAACTTTTTTACGCGGCCGGAGGACCTTGAGAAAGTTGTTGTCGGCGTTTATGCGGGGCGGCCTGTTTATCTTAGAGACGTGGTGGAAAAGATTGAAGACGGTCCGGCCGACGCTGAAAACTACGTTCTGTTCGCCGGCGCAAAAGGAACGACGGGAAGCGCGGCAAACGAGGAGTATCCTGCCGTCACGATCACACTGGCCAAGCGCAAGGGAGCGAACGCAACTTTCATTTCCGAAAGCGCGTTGAAGAAAATCGGCGAACTGCGCGGCAACACACTGCCGAATGATTTGAACATTACCGTAACACGCAACTACGGCGAAACGGCGAAGGACAAGTCCAACGAACTTCTCGAGCATCTGTTTATCGCCACAATTTCCGTGACACTGCTCATCGCGCTTGCATTGGGCTGGCGAGAATCGGGCGTGGTGCTGCTGGCTATTCCCGTTACTCTGGCGCTGACTCTCGCCGTTTTCTATCTCTATGGCTACACGCTGAATCGTGTGACGCTTTTCGCTTTAATTTTCTCCATCGGAATATTGGTGGATGACGCAATCGTCGTGGTCGAAAACATCGTTCGCCATTTCCGCCTGCCCGAAAACCGCGGCCGATTTCTTGCGGACGTGGCCGTGGAGGCAGTGGACGAGGTTGGCAATCCCACTATCCTGGCAACATTCGCGGTGATTGCGGCCATTCTTCCGATGGCTCTTGTGCGCGGCCTGATGGGGCCGTATATGCGTCCCATTCCGGTGGGCGCATCTTCGGCGATGCTTTTTTCCTTGCTCGTAGCCTTTGTCGTTTCACCGTGGGCCGCGCTCCGACTGCTGCATCATTACGCGGATCGTCCCGACGCCAGTCATGAAGCGGAAGGCTGGACGACGAACTTCTACCGGCGCCTGATGAATCCAATGATTCAAAACGCTGGGCGCAGATGGATATTTCTTGGCGGAGTGGTCGTGTTGCTGCTTGCGGCGGTAGCGTTCATTCCGCTGAAGTGGGTGCAGGTCAAAATGCTGCCCTTTGACAACAAGAGCGAGTTCCAAGTCATTATCGACATGCCGGACGGTACGCCGCTTGAGCAGACCACGCATGTGGCGCAGGAGCTGGGAAGCTACCTTGGCGGGCAACCGGAGGTCGTCAACTATCAAATTTATTCGGGGACATCGGGTCCGTACAATTTCAACGGACTCGTGCGGCACTATTTTCTCCGCAGCGCGCCGAACCAGGCAGACATCCAGGTCAACCTGCTGCCGCTGCACGATCGCAAAGCGCAAAGCCATGAGATTGCGCGAAGGCTGCGACCGGAGTTGGACAAGATCGCGGCTCCATTCGGCGCGCGAATCAAAGTGGCCGAAGTTCCGCCCGGCCCCCCGGTTTTACAGACGCTTGTCGCGGAAGTTTACGGCCCGGACTACAAGGGCCAAATCGAATTGGCCGCAAAAATAAAGAAGATTTTTCAGGATACTCCCGGCGTGGTGGACGTCGACTGGTACGTGGAAGACCCACAAACAAAATACGATTTGAAAGTGGATATAGACAAAGCGGCCCTCCAGGGCGTGTCCGCAGCGGATGTTTCGCGCACGGTGCAAATCGGATTGAACGGCGCTTCGGCGGGATTGCTGCACGATCCATCTTCGCGCGAAGACGTTCCCATCGAAGTTCGGCTATCGCGGGCGGACCGTTCCGGAATCGATGAGTTGCGCAATATGAAATTGCCGGGAGCCTCGGGCGCTCAAGTTTCATTGCGCGAAATCACACATGTCGATGAGAGCGTTATCGATAAAAGTGTTTATCGCAAGAATTTGCGACCCGTAGTTTATGTTACGGGCGATGTCGCAGGCGTCGTGGAGAGCCCTGTCTACGCAATTTTAAATATGAAAGAAGCGATCGACAAAATCCAATTGCCCGATGGCGGCCACGTGCAGCAATGGATGGGTACCGTGCTGCCGGACCGCGCCGACCGCTACTCGATGAAATGGGATGGGGAGTGGCACATTACGGTGGAAGTTTTCCGCGACCTCGGCTTGGACTTCGCGGCGGTTCTCGTGCTGATTTACGTGCTCGTCGTTGGATGGTTCAAATCGTTCATTACGCCTCTGGTGATCATGGCTCCCATACCGCTTACATTGGTAGGGATTCTTCCCGCGCATGCGGCCATGGGAGCGTTCTTCACCGCAACTTCCATGATTGGATTTATCGCTGGCGCTGGAATTATAGTGCGAAACTCGATCATCCTTGTCGATTTCATTGAGCTGCGCCGCTCGCACGGCATGTCGCTGGAAGAAGCTGTCGTGGACGCTGGGGCGGTGCGCTTCCGCCCCATGTTGCTCACGGCTGCCGCGGTTGTGGTTGGCGCAAGCGTGATTCTGTTCGATCCCATATTTCAGGGGCTGGCGATTTCTTTGATGGCCGGCGAAGTGGCATCGACCGTACTTTCGCGCATCACGGTTCCAATTCTTTATTACATGAGTGAACGCGGAAAATCAGAAACTATACCTCCGCTGGCAGAAACTTCGGAAGCATCATGAATGGAAGGTGGGTGAAGTAATGACTGTAGACCGCTATATCCGATTGATTGCGGGAGCGTTCGTTGTACTTTCTGTTGCTCTCGGCTATTGGGTGAATCCGTATTGGTTTTTATTTACGGGCTTTGTTGGGTTGAATCTCTTTCAATCGGCATTCAGCAATTGGTGCCCGATGATGGCCATTTTGCGCAAGACCGGCATTAAGGCATAGATTTGAGTAGCATGGGCTTCAGCCTGTGGAGTAAACCCCACAGGCTGAAGCCCATGCTACTCAATCACACTTCCACAATTGGCGGGAGATTTTCTCTTAATATTTATTCCCCGGCAATGATTTCCTGCGAACTTTCCTGCGCGGGTTTGGGTTCTGTCTTAGAGAACATTTCCAACAAGCGATTCACAAACTCATTCAGGCTGGGCATTCCCATCAGCAATTCAATAGGCAGTTTTACGTTGAATGATTCCTCGAGGGAGTGTTGCAACTCAAGCGCCATGAGCGAATCGAGGCCGAGATTGCTCAATGATTCTTCGGGGTCAAGCTCCGGTGATTCGAGGGCCATCACCTGCGCCAAACTTTTCTGTACATGCGCGAGAATTATTCCATGTCGCTGCGAAGCGGGGGCAGTCCAAAATTCTTCGGTGGAAAAACGCGGTCCCGATCCGCGCGACGCCTTTGCTGTGGCCGCACAGCCTTTTTCCCGAACGAGATCGGCAATTAAAGATGGCGGCTGTTGTCCGCTGAACGAACGCTCGAGCAAAGCCCAGTCCACAGACATGACCACGGCTTGTGGAGAACCATTTTTTTCGAAAAGGCGGTCCAGCACAGCCAATGCTTGTGCGGGTGCAAGTGGATGCATCACTCTTGACGCTGGTCCGCGAGCGCTTGCTGCGCGAGCGGCCATGCCCACCTCCGCCCACGGGCCCCAATTGATGGATAAACAGGGAAGGCCGCGGGAGCGGCGATCTTCCGCCAGCCCGTCGAGAAACGCATTTGCGGCTGCGTAATTTGCCTGCCCGGGCGAGCCCAGGACAGACGCCACGGAAGAAAACAGAACGAAGAAATCGAGAGGTAAATCCTCCGTAAGCGAATGAAGGTTCCACGCACCAAGAACTTTGGGAGCCAGAACGCGGCGGAAACTTTCCGAGTCAAGTTTTAGAAAAACGCGATCGTCCAGCACTCCGGCGGCATGAATGATTCCCCGGAGCGGCGGCATCGTGTTGCGAATTTTGCCAAGCGCTCGGATGACATCGCCCTGATTCGACACATCGCCTTGAATGGTTACGACGTCAGTTCCACTTTCCTTTAACTCACGAATCAGATCTTCTCCGGCCAAAGAATTTCCGCTACGGCCGAGAAGAACCAGGTGGCGTGCGCCTTTTTCAGACAGCCATCGCGCAACGGACAGACCAAGACCGCCGTGACCTCCTGTGATCAGATACGTGGCATCTGCGCGAGGCGCGGCGGAACGCTCGGAAGAATTTTTCGATTCGCCGCTGCTAAATGAGATCACAACTTTTCCAATATTTTTTCGGCGGGCCATGTATCGAAAACCGTTGGCGGCATCTTCCACGGAAAAAATATTGTGTGGCAGCGGTTTCAAGCTTCCTTGTTTAAACATGGCCATCAGCTCAAGCAGGAGTGAACGAAGCAGATCGGGGCGCTCGCGGCACACACGTTCCAGGTCAAGAGCAAAATAGGAAAGGTTGTTGCGGAACGGAAAAAGTCCGAGAGGCTTGTTCTGGTAGATATCTGTTTTGCCGATTTCGACGAACCTGCCATATGCGCCGAGAACGGAAAGGCTGCGCGTGATGTATTCGCCGGGCAGGGAATTCAAAACAACATCGACGCCCTTCCCTCCGGTCTTCTTCATAATTTCGTCGGCAAAATTTAAAGAGCGCGAGTCCATGATGTGAGGCACGCGCATCGACTTCAGGTAGGCGCGTTTTTCCGGGGAACCCGCGGTCGCAAAAATTTCCGCACCCGCGTGCCGCGCGAGTTGCACGGCGGCAAGTCCCACTCCTCCGGCCGCTGCGTGAATCAGTACGCGCTCTCCACGAGAAAGTTTCGCGAGATAATTCAGGGAATAGTATGCAGTGAGGAACGCGATCGGAATTGTGGCCGCTTGTCCGAAGCTGAACGCGGGTGGCTTGGGAACTACGGCGCGCGCATCCGCTGTGGTGTAGGAGCCGAAACTCGCGTTCGCCACGGCGAGCACATCATCGCCGATTTTGAAATCCATCACATCTGCGCCAACCGCTGAGATTTTTCCCGCGCACTCCGCACCGAATGGAATGGGACCGCCGGGATATACCCCGGCGGCGTTCATAACATCGCGAAAATTCAGGCCCGCAGCCATCACGCGGATTTCAACTTCGCCGGGTTTGGGCATTTGTCGCGGGCTTGCACGCAACAGCAGATTTTCAATTTTTCCGGGCCGCGACATTTCCATGCAAAATGAATCGGCTTCCGGAATTTTCATGAGCGCGCCATTGGAAGCTTTGCGCGTTCGCTGGACCAGTCGCGGCACGTATCGCGTCTCTTTTCGGAATGCAACTTCTCGCTCCGCGTCTAACCGCGACAACTCCTCGATCAGCGCGGCCAACTCTTCAGGGCCACCTTGCGGATCTAGATCGATTCGCGTGCAGGCGAGTTCCGGATGCTCTAGATCGATCGATTTTGCCAATCCCCACAAGGGAGTTTGTGCGATGGATATATGCGAAGTCACTGATTCGACGGACTGCGCTCCGCGCGTTACGATCCACAGTCGCTGTTTTTCTCCGTGAGGCTTTTTCAGAAGAGATTGAATCAGTTGGAATGTTTCGATCCACTGTTTTTGCGCGTCAAGGATGGCGTCGGATTGCACATCCAAATTGCAGATATCGAGACTTGAAAGGTGGAGAACATTTACGCTATCGAGAGAAGATAGGAGGTGTTGAGCATTTTCTGGACTCGCGACAATGCAATGTTTTCCTTGCGATTGCAGGCGCTCGGCGAGGGACTGTCCGAGGCCTCCACGATCGGCAACAATTAGCCAAGAATGCGGCTGCAAACTATTTTCGATTTGCCGCGCTGCGGGCCGCTTCTCCACCCAGCTAATGTCGTAGAGCAGGTCTTCAGGATTCTCGTGAGACTCGCGTTCGGCATCCCCAGAGACAAGCTTCGCGCGAAAACCCAAAAGTTCTCCGACTACGCTTCCATCTTCGCCAAGCAAACGAATATCGGACTCCAGAAATTCCGCTCCGAGATTGCTTTCTTGCCTGATGGCGGCATGACTAAAAATTCGTTGGCCCGGCCGACTCATAAATCGAAGGCTTGCGACTCCTACGGGAAGGTAGGTCCATTTGCGCGCGGATCCGCTTTTATCCTCAGGCAACGCGGCTGCCAGCACTTGCAAGCAGGAATCGAGCAGCGCGGGATGAATCCAAGAGCCGCCAGATTCATCATGACTTTGAGAAGTATAAAATTGCGCTGGAAGCGCAACTTGTCCCAGTGCTTCGCGCTGCCCGCACCACACTTGCTGAACGCCCTGAAAACTCGGTCCATATTCCAAACCGGCATTTTTCAATGACGCGTAAAGCTCCGCTCCACTTTTTCGACGCGGGCATCGGGCTTGAATTTCTTCAATGCTATATTGCTCTTCCGTGCAGCGTACAATACTTTCCGCTTCGAGGCGCATATCTCCGGAAGCGTGCAGAGTCCATCCCGCATTTTTCTGGTTCCCAATTAAACTTGCATTGGAACTATAAATTTGGAAGGAAGCGTTGCCGCCCGATGCCGGAGTAGAGACGAATTGCAAAATGCGCTCGCCCGTCGCGGGAAGAATCAACGCATCCTGAAATGTAATGTTGGACAAGACTGAGGAACCCGCACCCAAGATTTCCGCCGAAGCGGCCTGAGCCATTTCCAAATACACGGCAGCCGGTAGAACAACAGATCCTTGAACTTTGTGGTCGCCCAAATAGCGAAGCTTCCCGGTTCCGATCCGTGATTGGAATTGCGCCATTGGCAAAGCAGAATTCACGCGTTCGCCGAGCAGGGCGTGAGACCGTTTTGCCGATTTTTGCTGGAAGGACGCATTGGGCGGATTTTCCCAGCAACGCTCGCGCTCGAACGGATACGTGGGCAAGTGTATTTTCAGCGGCTGGTACGGCTCATCAAACGATCTCCAGTCCACAGTTGCGCCGCGTACGTATAACGAAGCCAGACTCATGAGCATCGTCTGCCAACTGTTGCGATGACTTTCGAGCGAACGAAGAAAAGTGGTGGATCTCTTCGATTTGCTAAGGGAATCCATTTCGGAAAAATGATTGGAAGACCCGACATCAATAAACTGATCGTAAGCCTGCCCCCGCAGCGTTTCCATTGCATCTTCAAGATGCGCGTCTTGCAGCACATGAAGGCGCCAGTAGTTCGGCCCGGGAATTTCACCTTCGGCCAACGTGCGCCCGCTGAGGCCTGAAATAAACAAAACCCTTGGAGGCAGAAAATTAATTTTGGATGCCGTGGCCTCGAATTCATCGAGCATCCTGTTTAATTCGCCATCATCAGGAGCCAGTCGCAAAATGCTGGCGCGCTCGGCAATCAATTTAAGAGCGTCTTCGCAGCTCATGACTTCTGAAATTACCGCTGCCGCATATTCTCCAACACCCGCTCCCAACACGGCATCCGGTTCGATGCCCCAGGATCGCCACAGCTCGCCGAGCGCAAATTCAAGGGCGAACAATGCGACGTCGCGAAGCTCCAAACAGTTTTGTTCAGCAGTCAGCGCCGCGAGCAGCGGCTCATATTGATGCAAGCCTAAAAAATGGGAGCAGCGATCCATTGCTCCTCGAAATACTGGCTGCGTGGCGTAAAGCTGATGCGCTGTGCATCCATTAAAAATCTCCGCGCCGAATACAAATGCGGTGCGTATTCCATCTTTTTTTGTGGAATGCCTGGCGCTCAATTCGCTTACGACGTGCAAATCCCGCTGTCCCGCGGTAAAAGCGGCAAGCGATTTTTGAAGTTGCTCTTTATTTTCCGCGATCACAGCTACGCGGCGTGCAAAGTGGGATCGGCCAGCGTTGGCGGTAAAACAAATATCAGCGAGATTTTCTTCAGGATGTTGCGCTAAAAACTTTTCAAATCGGCCAGCAAGCGTTTTGACCGCACTCTCCGTGCGTGCGGAAAGCGCCAAAATATGCCAGGGGCGCTCCGGCAATCCTTCCACACGAATTCTTGGCGGCGCTTCTTCAACGATAAGGTGGGCGTTCGTACCGCCAAATCCGAAACTGCTGATTCCAGCGATGCGGCGCGGCGCTGAGGGCCAAGGTTGGCGCGCGAGGGGAATCGACATGCGAGTTCCCTCAAGCGAAATGCGCGGATTGATCTGGGTAAAATGCACCTGCCCGGGAATTTCATCGTGCTGCAGACACATCAGCACTTTGCCCAGGCTGGCCATGCCTGACGCATTTTCCAGATGACCGATGTTGGCTTTGACGGAGCCGAGCAGGCACGGGAGCTCATTCGGCATCGCATTTCCCAGTACGCCCTTGATCGCTTCGACTTCAATGGGATCGCCAATCGATGTGCCGGTGCCGTGGGCTTCCAAGTAGGTCAGCTCTTTGGGAGAAACTCCTGCTTGCGCCAGCGCCTCGCGAATTACGGCTTGCTGGGCCGAGGCATTGGGAGCGGCAATGCCTGCGGTGCGGCCATCCTGATTGATAGCGGAACCGCAAATGAGACCGAGAATATTGTCACGATCGCGTAACGCATCGGACAGGCGCTTTAGAATGACCACGCCGCAGCCTTCCGCGCGAACATAGCCGTCCGCTTTCGCGTCAAATGTTTTGCAGCGGCCGTCGGCGGCCATCATGCGCGCATGCGAAAAAGCGATGGTAACTTCGGGAGAAAGAATGAGATTGACGGCGCCGGCAATCGCCAAATCGCTCTGCGCGCTGCGCAAACTATCGCATGCCATATGAATGGCAACGAGCGAAGAAGAACAGGCCGTATCGATGGCCACGCTGGGCCCGCGCAAATCCAACAGGTAAGAAATACGGTTTGCGGCAATGCTGTGCGCATTGCCTGTCCCGAGGTATGCGTTCATTACTTGTAAGTGATCTTTATAATTGATAATTACATTGGAATAGTCAAATCCGCCAATGCCGATAAACACTCCGGTCCGCGTCCCCGCCAGACGGTCCGGCGGCTGCCCCGCATTTTCCAGTGCTTCCCATGCCACTTCGAGCAGAATACGTTGCTGCGGATCCATGGAAGCCGCTTCGCGCGGCGAGATACCGAAAAAATGCGGGTCGAACTGATCGATGCCTGGAAGGAAGCCGCCCCAGCGTGTGCTCATTTTCCCACTGACGCCTGGCAGGGGATCGTACAGCGCGTCCACATCCCAACGGTCCTGCGGAATTTCTGTAATAGCATCCACGCCATTTCGCAACAATGTCCAAAATTCATCGAGCCCGTGAGCACCTGGAAATTTACAACCCATCCCAACGATTGCAATGGGATCGCTGCCTTTAATTTCTGGCCGAGACCCCGCACCCTGTTCTCGATTGTGGCTGGCGTTGCCGGCAAGACGATGCGAATAACTCTGCGTGCTCAAATAGTCCCACACAAGCCCGCTGCGCGGACGATTCGCGCCATTCTGTTTATGGTCGCCATGATTTTCGGTGTCGCGCCATTCATGAACCACTTCGAGCGCGCCTCCGAGGAATGCTTCGCGGCAGGCGTAGCGCTGAATTTTTCCGCTGGAGGTTCTGGAAATCGTGCGCGGCTCGATGAGCACAACGGCATCCGGATGAACTTCGTGGGATTCGGCAAGTGCACGGCGGATGGACGCGACGATATCTTCGTTGGAAGCAGATGCGCGGTCATTCACTTCCTGAACGACGACTAAACGTTCCGCCCCTTCCACATCGATCGAAAATGCAGCGCCGCATGCGGGCCGCAACGCACGATGGCTTCTCTCGGCGGTGTGTTCCAAATCCTGCGGATAATGGTTGGAACCTCGAATGATGATGAGATCTTTTAGCCGCCCTGCGACGAACAACTGTCCTTGATCGAGAAATCCGAGATCGCCCGTGCGCAAATAGGGGCCCTCGCCCGTGGCCAGATGCGCGCCGAACGTCTCGACTGTCTCCGCATCCCTGTGCCAATATCCATGCGCGACGCTGGGCCCTGAAACCCAGATTTCTCCTACGCGATCTTTTGCGCATATCGCACGAGTTTCAGGATCGACAATTTTTACGTCGAGGCCCGGCGCAATTCCTCCGCAGCCAACCAGGGTGCGACTTCCCGCAGCACCGGTTTCCGCAGAAATAATGCGATTGCGTCGCAACTCTTCCGCCTGCACTGCTGGCGTAAACGGCGCGCAGCCATCCGAATGCCCTGAAACGATGAGCGTGGCTTCCGCCAATCCGTATGCGGGCCTGAAAGATTCCCGCCGAAAACCGCACGGACCGAATGCATTGCTAAATTGCGCGAGCGAATCGGGGCGCACAGGCTCCGCGCCGCAGAGCGCTACTTTGACGCTGCTTAAATCGAGCGGCCCGCGCTGTTCGGCGGATATTTTTTCCACGCACAAATCATAGGCAAAATTCGGCGCGACCAATGTGTTTGCTTTGTATCGCGTTACCGCCGCCAGCCAACGTATCGGCCTCTGCAAAAAAGTGGATGGCGGCATCACAATCATTTCGCCACCCGCATAAACCGGCTGCAGCAATCCACCAATCAAACCCATATCGTGAAAGTGTGGCAACCAGGTAACGCCGATGCTTTCTTCAGAAAACTGAAATACTTCGCGCAGACACGAAAGGTTGTGCAGCAAGTTGCCGTGCGTCACCATCACGCCGCGAGGAGCAGCCGTCGATCCTGAAGTGTATTGCAGAAATGCCAACGTTTCGAGATTTGCGCCCGTATTGCGCAATTCCTCCGAGGCATTTGGCAGATCATCCGTCGCAAGCCACGTAAGCTTTTTTAGTTCGGGTGCGCGCTTGAACAAATCTTCCGACTGGCGATGAATTTTTGCTGTCGTCAAAATAAGCTTGGCTTCGGAATCGGCGGCAATCGCCAGGAGACGCGGTAGCTGCCGATGCAGTCGCGCAGGAAAAACCGGCACAGCGACAACACCCGCATAGACGCAGCCCCAGAACGCGGTAATAAATTCGAGGCCGCCCGTGTAGAACAGCAGGGCACGATCGCCCACAGTTGCGTGCGATTCCAGCACCGCGGCAATACTGCGGGCGCGCAATTCCAAATCTGCATACGTCAGGCTGGATTCTTCGGATTCGCCGTCGGCGAGGTAACGGAACGCGACGCGCGGACCGTGCTCTTGCGCTCTGATGCGAAGAAGTTCATTTAAATTGCAGAAGGTCCCGCCCCGTTCAGATGAAAATTTAGCCAAAGTTCAAAAACCCCCACAAGTTGCCGGGCGGAATGAAAGCGCGCCGAGTGCCCGGAGATTCATAGTGCTGTTTTCTGCTTCCTATCACTGTTATTAATTATTCGTTACTAATTGTTCTCCAGCGATTCGGGAGTGAACAGAGCGCTGTCTAGGCCAGTATTCAAATGTGCTTCGTCGATCGACAAGACCGATTTCGTGCCATCGAGCAAGGAACGCATTTCCGTTTTTCGCGCGCCACAAATGCCGGAAACTTTGCGCAGGCCGCTGGCATGCATCTCGCGCACGTTTCGACCTTCCTGATCGTACATTTCGGCATGCAAGATGCAGGGTACATCCTGTGCCACCCAATAATATATAAATTTATATTGCGAATTCGCAGGCGCGGTAGGGGTAGCCATGATCTTGAAAGTTTTGTGATTCTCGATCGCATCTTCGGCGGGCAGCAATCGATACGTAAAATTATCGAATGGATGCTCGGCAATATCTTCGTATGTGAAATCGCTGCCCGCAAAATGCTCGGACTGTTCCCGCGGGGAGATGCTGCGCACTCTTTCCGTTGCGGGAATATAGATCCATTGCCGATCAGGCATGCCAGGTTGATTGACGGATAGCAGCTTGACGCCGCGCAGTTCCGCCGGATCGGTGAAGCGAACCAATGTCTTGCCGTTGCCGAAGGAACCAATTCGGCTGAGGATGAATTTTTTCTTCACGGTGTGGCCATCTTTATCCGTAATGTCCAGCGTGGCGCGCAACGTCGCGTCGCGGCTGGTGTCCTGCTCGTAGACGTGCGACATGATCGCTTTGGCATCGTCCTGAGCAAAAATGGGAAGCACGCTAAAAAAACAGAACGCCAAAGAGAAGAACGCAACAGTCACACGCTTTATGTTCCGCTGAAGAGATAATGTCATCGTGGGATTATTCATAGCCGATCGCCTCAATGACTTGCATGCGTGCAGCCTGCCTCGCCGGCCACCAGCCCGCCGTAAGCGAAACGACGATCACTACGGGCACGGATAGCAGAATAAATTTCCACGGAAAATAAAACGGCACGGTGTAGCCGACGAGAACCACGGACACAGCGTGCGACATGAAGAAAGTATTCAAAACTCCCGCCAACGAACCGATGATTACGCCCACGATGGCGACGACGACGGCCTCCAGCAGCACAAGTTTTTGAATTTGCGAGCGCAAACCGCCGATCGCACGAACAATTCCAATCTCGCGCCGGCGTTCCGCCACCGAGATCAGCAAGGTATTCACGATTCCAAGCACCGCAATCATGACGGCAACCACCAACTGCATGTAATTGAGTGTGAAAAACTGATCCACAAGGCTGGAGATCCATCGCTTGAACTCGGCATTCGTGTACACAAATGCGTGAAACGAACCGGCGGTTAGTTTCTCGACTTCTTTTTTCATCGCCATTTGATCGACGCCAGGATTCAAATCGACGTCGACAAAATCCACGGCATCGTCATTCCAGTATTTTTTATACAGAGCGCGATCCATGAAAATTGTGCCTTTTTCCGAACGGTAATCGTCCAGAAAACCGAGGATCGGAAGAACCAGCGTGCCGGTGGGCGATTCCAGGCTAACACGATCTCCCACTCGCAGTTGCCAACGCAAGGCAAAATTTCTGGACACTACCACGCCCTTGCCTTTCGTCAACTGGTCGTGGATCGTCCGCGAATCCGCGCCTTCGATTGCGCTTTGCGACCTTTCCAGAAAGCCACTCATTTCGATGGCGATCACAGCCGCGGTGTCGCCACGATATGGAATAGCCGTAAAGCGAACGTTTTCGACTTGCTTCACGCCAGGCAGATCCGCGATGCGTCGTCCTAAATCCTCGGAGAAATGATAGCTGGTGGACCGGAGCATCGCGGAAGTGGCCACGAAAATATCCGCGTTGAGCACTTGGTTCATCCAGCGATCGATCATCTGCCTGTAGCTTTGAATGTAAGAAGCGGTGGAAAAAACAAACATCAGTCCAATCATCAGAGCGCCGACCGTGGCCGCACTTCTGCGCGGCGTCTGAATCATTGCGTCGACTGCGAGGGCGCCTTCGGACCCTCCAAGTAGATTCATGAGTGGGCGGAACGCGCGCGCCGACCAGTAAACTAACATGGGCAGCACAAGAGTGAGCCCCACGAGGACGATGGTTGAGAAAACAAATTGAATGGGCAAGCCCATGCGCGGCGGTGTCCAAAACACCAGAGTGGACCCGGCGACGATTAAAAACAGGCCTCCGCCGATGCGTTTCCAGCCTAAGGCTGCCTCGCGATGGCGAGATTCGATATTGTGCAATGCCATGGCGGGATCCAGAGAAGCTGCGCCGTGCGCCGGATACCAGGCGCCAATCATGGACGCGGCCATCCCCAGCGCAAAGGCTATCGCAACCTGATCGAGATGGAGTCGCGCGGGCGCAGCAGTGGCCACCACTCCGTACACAGCAGCCACCATGCCTCGCATCACTCGATTGGCCGCCGACGCCAGCAGAAATCCCGCGGCAATCCCCACGAGCGAACCGATTGCGCCCATCACAAACGCTTCAAACAAAAACATGCGGCTTACATTTCCCTGCTCCACGCCCACGGCGCGCAAAATTCCAATTTCTTTCCAGCGCTGGTTGACGGCAATGGTGAAGGAATTAAAAATAATGTAAACGCCAACGAGCAGCGCCACGAAACTTGTAATCAGAATCCCAATGCGCATGGCGGTCACGGCGTTTTCGAGCGCCTGTCCGCGGACTTCGGGGCGCTGGACCTCGACGCCCGGAGGAAGTTCCGCGCGCAACCGTTCCTGTAAAACTTCGACGGGAACGTTTGCAGCGTTCATCAGGTCAATCCGGTCAAACTTACGGCCGCGATGAAATACCACCTGCGCGGAATACACATCCATCACGGCAATGTTGCCGCCGAAAACGTCTCCAACGCCAACCGGTTTAAATGTTCCTTCAACGGTAAATTCTTTTTCCCCATCCGAAGCAAAAAGCGAAAGCTTGTCTCCCACTTTTAAGCTGTGCCGGTCGGCAAAGGAGCGCGAAAGTAAAATGGAATTCGGTTGCGCAAGAAACACAAGGGGATCGGAGATTTGCGTTTGCGCGCGGTCAAACTGATAGTCCCGTAACTGCTGATCTCCCGTGGTATCCACGCCTAAAATCAGCAGGGCGCCTTCGTCCGCAAACGAAGTTTGCACCATGGTTTCGATCACAGGTTCGGCGAGTTGTACGCCGGGAGTAGCGCGGACAGTGTCCAAAACTTTTTCCGAAAACCCGGATTCGCCTGCGGAAATTTGGAGGGTCGCCTTGCCCGCCAGCTTTTCCACGGTGGAGCGAAGCGAGTCAAGCAGAGTGGCATTGCCGGTGCGTATCGCAAAAAAAACCGCCACGCCCAGTGAAATCCCAAGTGTCGTCAATATCACGCGGAGCTTGTGGGCTCGCCATTGTTTGAACGTGATGAGCCACAGCGCCCCGAACATTATTTTTCTCCCGCTGGCGCGGTTCCGACCTGTTCATTCCGTCCCGTGCGCGTTTCCTTCACGAACTGTCCGTCCCGCAACGTCAGGATGCGATCGCAAAAAGCAGCGGCAAGATCGTTGTGCGTAACGAGTAAAATAGTGTTGTTGTACTCGCGGTGCAGATCGTCAAGCAGGCGAAGAATTTCTTCCCCCGTGGCGGAATCGAGATTTCCCGTTGGCTCATCGCCCAGCAAAATGGGGGGCCGAAAAATTAGCGCGCGCGCGATGGCCACGCGCTGGCGTTCGCCGCCGGAGAGTTCATCCGGCCGATGATGCGCGCGAGTCTTGAGCCCCACGCGATCGAGCATGGCCATTGCGCGCTCTTCTGTTTCGCGCCTGCACAGGCCTTGCAAGCGCAGAGGCAGGGCCGCATTTTCGATCGCTGTAAGTGTAGGGAGCAAATTGAATGTCTGAAAAATCATTCCGAGCTTTTCGCGTCTCAACCGTGTGCGGTGGTCATCGTCCAGGGAAGCGAGTTCAACGCCTTCCAATTTGATCGAGCCGGACGTAGGCTCGTCCAAACCGCAAATGAGGTTGAGAAGCGTCGACTTTCCCGACCCGGACGGTCCCATCACGGCCACGCGTTCGCCCTGTTCAACGGTCATGCTCAAATTGATCAGAGCTTTTACCGTGCCTTGGTCTCCATACATCTTGGAGACGTTTGTCATTTGGATCATAGTTTTAGCCGTGAATGTCCGGAATTGGCGGGCCTCTTCCTCAAGCAGAATCTGATTCTACCCCAGCCTCGGAGAACCGAATAGGTGGAATTTCACAATTCTGTTAAAGCGCCGTTCTCTCCTATATTTATGATGCAATTTATTCCAATGGAAGCGCAGCGCAAACTCGCGACATGAGGAAAAAAAATCGTTTGCCGCTAACCGCAAGGAGGACTATCATTCACCACGTCCCCCACCTTGCTTTCCAGGAGTTTGCAATGACCCTCAATATCTTGCGCTATTCCGCAGCTCTATTCGTTCTGACGGTCTTGGGGACCGCCTCCATGCACGCACAAGCGATTGTGGAATATGGAGTTATGACGGGAACTGCGGCAGGCGCCGCAGCCTCCGGAAGGCCGTTAATCCCCATGCCGAATTTCGGAATTCCCGGCAGCCCGTCGTCGGGCTCTCCGGCAGTCTCCGGCCCTGCGGGCGCTGCTGGAATGACGCCCGAATCCGCGGCAAAAGCGAATTTACAATTTTTCCAGGCCCACGCCGGTCCAAGCGCGGCGGAGATTGCCGTCCGCACGGTGCCCGATCACGCCTCCACCTGGATCGATGGCAAATTTGTAGGCCCTGCGCCCCTCACCTTGAAGCTTGCCCCCGGCCATCATCAGGTCCTGGTTCGCTCGATTGCCATGCGCGAATACACGCAGGAATTCGATCTGGCGGCGAAGCAGGCACAGTCTATCGATGTGGCTCTGAAAGCCGCTGTTCAAAACCAGGTGGTCATTCACTGGCCAGCGCAAAAATAATGTAACGGGCCAGATTTGTTTTTACTTCCCAACTGCAAGCATAATTGTAAGAACGAAGCGCCCATCGCATTACCTTGCTGTCCAAATCCGGAAATACCTGGAATGGCCAAGTAAAAAACCCATCTATTGCCGCACTTCCGCAGGCGCCATTTATTAGGTCCGTTGTGACGGTTAACCTTGCGCAACCGACCGTATTGCCGCACTATTCGCCAGATTGAACCTGAGTAACCCTTTGCGAAAGTCAGCCTTATCCGATACTTGGAGAAAGGCTCGAAACAAGCGACTATGAAGGGCAAACATTCCTCGTGAATTTGCGGAGAAGAAACTGCGGCAGCATGGAGGAAGGGTTATAGTCAGCGCTTCTCCAACAGGATTTGCGTTTGTCCGTCACAATTTAGATTTTTTTGCTCGTCGCAGTATGACGCGGCCGGATGAAGCATTTTGCCACAGCAAGAAGCGGAAATTAGGATTACGCGAGCGAGCACTTCTCGCGATCCACACTGTTCCGCGCGGCTTTGCCATGTCAAGGTATTTCGTCTGAAAGTGTGAAGGATGCAGTTGAAATTTTGTTGCAAAGAAAGCGATTGCCTCAGAAATCCGCTTCGCGGAGCTATGCTGATCGCAATCCTGTTCTGCGCGATGCGCACCTTTGCACAACAGCCTGCGCCAACAGCACAACCCTCCGCTCCCGGGTCCGTCAGCGGAAAAGTCACCTCCTCCACTGGACAAAAGGGGACCGATATTCTCGCCGGAATCACGGTCAAGCTGACATCCACTGCGCCCGGCTCCTCTTCTCGCTCGACCGTCACGGATTCCGAAGGCCATTTCGAATTCACACGCCTGCCGCAAGGAAGTTACAGCCTGGAAGCGGGTATCGAGGGATTTCAGCCCTGGACGGTCGCCATAACCCTGGGACCTGGCGAAACCCTCACCAAGGATATTCCCCTGCAGATTAATTCCGTGGAGGAACGCATTGAAGTGCAAGGCGAGGCTACGGAGATCGCTACGCAAAGCGTATCAGCCACGGCTACGGTCACCGAGCGGCAACTGGAAGAATTGCCTCTGCGTACGCAAAAATTTACCGAGGCGCTTTCCGTGTCTCCTAGCGTGATCCGGACACAGGAGGGAAAGCTGAATTTCAACGGGCAATCGGAAAGTCAGGGAATGCTGCTGGTGGACTCGGCTGAAAATGTGGATCCGGTATCGGGAAGTTTCGCGATCCCCATTCCTGTCAATGCGATTCAAAACATTCAGGTTTTTACCACGCCGGACAGTTCCGCCTACGGTGGATTTTCCGGCGGCTTAACCAGAATCGATATTCGGGCTCCGGGGTCGGATTGGAATTACAAGCTACTGGATATCGTTCCGTCTTTTCGCGGCAAGAATGACCACTTGATTGGTCTCTTGAACATGACCCCGGGAGTGGAATTTGGCGGCCCGCTCATCAAGAACAAACTTAATTTTTCGGAAACCATGACGTACGAATTTCGCAAAGACCCGGTTCACGGCCTGACTTGGCCTTTCAACGAAACGGTCACTTATAGCCTGGTCTCCTTTACGGAATTGCAATATACGTTTTCCAACAAGCACGTGCTGAACGTCAATTTCAATGTTTTCCCGTCGACTGTCTTGTACGCGAATATCAATTCGCTCGTTCCGCAAACCGCCTCGACCAATATCCGGCGCAGAGGGTCTTCCGCAGGAATTTCCGATGCCTACCAGTTCGATTCCGGCGCGGTCCTCACCAGTCTTGTCCGCTACACGAATTTCTACAATAGCGAACACGGCCAAGGCCTTGCCGACATGTCGATTAGTCCCGAAGGCTGGGGCGGCAATTACTTCAATACGTTTTCCAGAAATGGCAATCAGGCGGAGGTTCTCCCGATCCTCCAGTTGCCCACACTTTCCTGGCTTGGCACGCATCAAGTGCAATTTGGAACCGACATTCTCTATCGATCCTTTACCGGAAGCAGTGTCTCCCGCCCCATCGATCTGTTCGCGCAGGACGGGACAATCGATGAAACCATCGGTTTTCTGGGACAGGGAAATTTGCGAAGTTCCGACGAAGAAATTTCTGGATTTGCGGAGGATCGCTGGTCGCTCGCCAAGCACTTGGCTTTAACCATTGGTGGGCGCGTGACACATCAAACACTCGGACGTAATGCTGCGTTCGCGCCCCGCCTGGGCCTGGCATATTCCACTCCCAATGGAAAAATTGCCTTTCGCGCCGGTGCTGGATTGATCTATGGACACGTCCCGTTGCTCGCGGAGGATTTTTCGGGCTATCAGGATCGAACGATCACTCTTAATCCCGGAACTCCGACCGCGCAGACCTACACATTGCAAAACGTGTACCAATCGCCGGACAGTTCCGGAAATTCATCGTCGCTTCTGAACCCTAACAGCAGTACACGCACGTTTACGTGGAATGCCGAAGCGGAAACTTCGCTGCGACCGGACCTCAGCCTGCGGCTCGGCTATTACGAAACCCGGACAACGAATCTGTTCGTACTCAACCCAGTCCTTCCGCCAATTGGCGGCACTTCAGGCTTTATGGTTTTACAAAACTCTGGAAGGTCGAACTTTCAGCAGGCTGAAATTACGGCGCACTATCGACCCAACGAACGAAATGAAATCAATGTTTCCTATGCATGGAGCCGCGCGCGTGGAGACCTAAATACAATTTCCGATGCTTTTCTTCCGGTTCAAATTCCCGTCATTCGCCCCAATTTATATGGAGTGCGGCCCTCGGATATTCCCAACCGAGTGCTGGCTTGGGGCTACATCGCGCTACCCAAAAAATTTGTCTTCAGCCCTGTGGCGGATGTTCACACCGGATTCCCCTATTCCAATGTGGATGATTTTCAAAATTATGTGGGCATCCCGAATAGTTTGCGTTTTCCGATTTACTTTGCTCTGGACGTAAAGCTTTCCCGCGAATTCAGCTTCCGAATGCCCTTCTCCAAGGATTCGAGCAAGCGGAAAAAGATCAACATTGGAGTTTTTTCCCAGGATGTGACGAATCGCCTGAATCCGCACGATGTTTACAACAACGTAACCGCGCCTCCGCCGCTGTTCGGGCAGTTTGCCGGCTTCCAGCGGCGCTTGACGGGGCTCGACATCAATCTCACCGAATAATCGCCAACCGTTGGATGTCGAAGGACGGTGTAGAATTATCCCGCATAGAGCCTGCACCCAAGGATCTCCGTATGAAACTCTCGCTCGTGTTTGCGATTGGAATATTTTGCGCCGCTTTTATCGCAACAACTCCCATTCATGCCGTTTATGCGGGCGACGACGAACAATCTCTGATGCAAGCGGACCACGATGCTTTCGGATCCGGAAGGTTTTCCAACGCCCTGAATGACAGCTTGCTGGATAACAATTTTACGTGGACGGATTCTTCCGGCAATACTCGAAACAAATCGGAGATCCTTCAAGCCATTAAAACCGGGAAAAGTTTGGCGGTTAACAATGGCCGTGTAATCGCGCACACCGCTGGACAAGTAGGAATTATCCAGGAAAATAATGGAAAGGATTACGTGTTGCGTGTGTGGATCAAGCGCGATGCGGGCTGGCGTTTGCTGGTCTATCAGGCTGTCTCCATTGGCGCTTCTCCTTCCTTCACGCCGGACAAAGATGTTTGCGAGAACCCATGCAACACCGTGCCATTCCATCCGCGGAATACAGACGAGCGCGATGTGATTCACGCTTACCAGGCGGTTGAGCGTGCGGTCACCGCGCACGATTCCGCCGCGTGGGGCGCCCACATTGCCGATGAATTTTTTGCCGTCACATCCAACAGCGATCGTCCTCTGGATAAAGCGACGCGAATGGGGGGACTCGATCATCAAAGGGAAGGCGGAATTGCTCCGTTTCCGCTGGTGTCTGCACGCATGTTTGCATTCGGCGATACGATGATCATGATTTCACGCCAGCAGCCTGTTCACGGATTGCCGTTGCATGTCACGCGCGTATGGTTCAAGCGCAACAACGCATGGCTCGAAGCCTACAGCTACCAGACAACCATTCAGGGAGACGGTTCTCCCCGCTAGCCCGGTAGAGGAAAATTATCTCGTGAATTTTATTTAATTTGCAGACTCAGTTGGAATGTTCGGAGATTGCCAGTGAACTGGAAGATGGGCCGGGGTCGCTCCCCTTGAGGGCATGCGCCGCGAGAATTTCATAATTCTGATATTTGATCGTCAGGACGGCGCGTCCCCCGCCGCGTATTTCGGAAACGGATTGATTTTCCGCAGGCAACCAGAAATCGCCGATCTTGATATAGGAATGATGAATGTCGGTCTTTTTAATCCAGAAAGATGGATTCTTGGCAGGCTCCGCTTCAATGCGGCACACCGCGAAATCCTTGCTATCCACCCAAATATGCCCGCGATACAAAAGCTTGCTGGGAATTTTAGGCTCGACCGCGACCTTGTAGGAACAGCTGTCCGGCGTGTCCTGTCGCGTGAATTCACTAAAATCGTAATTGCTGGAGTTAAGGGCGACGCGCCCGCGATTTTCTTCTGTGGAAGCTTCCTGCTCGGTTTCCAAAAGGCGTTTGAGCACACGGTCGATGAGCCATTGCGGACCGCTTTGAGAAACAATCTTAAATTGTTTGGTGGCGGGAGCATCGAACGTCATATCCACAACCATCTCGGCATGAAGAGATATGGGGAGACCTGAGTACGATAGAGTGTAGGTGCGCCGGCCTTGATATTTTTGCAAGGCATCCGCGCGTTCTATATTTTTCTCGACCAGCTTGTCCACAACCTGCGGAAGATTCAGTCGGGCTTGCACCAACGGCTGAGCCACGGAAGATTGAGCGCGAGCCTTAGACGACCCGAACAGAGCCACCAAGAGCATGGAAGCGACCAGCAATCTGCAAAAATGTTTGCCTATGGACATAAGATGATCTGGCCTCTCCGGTGATGGTGGGCAGCCGGAAATTTTGATTAAACTCAAGTGTTCATAATCTTTGTTGCGTCGTCGAGAAGCATGTCTTTGGCCTGAAGGGCAGACTGAACATAGCGCTCGTATGTTTTATACATTCCGGAAAATATCTGTTCCCAGGAGCCGATAGCAAGAGCACGATTGCGGGCTTCGAGGCGCATCGATTCCTGCAATTCCCGTTGCGCCATGAGGTTCATCAGCAAGGGAGCAAAATCAATATAACTCTTTGCCACGTAACCTGATTTGCCGTGTTCGACCGTCGATGCAGGGCCGCCGCTCGACGTGACAACCGCGGGAACGCCGGAGGCGAGCGCTTCGAGGACTGCCAATCCAAACGTGTCCGTTTCCGACGGAAAAGCAAATGCGTCCATATCGGCATAGGCGCAGGAAAGATCCCTGCCCGTCAGCCAGCCTTTGAATTCCGCGTGCTGCATCTTTTCACGCAGCCAATTTTCTTCCGCGCCCTGGCCGATCAGCACAATACGAAAATCCCTGACGCCTTTCGCCAGCAGATCTTTTTCCAGTTGCGCGAGAAATCGCACATTTTTTTCCGGAGTTAGCCGCCCCACATATCCAATTTGAAAAGGGCCATCCGAGCGTTCCCGAAACACCGGGCTAAACATCTCCGTATCCACGCTGTGTCCCATCAGGAAGCAGGGTTTGCCCGTGGCTTTTCCAAGCAATTCAACCAATTCGCGATTCGGAGTAAAGAGCAGGCGCGGAATCTTGTAGAACCGCGCAGCCGCTCGGAAACTGGCGGATTCAGCGGCCGCCGCGAGTGGACGTGAAAGTTTTTTTGGCCATGAGGATAGAAGAGAAGATACGCGGCGACCCGCAAATTGGTGAATATTCGTTTGCCAGGAAGCTGCAAGCGTCACATGCAAATTATGGGCAAGAAGCGCCCCGAGAATGCCCACGTCGCTTGGTCCCGTAATTTGAATTACGTTCGGGCCAAAGTCCTTAACCATCTGCAAAACTCTTTGATAATGCCGCAGGAACAGAAGATCGAATTCGTGGTGCCCATCGAGAGGAAATTTAATCCGGCCGCGGCGCAGTTGAATTCTCGTCAGGGACCCGTCCACTACAACTTCATCCGTTGGCCCAGCGTGAACCAGAAGAAATGGAATTCCGCGCTGCCTCGCGAATTCCGCGAATTGCTTGCTGGTATTCGCAACCCCGTCAATTTCCCGATAGGTGCATGGGAATAGGGCGACCCGGATGTTCTCTCCCGTCACGCATTCACCCCGCGCGGAACTTCCAGTGCGCGATGCACTTCCGCTTTTCCTCTAAATGTAAAATTCAGCGCGTGGCGCACAGAGGTATTTTCGATCATCCGGAAAATGGAAAAAATATGCCCAAGATAGGTCGGAGGAGCCTTCCACAGACAAGACAAAGGGCGATGGTATCCCGCTTGGAAATCCATGTGGAACACACGCTCATCCCATCGGCGCGATCCCACGGGATGATCCGGATAATCGCGAATCGTATCCAGCACCGTTTGCATGAAACGAATGCCGAGCAATTCCGAATACTGCGGCATGAAGAGAATATGGCTGAGCTGCTCCACCCTGATTTCATTAACAAATTCGGAAAAACTTGTAGCACCCGTCAGATTCAGCGCGCCGCTTGGTTCGAGGCCGTGCCGGTCTCCTCCGGAAATGAGCGGGCGCTTCCAGGCAGCTGCAAGCTCAATCACGCTTTTATTTTCCGTCCACGCGCGCATTGCATTCAGTTCAAAGGCGTGAATATATTCCACATGGCCCTGCAGGAATTTGTCCACGAATTTCCGAAACGTCGCCTGCCCCAGGCAATACTGGTCCCAGTGAGGATGATTGAAAACGATCAGGACATCCGGAATGGAATGAAGCGATGACAAAAGTTCCAGCAACTTCGGGGCGGAAGGATTGCGGGAGTAGGCGGCAAAGTCGTCCATAATCAAATGCGCCTGGCTCTCCGGCAAATTGTGAATTCCTAGATGAAAAATTGCCCCTTCAAATGGGACGCTCCACTCCACGGCGAACGGAACGCGAACCGGATTGGGCAATTGGCGCAGCGCGGCAGGCGCGTCAATGCTGTCATGGTCCGTAAGCGAGACCAGGCTAATCAATTCGAGGTCGGCTTCAATCTGATTGCTCTCCAGCTCAAACGCCAGCTTCGGTGGCAAGGGCGGCGTCCAATAGGCCAGGGAGAAATCGACGGGCCTTGCGGATTTCTTGATCTGCTCGTTCAAGGCCCAGCGCAGCAAGGGTCGCTTTTCCGCGAACGCTGGGATAAATAGCAGGCTTTCCTTGGATTGATTGGTATGGCTATGGAGCGAAACCGCTGTGCGATACTTCCGCGCGATTTCGGGCTGCTTCCAGAGACATGAAATTTGTGATGGAGGCAATTGGCTTCTTCCAGGAAGATTTGTTTTCATATTAAAGGATGTCAAACTACGGCCCCGCACTCCAGTGATCTAAAATTTAAATTTCCATACTGGCAATAACGATGTCTACACAGGTTTTTCTTGGGCTTATGCAACTCGATCGCGTAAGTCCAGGAAACCGGAGTTTTCGTTAGCGCAAACCACACCTTTGCAAACAGGAGGGGAGCGTGCCAATTCCTCGTTTTACGGGACCCACTACGTTAGGCGCAAGAGTTGGCCCAGTGCGGCTCCTACCAGACGAGCGCACACCGGGCGCAGTAGGCGTTTAATCAGATGCTACCAACTACCGTTGGGGCTGCCCCTGCATGGGAGCTGCTGGAGGCGCCGGCGGCGTCAGCGGAGGTTGAGGGCCAAGCACTTTTGTCAGTGCCTGGTAGGCGCACATCTCATCCGCATTCCCGCCTCCTACGCCGATCGCGCCGATCAATTGATTGTCCACAACGATCGGAAGACCGCCGGAAACGAAGTAATAAGCCAGACCCTGCTCTTTGCCAAGGTCCAGGCGAATCACGCGGCTATCCACCGTGCTGAAACGCTGGGCGACCAAAGCGGAGGGCATGCGTGCGTACAGTGCGGTCTTGGCCTTCATCAATCCAGTCTCAGCGCCAATGGGCAGCACGCCATCCATTTTATGGGCGTCAATGGTTTCGCCCGTCGGAGAAATGATAAAAACGGCGATGGAAACATTTCCGGGCTGTCCCTTTTGCCATTCGACACATGCGTCCGTGATGGCTCGTGCAGTGTCCGCATTGATGACAGCCTTCATCAGCGTTCGCTTGGCCACGTCATCCGATACGGTGACTTTGTTGAACGGAGCCGGTGTCGCGCCCTGAGCCCTGGCGCTTGCGCTTCCAAAACCAAATGCGGCAATCGCCAGTCCCAGAGTCGCTGCGGTACGAAACAAACCTGTATTCTTGCTCATGTCTTTTCTCCCTTGTCCCCTCGAGACTTTTTTGATTCTTGCGGATGCTTTCGCCGCGCCTGTTGAAAGCGCGTCGAAACCATAAAAATTTTCCGTTCGGCCACTCCTGGCAACCGGGACTCTACACCCGGATGGTTATTAAAGGCAAAATTTGAATCGTGGAATATTACCTATCTCCTGCCCTTAAGACGTAAGCCATCATGCACCGGTTTTCTTTAAATACAAAAATAATTTAACAAGATGGGGTTTTTGGCAGCGGCGTTTTGTCTGTTGACACAAGGTGAACGCGCCTGATACAGACCTCAGAGGCACTTTGGCGCGTTGCAACCTTTCGCCAGATGCAACTTTTAACTTCAGAAAGCGGTGATTCCCGTGACTTTACCATGCGAGCGCGCAAAATATTCGGCCATCGTCGATCGGCCAAAGCTGCACCTGCCGAATGGCGAACGCATTGTGATCTGGACGATCGTCAACGTGGAGGTCTGGGACATTGCCCGTTCCATGCCGCGGCAAGTGCTCGTGCCGCCGACGAGTGTGACGACCTTGCCCGACGTGCCCAACTGGAGTTGGCATGAGTACGGCATGCGCGTTGGCTTCTGGCGGTTCCATGCTCTTTATGAACGCCTGAAGATTCGCCCGTCGCTTTCCATCAATGCGCGCGTGTGCCTCGATTACCCGCGCGTGGCCCAGGCCTGCAAAGATTCCGGATGGGAATTCATGGGCCACAGTTTTGACCAGCGGCCCATGCACAGCGAACCCGACCCCGTCGCGATGATTGAGCGATCCGTGAAAACAATTCAGGAATTTACCGGGAAGCCGCCCATTGGTTGGATGGGACCAGGCCTCACCGAAACTTATGACACGCCCGATCAGCTCAAAGCTGCGGGGATCAAATATATCTGCGATTGGGCCTGGGACGACGAACCTTCCGAGATTGCAACGAAACATGGTCCTTTGTATACGCTGCCCTATTCGCTCGAGACGAATGATATTCCGGTCATGGCCGTGCAATACCATGAAGCCCCTTACTGGACGCAAAAGTGCAAAGATACATTTGACCGTTTGTATGAGGAAGGCGCGGATCGGCCGAAAATCATGGCCATCGCCATTCATCCGTACCTGAGCGGCCAGCCTTCGCGCATCAAATACCTGGAAAATATTTACGAATACATTTCAAAATTTACCGGCGTGTTGCACTGGAATGGCGAGCAAATTCTCGATTGGTATTTGAAAGCGAGGAAATAGTAGAACAGGCTTCACAGGCTGCGGAAAAACTCGACGTTCTGTCATTCTGAGCGAAGCGAAGAATCTCTCCTTCTTTTATTTTGTTGTACTTACAATCGAAGAGAGATTCTTCGCTTCGCTC
>Ga0182024_10005130_pt1 | contig 29544 bp, 25 predicted proteins | sample P32metaG_FD_120480 | JGI IMG/M metagenome (GOLD analysis project Ga0182024, IMG submission 120480) | Permafrost microbial communities from Stordalen Mire, Sweden - P3-2 metaG (Illumina Assembly) | ecosystem: Environmental > Terrestrial > Soil > Wetlands > Permafrost | place: Sweden: Stordalen...
CCTACGCCAAAGCTCGGCGCATTGGGCAGTCGTGAACATCCGATAGCGTCCTCGTCTCATGGCGATCACCTCTTTGCGTCAGACTATATCCGAGGTGTTGCGCTGACCTATTGAGACCACCTACTGTATGAGTCGATCGGCAGCATCTTTCAAGGGCGTCCGCTAAGGGTGGCTTTGGGTTGTCGACCGGCTGTCGGCTCAATGCGACAAACTGTGCGATTTTCCCTTCCTGAGGCGTACAATTCGGCGCGAAGGGGGGGACCACTCGCGCACCGGGCGAAAGGTTTCGCTCCGGTAGCCGGTCTAGTGACCGGGTTTTCAACTACACAAACCGGAGAAAGCGTTCTATGAATACTCGCAAGACTGGAAGCATCGCCCTCGCGGCCGCCGCGGCGATCATGTTCTCGGCTGCCTCATTTACCGCCGCTGCAGCAGATGACGGCAAGGTGAAGTGCACAGGGGCCAATTCCTGCAAGGGCATGTCATCGTGCAAGTCGTCCCACAACAGCTGTAAAGGCCAAAACTCCTGCAAAGGTCAGGGCTTTACAATGACCAGCACCCAGGCTGACTGCGATGCCGCCAAGGCAAAAGTGAAGTCGTCCTCGTAACTGGCAACAGTTGCTGACTGGCGCGGCGCGGGGGTTAGACGATCCTCCGCGCCGTGCTCTTCAAACATGCCGCCGCACCCACCGTTGGGATTCGGGCTCGGTCTGCGGGTCGATCACTACGAGACGATTCTCAAGGATCTGCCTGCCGTTGACTGGTTTGAGGCCCTGACGGAGAACTACCTCGTCCCGGGCGGCAAGCCCCTGTACCACTTGACGCGCATTCGCGAACATTACCCCATGGTGATGCACGGTGTATCGCTGTCGATTGGCAGCGCCGAGCCGTTGGATCGCGCCTATCTCGACGAGCTGAAAGCGCTGGCGAAGCGCGTCGAGCCTGCCTGGATTTCCGATCATCTGTGCTGGACGGGTGTCGGCGGCAAGAATCTGCACGACCTCTTGCCATTGCCGTACACCGACGAGGCTCTCAAGCACGTCGTTGGGCGCGTGCGCACCGTGCAGGACATTCTCGGCCGGCGCATCCTTCTCGAGAATGTGTCGAGCTACGTGAGCTTCCGCGACTCGCGTATGACGGAGTGGGATTTTCTGCGCACGGTGGCCGAAGAGGCCGACTGTCTCATCCTCCTCGACGTCAACAACATCTACGTGAGCAGCATCAATCACGAATTTGATCCGCACGACTACCTGGCTGCGATTCCCATCGAGCGCGTGCAGCAGATGCATCTTGCGGGCCACCAGAATCACGGCGACTACCTGATCGATACCCATGATCACCCCGTGCCCGACCCCGTCTGGGCGCTCTATGCCGCTGCCGTGCGGCGCTTCGGCCCGGTCTCGACGATGATCGAGCGCGACGCGAATATTCCGCCGCTTGGTGAATTACTGATGGAACTGGCAGCGGCCCGCAGGGTCGCGGAAACTGCGCTCGCCGACACTCGCTTGCAGCGCGCCGGATGAGCTCACGTGGCTCGCCTTGAAACCATCGAGAACGACTTCCAAAGCTTCCTGCTGACGGGAAGTGCCAATATTGAAAAGCGCGTCGTCGGCACGCAGCGTGTGCCGATCGCCACACGTCTTGCGATCTACGGCAATGCATACCGGTCGCGCCTCATCGAGACTCTGGAAGCTCACTATCCGGCGTTGTTGGCGCTTATCGGAGAGGAGGAGTTCGCCGCTTTGGGCCGCGCCTATGTGCGGGCGCATGATTCAAGCTTCGCCTCTATCCGCTTTTATGGCGGCGCATTGGGCGCTTTTCTCGCAGTCTTCCCCGACTATGCGTCGAGTCCTTGGCTCTCTGAACTCGCGCACTTCGAGTGGGCAATGAATGACGTGTTTGACGCGGCCGATGCCGTACCCGTCGACGTGCAGGCATTGGGCCTGATCGCTCCTGAGGATTGGGCCGAGCTTGGATTTGATCTGCACGCCTCGGTGCGCCGGCTCGACTTGGTGTGGAACGCGCCCGCGCTTTGGCGCGCATTGACGAACGCACACCCGCACCCTGAGCCCGACGCACAAGCGCAGCCCGTCCCATGGCTTCTCTGGCGGCGGGAGTTGCAGATCTTCTTTCGCCCGCTGATGGGGCTTGAAGCAGAGGCGCTTGATGCCGTGCGCCAGGGCCGAAGCTTCGGTGGGATATGCGTTACCCTCTGTACGGCGCTCGATGAGGAGCAGGCCCCCGGCCGGGCCGCCGCATTCCTGCGCGAGTGGGTTGAATCGGGAATGATTGTCGGCATGCGCGCCTGCGAAGAGTAAAGTACTTAGCATCGCTCGCTCTGCAGTGTGTGTATGCGTATCTTGGTGGTCGAGGATAACGACCTGGTCGCCGATGCGATTGCACGCGGGCTGGGCATAGCGGGCTTCGCCGTAGATCGCGCCCCGAGCGCTGAGCTTGCCGCCACGGCACTCGCGGCGGAGCACTTTGATCTGGCGGTGGTGGACATTGGGCTTCCCGGCGAGGATGGTCTGACATTCGTGCGCCGCCTGCGAAGCCAAGGCGCGACACTGCCGGTCCTCATCCTGACGGCGCGGGAAACGGTTGCAATGCGGGTGGAGGCACTGGATTTGGGCGCGGACGACTTTCTAATGAAGCCGTTCGAGCAGTCCGAGCTCGCCGCTCGCTGCCGCGCCCTCATTCGGCGCGCCAATTTGAACACCAATGGGCAGCTGAACTTCGGCAGACTGCGCATTGACGTCACGGGCCGGCAGCTGCGTATCGACGATAAGCCCGTGGAGCTGACCGGGCGCGAGTGGCTGGTGCTCGAGTGTCTGGCGTTCTCGGCCGGCCGAGTGGTGTCGAAAGAGCGGCTGCAGCAGACGATTGCTCGCTGGGATCAGGCGATGACGCCAAACGCGGTGGAAGTCTACGTGTCGCGAGTGCGCGCCAAACTTGCCGACGCCGCGCTCATTCGCACCGTGCGCGGACTGGGATATCGCCTCGATGAGCCTGAAGCTTGATCCGACAACATCGATTCACCGGCGTCTGCTGATCCTTCTGCTGCCGCCGCTGGCGCTGTTGATGGTGGCCGGCGGCTTCGCCGACTATCGGGCCTCGATGGTCTTCATGCGCACCGCCTACGATCAGAGTCTGGCTGATGCAGCCTTCGCGCAGGCTGCGCTCCTCAAAGTAGCCGACGGCAAAATCTACGCGCAACTCCCCTCACAACCGCAGCCGCTGACGCACGCCAATCGCGCCGAGAAATTCTATTACTCGATTTGGGGGCCCGATCACCTCCTGATCACCGGCAACCCGCAGCTGACTGCGACTTCTGCCGGGGAAGGCAATCCGGCTTATGCCGACGCCTGGCTCGGCAATCACAGGATCCGTGTGGTGACGTACCGCATAGCCACTGCCGCCGGAGTTGCCACGGTGAACGTCGCTGAAACGACCAGCAGGCGCGAGGCCGCTCGGCATTTCATCTTGACGAGCACCTGGCTCATGGATTTCATCCTTGTCGACAGCACGCTACTTTTGGTGTGGATCGGCGTGCGCTATGGTCTCAAACCCTTGCTGGCGGTGCGCGGCCAGATTGAGTCCCGCTCGCCCCGCGAGCTGCGGCCGCTCGACACGACTGAGGTTCCTGCGGAAGTGCGTCCGCTGGTGGATGCGTTGAACGGTCTCTTTGAAGTGTTGCGGGAGGCTGCGCGCTCGCAGCGTCAATTCGTAGCCGACGCGGCGCATCAGCTGCGCACGCCCATCGCGGGCCTCGTTGGACACCTCGAGCTTCTGACGCAGGATCCGGCTGCCGCGGGGCTCGAGAGTCGTCTCTCCGTGCTGCGCGACGGCATGAGCCGGGTTGCGCATTCGGCCAATCAGCTCCTCGCGCTCGCACGCGCCGAGCCCTCGGCAAACCTCGCCGACCACTTTCAAAACACAGCCCTTGTGCCCCTCATCGAGCGGGTCATCGAGCGCAACGTGGATCGCTCGGTCAAGGCGCGCTTGGATCTCGGCGCCGACTTGGACGCCGTGAGCGTCGCGGGCAGTGCGTGGCTGATCGAGGATCTGCTCGGCAACCTCGTGGACAACGCGCTGCATTACACTCCCGCCGGCGGGCATGTGACCGTGCGTTGCGGGGGCGGCCAAAACGAGCCGTATCTTGAGGTCGAGGATGACGGCCCGGGCATTCCGGAAGCCGAGCGCAGCCGGGTGCGCCAGAGGTTCTATCGACTGCCCGGATCACAAGGCCACGGCTGCGGGTTGGGCCTCGCCATCGTCGAGGAGATCGCCCGCCTGCACCGCGCCGCCGTAACGATCGATGTGGGTGCCGGCGGTCACGGAACGAGGATCAGAGTGCAATTTCCGGCCCTGCGAGCCGCGCCGCAGGGGAAAACTGCGAATGCCGTCACACCCTGAGCATGGCGGGTCACTATCGTCAGCTTCACGAAAGGTTTCACCTCTATGGTTATGCGCATGAACCTGTTGGCATTTAACCATCGCCCTGCAACGGCATGCGGCCGCAAGTGGATCTCGGGCTTCACTCTCATCGAAGTGCTGACCGTGATCACCATCGCCGCGCTCCTGATGGCGCTTGGCGTGCCCTCTTACCAATATGTCACGAATGCCAACCGCATCTCCGGGGAAGTCAACGGACTCCTGGGCGACATGCAATATGCACGTTCCGAGGCCATCAAGGAGGGCCAGACGGTCACGGTGTGCAGCTCGGCAAACTCGACCAGCGCGGCGCCCACCTGCTCGGGGAGTACAGCTTGGCAAAGTGGGTGGATCGTTTTTTCTGATGTGAACGGTACTGGTGCCGTCGACTCTGCATCCGACACGATCTTGCGGGTGCAGAGCGCGTTTCCACTCGGCGATACTTTTGATGCTAACAACAGCATGAAATTTGTGACCTTCAATCGCGAAGGCTTCGCCCTGAACCTTAACAATCCGCCCATCACCGTCACCTTGCATGCGGCCGTACCTAATAACGGCTCCACGCGCTGCCTCCAGATCACGATCGTCGGGCAGCTGACGACGGAAACCGCGGGCACGGGAGCGTGCACATGAGATCGCTCCAAAGAAACACAGCCGCGCGCGGCTTCAGTCTCATTGAAGTGCTGGTAGCGCTCATCGTGGTCTCAGTGGGACTTCTCGGCATCGCCAAAATGCAGGCGATCGCCTATTCCAGCACCGGCGTTGCCGGCAAGCGCTCGCTCGCCGCGATTGAAGCGGCGAGCCTGGCTTCCGCCATGCATGCGAACCGCGCCTATTGGTCGGTCAGCGGAGTCGCGCCAGTATCCACCACGATTACGGGGGCTGCGGTCTCGGCATCAACGGATCCCGCGTTGCTGGCTGCTACCGACTGCACATTGGCTGGCGCGGGTCCGTCCGGTTGCACCCCGAGCGCGCTCGCCGCCTACGATCTGAACGGAGTGAACGGATGGGCCCCCACGCTGAAGCAGCTCTTGGGCACGAGCGATCAGGCGACTATCGCTTGCGTCAACCCTGTTTTTCCACTTCCAGTGACTTGCACTGTGACCATCTCCTGGTCCGAGAATCAGGTGGCCTTAAACACCCAGGAGGCCGCGGCTGCCAATACTGCGGCGCAGACCAACACTCCCGCAGTCCTGCAGCTGCCCTCCTATACGCTCTACATCGAGCCATGAAAACGCACCCTACACAGACTGTTCGTCGTGGACGCGGCCGGCAGCAGGGCTTCACGCTCGTAGAGCTCTCCGTCGCGATGCTGATCGGGCTCTTTCTGCTGGGCGGTCTGCTAACGCTCGTGCAGGACATGCGCCGCACCTTCGGTAATCAGAATCAGCTCGGCCAGATGCAGGACAACGAGCGACTGGCGATGACCCTCATCACCGATGTCGTTCAGGCGGCGGGCTACTATCCGAATCCGACATTCTATGTCGCCTCGACCGCGTTGCCGTCTAACGGAGCTTTTCCCACCCTTGCTGCGGGACAGGCAATTGCGGGCACCCACAACCCCGCTCCTCCGGGCGACACCATCTTGGTGCAATTTCTCACGGCGCCGAATGACGGCATCATCAATTGCACGGGGAACACCAATACCGGTGTTTATCAGGTCTTCGTCAATAAATTCAGCGCCGACGCCCTGGGCAACCTCAAGTGCCAGGTAAACGTCCTTCCGGCTGTCACCTTGATCAGCCCATCGGGCCCGACAACGGCGCCACTGAGTGGCGGAGTGACGAACCTGCAGATTTTGTACGGCGTCAAAAGAAACTTTGCGATCGTCAATAACAATGTTGATACGTACCTGAACGCAACCCAGATGACCGCTGCCGATTATACCAATCTCATCTGCATCAAGGTGACTCTGACCTTTGACAATAGTGCGCTCGTTAAGAGCCAGCCTGGGCAGCCTCCTACTATCCAATTCACGCGCGTGATCACTGTGATGAGTCGTGGCGGGGTCAACACATGACTAGAGTGCATCGAGGCGGCCAATGCGCGCAGCGCGGCATGGTATTGATTTCCAGTCTGCTCTTGCTGCTGGTCGTCACCATATTGGCGCTCGCGATTTTTCGCAATTACGGCATGGAGGAGAAAATTGCCGGCAATCAGCGCGAGAAGGAGCGTGCGTTGCATGCCGCCGAAAGCGCGCAGCAGTATGCGGAATGGTGGCTCTCGAGCGGCTTGGGCGCGACGACTCCCATTGTCTGCGACAGTCTGGTGGCTGTGACGACTCCTGCGTCAGGGCAGGTGTGTGCGAACACGTTACCGAGCATTGTGCCGAACGGGATTGTCGCGAACTTACCCTGGCAGTTGAACGGTGCGAATGTCGGGGTGACCTACGCCCCGCCCAACATGAATTTGACTACGGCCGGCGGAGTCAACACTTACTACCAGACGCCGGTTTTCTACATTTCCTATCTCGGTCTGACTGCAGACAGTACGACGAGCAACTACAAGCTCCTCTATCAGGTTGACGCCGCGGGCTATGGCGGCAGCGCGAACGCCGTCGCTGTGGTCGAAAGTACTTACTACGTCACGAGCGGCGTATGCAATCTTGGAGCCATCGGAGGCTGTTGATGAAAACCAAATTTTATGCTGCGGCATGGGCTGTTGCGCTGACCGGCCTTATCCCGTGCGCGGCATGGGCGCAAGTCACCGTCGTTGACGACTTCACCCAGGCCGCGGCGGCGGTCGCCTGGGTGCCGTTCAACGGCGCCTGTTTGACGGCCGGTAATGGCAGCGGCACGGTTCCGGCCTGCGTCGGCTTGCCGTACTACACCGAGCCTCTCGTCGGCGGAGCAACCGGCGTGTTACCCGACCCGGTTGGCCAGGGCGCGCTGCGTTTCACCAATGGATTTCCAGGCGGCTACCACCAAAATGGCGCCATCGTCTTAAGCCCCGCGAACGCGTTTCCTGCGAACGCCGGCGTGCAGGCTACCTTTACGACCGTGACCTATCGGGGCAACTCGGGCGGCGCCGGTGGGGACGGCGCGGACGGCATCAGCTTTTTCCTGATGGACGCGAGGCAGGCGCCGAATCTCGGCGCCTTCGGCGGCAGCCTTGGGTACACCTGTTCAAATACCAACAATGACCAGACTCTGTACCCTGACGGAACGCCGCGCGGCTACGACGGGCTCGTGGGCGGATACGTGGCAGTAGGCATTGACGAGTTCGGCAATTTCTTGAACGGCAGCAACCCGGCGACGGGTTATAACGGAGACAACACGGCGAGCGGCTATGGCTATCAGCCGGGCCGTATCGGCATGCGCGGCGGCGGCAACGTGGCATGGCGCTGGCTCAATGCGAATTACCCGGTCCAATACCCGACGTCGCTGACCATCCCACAACGCGCCAGTGCCGTGCAGCTCACTTGCAGCACGGGCGTTCTCTGGGACTATTCGGGCGGTGCCTCGAACCCCGTAGTGTCGGCAACGCAGCCGCCGGCGAACCAGCCGCTCGATTATCCGGCCATACCCAATGCTTTTTCGATACTCACTTCCGTGCAGATCGCGAACGAGGCCGCCATCACGCGCAGCGACGCAACCCCGATCACTTATAAATTGAAGATCACGACGGGCGGGTTGCTAAGTTTTTCCTACAGCATCAATTCAGGCGCGTATCAACCGGTGATCAGCGGGCAGGACATTACGGCTTCCAATGGACTGCTGCCTGCGAACCTGCTGTTCGGATTTGCCGGGTCGACCGGCGGTGACACCAATATCCACGAGATCATGTGTTTCCGCGCGACTCCGGTTAACCAATCGTCAAGCTCCGCGGGCACCAACCAGCAGCAGGCGGCGAAGATCCAAGCCGGCTCGCAGGTTTATTTTGCCTACTACAATCCGGACAATTGGGCAGGCTCGCTGACTGCACAGTATTTGACGCAGGATGCCAACGGCAACATCACCGGATACAGCGTCCCCACCTGGGACGCATCCTGCGTGCTGACCGGGCTTGCCGAGGGTGCAACTTGTCAGGCAACTCAGCAAGCCAGTGTGGCCGCGGAGGGGCCGACGTTACGGACCATCATGAGTTGGAACGGCTCGCAGGGCATAGCGTTCCAATTTGCCAATCTCACAGCGGGTCCCGCCGGTCAGCGAGCTACCTTAGATGCAGGTGATCCGACCCCGTACAATGCGAATCGGCTGAACTTCCTGCGCGGCGACCGCAGCAACGAGCAAACTGTATTCGGCGTGGGCCTGTACCGTGCGCGCACGAGCGTGCTGGGCGATATCATCGATTCGAGCCCATCTTGGGTAGGGCCCGCTTCATCTCCGTATACTTCGACCTTTGCTGACAAGATCGGCACGAGCCCGAGTTTCCCCGAAAACACCGGGGAGAGCTATACGGCATTTAAAACTGGTGGCGCACAAACCCGCTTGAATGTCGTGTACACCGGCGCCAATGACGGCTTGCTGCATGGCTTTCGGACCGGCTCGTACGACGCCAGCAACAACTACGTTGCGACCCTGAATGACGGATACGAGGTCCTGGCGTATATGCCGGGCGCCATCGTCAATACGATTCACTCCACGACACCGGGGATCGATTTTTCAAGCCCGCAGTACGGCCATAACTATTATGTCGACGCCACTCCGGGCACCGGCGACCTGTTCTACCAGGGCAACTGGCACACCTGGCTCATCGGCGGCCTTGGACCTGGGGGAAATGCGATCTATGCACTCGATATCACCCAGCCCGCCAACTTCAATGAGGCGAGTGCCGCAACTGTTGTGATGGGCGAGTGGTCGAGTACAACGCTGACCTGCGTCAACGTCGGTGGCTGTGGCGCAAACCTCGGCAAGACCTACGGCGTACCGCAGATTCGCCGCTTCCACAACGGCAAATGGGGCGCGGTGTTCGGCAATGGGCTTGGAACCGCAAGCGGCGCCGCCGGTATCTTCGTGATGATCGTCGACCCGATATCCGCCACCAAGACGTTCTACTACATCGGCACGAGCGGCACTGCCGCCGGCAATGGGATCGCCTCTGTGACGGCTGCGGACCTTGATGACGACAACATCGCCGACTATGTGTACGCGGGCGACGTGAAGGGAAACGTGTGGCGTTTCGATCTGACGAACGCCAACCCGACCCTCTGGGCCGCGTCCCCCACCCCGATTTTCACGACACCTGCCGGTCAGCCGATCACAACCCAGCTCATCGTCGCGTCGGTGCCGGCGAATGCCGGTCCGCCACGCATCATGATCGACTTTGGCACGGGCCAGCAGATCCCGTTTACCAATACGGGTGCAGCCACCTACGCGAGCGGCGCGCAGGCGCTCTACGGGATTTGGGATTGGAACATGGGTGGAGTCAATGGCTGGAACTCCAAGGGGTCGACGCAGTACGCGAGTTTGACGGCGCCGCAGACAATTTTTCCGAGTGGGCCGAGCGCCAATCTGCAGACGCAGACCGTCACGACCACGGGCATGGATCGTTCGGTGAGCGCCAACGCAGTCTGCTGGAGCGGTACCACAACGTGCACATCTGGGAACAACCAATTTGGCTGGGTTCTCACCCTGCCCGCGACTAACGAGCAGGTGACCTTCAATCCGATCCTTGAGCTTGGCATATTCATCGTGAATACCACTATCCCGCCCACCAATTCGCCTACGACATGCGCGTCCACGACGCCGACGGGCTTTACGATGGCGATCTCTCCGACCACGGGAGGCTCCTTCCCGGCCTCGGTGTTCGCTGATTCGACCGGCAGCTTTAACAATTTGAACATCAGCGGCGTTGAATGGAACGGCACGGGCAGTGGCGAAGTTGTGACCAGCGGCGGCACGGGGACCGTCGGCAGCAAGGTGTATTACGTGACCCAAACGTCTTCAGTCGGGACGGGGTCAAGTGGAGTAGGGAATGGCAATGGCACCACAACTCAGCCGTTGCCTCCCCAGCAGATGAACGTGTCGGGCGGCACGCAGGGTGCTCGCCTCACCTGGGTCCAGAGACGTTAGGAAACCCCCGCCATGGCAACACGATTGTCCCCGCACGCATCCCGGATGACAGGGTTCACCTTGATCGAGCTCATGGTGACGCTGGTGGTCGCGGCCATTCTGCTCACTATCGCGATACCCTCATACCTGACCCAGATTCGGGAGTCGCGCCGTACCGAGGCGAAAACAGCCCTGCTTGATCTCGCGGGCCGCGAGGAGACGCTGTACAGCACGCAGAACCTATACAGCATGACGCCTTCTGTTTTGGGATATGGAGCAGTCCCCTTACCGATACAGGTCGGCAGCAACTATTACACTTTGAATGTCCAGGTCCCGAACCCCAACGCGATTGTCACCGTGCCGCCGACACCGTCATTTCTGATCACCGCCGCGCCGGTGGCGGGCAGCTCGCAGGCTCAAGATGCGGCCTGCCAGTCCTTCTCCGTCGATCAGCTGGGCAATCGGACGGCGACCGATTCAGGCGGCGCGGATAACACCAAGACCTGCTGGGGCACCTGAAGAGCTTCGCGCCCGCGATGCTGGTGCGCAATTCCCGGCGCCAGGCGCCGGCTTTCTGCGCGCGTCGCTTGAATCGGGGATAATCACCGGCGCACGATTTTGATGCCGGAAGCCGGACATGCCCCTGCAGTCCTTCGACAATGTCCTCGACATGATCGGCAAGACACCGCTCTTCGCTGCGCGGCATCTGGACACCGGACTGTGCAGGCTCTTCCTCAAGCTTGAGAATCAAAACCCCGGTGGATCCATCAAGGACCGGGTCGGACTCTATCTCATCGAAGCCGCCGAGCGCGCAGGCTACATTCAGCCGGGCGGCACCCTGATCGAGGCGACCGCCGGCAACACCGGACTTGGGCTTGCGCTCGTCGCCGGCCAGAAGGGCTACCGGCTACTGCTCGTCATTCCGGACAAGATGAGCCAGGAGAAGATCTTTCATCTGAAAGCGATGGGCGCCGAGGTCGTGATGACGCGCTCCGATGTGCATAAGGGCCACCCGGACCACTATCAGGATCGCGCTGCGCAGCTGGCGCGCGAGACGCCCAATTCCTTCTATGTCAATCAGTTCGGCAATGAGGCAAACCCGCGCGCGCACGAGCAGACGACTGCGCCCGAAATCTGGGAGCAGATGAGCCATGACCTCGACGCGGTCGTGTGCGGCGTCGGGACCGGCGGCACGATCACGGGGCTGTCGCATTTTTTCGCCCGCACGGCGCCGCACGTGGAGATGGTGCTCGCGGATCCTGCCGGATCTATCCTCGCCGGATACGTCAAGACCGGTCAGTTAGGCCCGGGCGAGCGCAGCTGGCAGGTGGAGGGCATCGGCGGCGATTCGGTCCCGGTGATCTGCGATCTGTCGCGCGTCAAGAAGGCCTACACCATTACCGATGCGGAGGCCTTTCGCACCTGCCGCGAGCTCCTCGCGAAGGAAGGCATCATCGCGGGCACTTCCACGGGGACCTTGCTCGCCGCTACGCTGCGCTATTGCCGCGAGCAGACGCGCCCGAAACGCGTGGTCACATTCGTCTGCGACAGCGGCAACAAATATCTCTCGAAGGTCTACAACGACTACTGGATGATCGATCAGGGGTTTCTCGAGCGCGAGCGCTACGGAGACCTGCGCGATCTCATCGCACGCCGCCACTGGGAGCGCGCCGCTGTGACAGTGGACGCCAGCGAGCCCGTACTTGCGGCCTATCGGCGCATGAAGCTCTATGATGTCTCGCAGCTGCCCGTCATGCGCGACGGCAGTATCGTCGGCATCGTCGACGAGGAGGATATTCTCTTGAACGTGTTCGCGAACCCCGAGCACTTCAATGAGCCGGTGACGAATGCGATGGTGAGCCGGCTCATCACCGTGCCGGCAGATGCCCCGGTCTCGAGCCTGATGGAAATCTTTAACCGCGGCATGGTCGCGATCGTCATGGACGGCCCCGCGTTCTTGGGACTCGTGACCCGCATTGATCTTCTGAACTGGCTGCGCCGCAGGCTCTAGGGCGCATGACCGACAAGGATTGCCAGCACGCCTTTGCCACGCGCGTCATCCATGGCGGGCAGCGGCCTGATCCGCTGACGGGCGCGGTCATGCCGCCCATCTATGCAACCTCCACTTACGTGCAGTCGAGCCCCGGCGTGCACAAAGGCTACGAGTATTCGCGCACCGCGAATCCAACGCGCGATGCCTTGCAGGCTGCGGTCGCAAACCTCGAAGGCGGCTATGCGGGCTTCGCCTTTGCCTCTGGCATGGCCGCCACCGCGACGATTCTGGAACTCCTCGATGCCGGCTCGCACATTGTCGCGATGCATGACCTCTACGGGGGCAGCTATCGCATCCTGGAAAATGTCCGCAAGCGCTCGGCCGGCCATGACATTACTTTCGCCGACCTGACCGATGCCGCAGCGCTGGAACAAGCCATTCAGCCGAATACACGCCTGCTATGGGTCGAGACGCCGACCAATCCACTCCTGAAGATCGTTGATTTGAGCGCGGTCGCGCAAATCGCCAGGCGCCATCACCTCTTGAGCGTGTGCGACAACACTTTTGCAACCCCTTTTATCCAGCGCCCCCTCGAGCACGGTTTCGATATCGTCGTGCATTCGACCACGAAGTACCTGAACGGCCATTCGGATGCCGTTGGCGGCGCCGCTGTCGTGCGCCAAGACGAGGAGCTGAAGGAGCGGCTCGGATATCTGCAAAACGCGCTGGGTGGCGTTTCGAGCCCCTTTGATTCCTTTCTGACGCTGCGCGGCATCAAGACATTGGCGCTGAGGATGCAGCGCCACTGTTCGAGTGCGCTTGCGATAGCGCACTACCTTGCGAGCCACGCGAAGGTCGAACGGGTGTATTACCCCGGCCTTACGAGCCATCCGCAACACCAACTTGCGAAAGAGCAAATGCACGGCCGCTACGGCGGCATCGTCACGGCGGTGTTGCGCGGCGATATCGACTACACGCGCCAAGTCCTGGAACGCTGCAAGCTCTTTTCGCTCGCCGAGAGCTTGGGAGGAGTCGAGAGCCTGATCGAGCAGCCGGCGCTCATGACGCATGCCTCGCTGCCGGCTGCCATGCGCGCCTCTTTGGGAATCACCGACAGTCTCGTGCGCTTATCAGTAGGAATAGAGGACCCGGAAGATCTCCTCGCGGAGCTCCGCCAGGTGCTCTCCTGAAGACTGTGCGCGCAGCCAGGACGGGATTCATCCGCGTCTTGCCGAGGCGTCCTGCCGCAGTGTCTTTGTCTTAAGTCTCTTGTTATTTGCAGTGACCTGCTGCGGCGCCGTCTGCGCACAGGCGCGGCCGCAGCCAAACGAGGCCGAGCGCGTCAGCACCCTCGAGAACGAATACGCGATGTACTTCAAGGGCCGTTTTCCGCTCGTCGCCACCTATCTCGGCGGATCGGCGTTCGATCCGGCGCTCGCCGGTATCGACGCGGAGCTCTGGCGCCCTCTCATTGACGCATCGCCATAGCGCCGAAAGCAGCGCTAGAGGCTGGCTAGCGCTTCGCGCGCGGCGCGCACTCCGCTCTGCAGCGCTCCCGTGACGGTCGCCGTTTCTCCTTCCGTATCGGTCGCCTCGCCGGCAAAGAAGAGTGTGTTGGCAAGCGACGCAGCCAGCAGGGACCGCGCTGCACTGCCGCCTACCGTTACGTAGCTGTAGGCGCCGCGGGCGAAGGGATCCTGCTGCCAATCGTGGTAGTACGACCCTTCGAGCGCTTCTGCCACGTTGTAGCGCTTGCCAAACATCGATTGCACGGCGCTGAGCGCGTGTGCAACGATATCTGCGGATGCGTCGGAGGATGACAGGCGCGCGGCTATTGGGCCACCGGCCCAGGCGACGAGAAATGGCGCGCGCACCGGCAGCTGCGTCCAGAAAGTGCGGAAATCTGCATCCGGCGCATGAAAGAATGCAGCGTTGCGATAGCGCCCGCCATCGAGCTCTTCCCAGAATGCTGAACTGAAGCGCAGCATGAGCTTGATCACCGGCCCAGAGGCGAGCCCCTGCAGGGCTGAGCGTTTTTCATTGAGAGCGGGACTGAAGCGCACGCCCCCCGGCGCATCCGGCGACTGCTGCAGAACGCCCAATGGCAGGGTGATGATTGCGCGCTGCGCGCTCGCCCGGAACGGCTTGCCGATGAATGTGCCCTCAACCTCAACCAATCCTGCTGACCAGCGCACCGAGCGTACAATGGTCTGCAATTGCAGGCGCAGGCTTTCGCTCTGCAGCGAGACTGCGAGCGTTGCGAGAAGCGCATCGTAGCCGCCCTGCGGGCGCGATTGCGGTGCGTCGTCGTTCATCATGTCCGCGGTCCACTCTGCGGCGATGGCACGCGCGCTCGCGCGGCTCGTGTCGGCGGCGTCAAAGCCTTCAGCCATCATCTTGGAGTAACGGCGAGCCTCGGGGGACAGATCCGTCGATTGCTCGAGGAAGGTGTCGAACGACAAATCCTTCTTTTCCAGTGCTGCGCTCCCGCGCATCGCGCGTTGCACTTCGTGGAAGAAGTCATTGCGCGCTGCGAGCTCACCGTCGTGCAGCCTAAAATGCGTATCGGTCGATTCAATGGCGGTTTTGCCGCCCCGCCGCAGGATGGCCATCGTCGTCAAGGCATGGCCGTGAATGAACTCCGCGCCATATTCGATGGGCACGGCGAGATCAGGCACATGCTGCGTCCATATGCGCCCGCCGATGCGATCTCGCGCTTCAAGGAGCAGCACGCGGCGCCCTGAATGGGCCAGTTCGGCGGCGGCGGCGAGGCCCGCCCCGCCTGCGCCAATGATCAATATATCTGTGTCGGCATCCGCCATATCAGACCGCGCTTCAAGGCAAAGGTAGAATGATCCCATGATTGCAAGCCGTGTTCCCAGCGCGCTCCTCCGGCACGCCGCATCGGCCTGCGAGGCGGTACGTGCGCTTGAAGTGGCCGTGCGCGCCTTCGATGCCGACCGTGTCGTACTGCGCTATATGCTTGATGCCGACCTTGAGCGCCTCATCATCCCGGCCGAGGACGCTGCGCGCCGCGCGCATGAGCTTTGGATGCATACCTGCTTCGAAGCGTTCTTGGCTGTGGCGGGCTCGCCCGGCTACTGCGAGCTCAACTTTGCGCCATCGCGCGCTTGGGCCATGTATCGATTCAGCGCGCACCGGCAGGGCATGGCCGTCGTCACCGACGCACGCGCTCCACACCTCGCGATGCAGCGGACAGCGGCGGGAATTACCCTTGATGCGACCGTGTTTTGGCGTGACTTAATCCCGCACGCGGCACCCCTGCGGCTGCGCATCGCGATGGCTGCCGTTGTGGAAGATGAGGGTGGTAGGCTTTCCTATTGGGCCCTGCGGCATCCGCCCGGGAAGCCCGACTTCCACCACCCCGACAGTTTCATGCTCGAGCTTGATCTATGAGATTTGGGATCGACCGGCTCCTCGATGAGCCGGCCTTGCGCAAACCACTCAAGGGCCGCCGCGTGGCGCTTCTGGCGCACCCGGCTTCCGTCACTGCGGATCTTACGCATGCGCTCGACGCGCTGATGGCGCAGGGCGATGTGCGCATTGTTGCAGCCTTCGGGCCGCAGCACGGACTGCGCGGCGACAAGCAGGACAACATGATGGAGTCGTCCGATTTCGTCGACCCGGTGCACGGCATCCCCGTCTTCAGCTTGTACGGGCAGGTGCGCCGTCCGACCGCGGCGATGATGGACAGCTTCGATGTGCTGCTGGTGGACTTGCAGGACGTCGGCTGCCGGATTTATACCTTCGTCACGACTCTTCTCTACATGCTCGAAGAGGCCGCTCAGCGCGGAAAATCCGTCTGGGTGCTCGATCGGCCGAATCCCATCGGGCGGCCGGTGGAGGGACTCCTTCTGCGTGCCGGCTGGGAAAGCTTTGTCGGCGCGGGCACTTTGCCCATGCGTCACGGGCTTACCCTGGGGGAGCTTGCGCAATGGTTTATCCGTAACGCGCACCTCGATGTCGACTGCGAGGTTGTGCCTCTGCAGGGCTGGAAACCTGCGACCGCCCCGGGATATGGGTGGCCGCTCGGAGAGCGCGCGTGGGTAAACCCGAGTCCCAATGCACCGAACCTGTGGATGGCGCGCTGCTACCCGGGGACGGTCATGCTTGAGGGCACGACATTGTCGGAAGGGCGGGGAACGACGCGGCCGCTCGAGCTTCTGGGGGCGCCGGACCTTGATATTCGAGGTTTACTTGCGCACATGCAGGAGCTTGCGCCCGATTGGCTCTCCGGCTGCCGGGTGCGCCCCTGCAGCTTTGAGCCCACGTTTCACAAGCACGTCGGAATGCTCTGCGCGGGCTTTCAGATTCATGTAGAAGACGCATCCTACTATCATCATGAGTTCCGGCCGTGGCGCCTGGTCGCGCTGACGCTCAAGGCGTTAAGGCGCCTTCGCCCTGACTATCCGATCTGGCGCGATTTCCCGTACGAGTACGTGAACAATCGGTTGGCCTTCGACGTCATCAACGGCAGCGATCTCCTGCGCGCCTGGGTGGATGACGGACAAGCGATGCCTGCGGATCTTGAGGCCATGGCCGCGCCCGATGAGGCGGCGTGGCGTGCCGAGCGACGCGAGGTGTTGCTGTATGAGGATTGAATGGCTTCTTTGATTGCGCGCGCGGCGCTTTTCGGCAATCCCGTGCGCACCCAAGCGCGCTTGAGCCCCGACGGCCGCTACATCTCGTTTCTGGCGCCCAAGGAGGGGGTGCTAAACGTGTGGCTTGCTCCTTTTGCAAATCTGGCAAGAGCCAAGCCCATCACCGATGACCGCACGCGCGGCATCCGCGAGCACTACTGGGCACTCACCGGGCGCCATGTGCTCTACGTGCAGGATGAAGGTGGGGATGAGAACTGGCGGGTGTTCAGCGTGGATGTCGAAAGCGGGACTGAGATTGATTTGACGCCGCTTGCCGGCGTGCAGGCGCAGATCGTCGGACTCTCCGCAGCGCGGCCTAACATTGCGCTCATTGGCTTGAATGACCGCAAGCCCGAGTGGCACGATCTTTTCGAGATCGACGTCATCACTGCCGAGCGCAAGCTCATCGAGAGGAATGATCAGGGATTTGCGGGCTACCTGGAGGATCTTGAGCTGCGGCCGCGGCTCGCGCTGAAGACGCTCCCCGAGGGCGGCGGCGAACTCTTTCGCCGCACCGCAGCAGGCTGGGAGAGTTTCCTGCACTACGGCCAGGCCGACAGCCTGACGACGCGGCCGCTCATTGTTGAGGCCGGCGACATGGCGCTGGTATTGAGCGCGCTCGGCCGCGACAAGGCGGCGCTCGTGCGTGTTGATCTTGCGAGCGGCGCACAGAGCCTCGTCGCCGAGAACGCGTACGCAGACATCGCCGATGTGTGGCTGCATCCGCGCGCGCGAGTGCTCCAGGCCTATGCAGTGGACTATCTCACGAGCGAGCTTCACCCCATGACACCCGCAGCTGCGCGTGATATCGAAGTGCTGCGCAACGCGCTTGGGCCACAGTTCACCGTCACGAGCCGCACCCTTGATGACAACATCTGGGTGGTCGTCGTTGATGATCCGGTGCGGGCCCTCGCAAGCTATCTCTACGAGCGCAATAGTGCCGCCGTGACGAAGCTCTTTGATCAGCGTCCAGAGCTGGCTGACGCGCCTCTGCGGGGCATGCGGGCGCTTGAGATCCGCGCGCGCGACGGCTTAACCTTAGTGTCCTATCTCACTCTGCCGGCCGGCAGCGCAGGACAACGGCCCGAAAAGCCTGTGCCTCTGGTACTCGACGTCCATGGTGGCCCGTGGGCGCGCGACAGTTATGGATTCAATTCCGAGCATCAATGGCTTGCCAATCGCGGCTATGCCGTGCTGGCGGTCAACTACCGCGGCTCGATGGGCTTCGGCAAGAAGTTCGTCAATGCCGGGGACGGCGAGTGGGCGGCCAGGATGCATGAGGATCTTATCGATGCGGTTGCGTGGGCAGTGCGCGAAAAAATTGCCGATCCTGGCAGAGTGGCGATCTATGGCGCCTCCTACGGCGGCTATGCTGCCCTGGTGGGGCTCACCCTGACCCCTGAGCACTTTGCCTGCGGTGTCGACATCGTCGGCCCGTCGAACCTCATCACGCTGCTAGAGTCCATCCCGCCCTACTGGAAATCATTCTTCGAAGACATGGCGCATCGAGTGGGCGATCCGCGCACGCAGGACGGACGATCGCACCTCATGCAGCGCTCGCCGCTTACGCACGTCGAGCGCATCAGGCGGCCGCTCCTCATTGCGCAGGGCGCCAATGACCCGCGCGTGAAGCAGGCGGAGGCCGACCAGATCGTCGGCGCCATGAAGGCGAAGAATCTTCCCGTGACCTACGTTCTATACCCGGACGAGGGCCACGGTTTCGCCCGCCCGCAAAATCGCCTGTCCTTCTATGCCATCACGGAAGCTTTTTTGTCGCAGTACCTGGGCGGCCGCTTCGAGCCCATTGGTGCGGACTTCAATGATTCGAGCGTCGAGGTCGCCGCGGGCGCAGACTTCGTGCCGGGCGTGGCCGAGGCATTGCGCGCACGGCGTTCGATCAAGGCAGCGTAGCCACCATGCAATCCGCCCGCGACATCACCACGTATCGGAAATTCTGGGCCGCGCGCTTCGGCACGGCGCCCTTCCTGCCGACTTCGCGCGCGGAGATGGACGCGCTGGGGTGGGACAGCTGCGACATCATCCTCGTGACCGGGGATGCCTACGTCGATCATCCAAGCTTCGGCATGGGCGTCATCGGCCGGGCGCTTGAGGCACAGGGCTTTCGTGTGGGCATCATTGCGCAGCCTGATTGGCACGGCACCGCCTCCTTTGAAGCTCTCGGCCGGCCCAATCTATTGTTCGGCATCACCTCCGGCAACATGGACTCCATGGTCAACCGCTACACGGCTGAGCGACGCATCAGAAGCGACGATGCCTATACACCCGGCGGCGCCGGCGGCAAGCGCCCTGATCGCGCCGTCATCGTCTATGCACAGCGCGTGCGCGAGGCATTCAAAGACGTGCCGATCGTCATCGGCGGGATTGAGGCGTCATTGCGCCGCATCGCGCATTTTGATTATTGGTCCGAGAAGGTGCGCCGCTCGATCCTGCTGGATGCCAAGGCCGATCTTCTGGTCTACGGCAATGCCGAGCGCCAAGTGTGCGAGCTGGCACACCGGCTCGCTGCCGGCGAGGAGATCGCCGATATCACGGACTTGCGCGGCACCGCTTTTGCGCGCTCCGCGGTGCCCGCGGGTTGGATCGAGATCGATTCGACTCACTTGGATGCGCCGGGGCCGCTCGCCCCGCCGATTGATCCCTATGCGATGGAACCGGGCGCGGCCAATCAAACCGAGCGTACTAGAGCAACGCCGCCCGAAGTTCAACCCGTACGCTTCATCCGGGGCGTGAAGAACGCCGACCGTGAGAGGAGCGTCATCCGCATGCCCTCCTGCGAGGCGGTGACGGAGGATCCCGTGCTCTACGCGCATGCCTCGCGCATCCTGCATCTGGAGTCCAATCCCGGCAATGCGCGCGCGCTCGTGCAGCGTCACGGCAATGTGGATGTGTGGTTGAACCCGCCGCCCATACCGCTCACCACCAAAGAGATGGACTGGATCTACGAGCTGCCCTACCAGCGCCGTCCGCATCCCTCGTACGGCCAAGATGTGATTCCGGCGTACAAGATGATCCGCTTTTCCATCTCCATCCAGCGCGGCTGTTTCGGGGGATGCACTTTCTGTTCGATCACCGAGCATGAAGGACGCATCATCCAGAATCGCTCCGAGGAATCCGTGCTGCGCGAGATCGGCAAGGTGCGCGACTCCGTGCCCGGCTTTACCGGCGTCATCTCGGATCTCGGCGGACCCACTGCCAACATGTATCGGCTGGCGTGCAAGAGTCCCGAGATCGAAAGCGCATGCCGCAGGCCATCCTGCGTCTTTCCGGGCATCTGCCCGAACTTGAATACTGATCATGCGCCGCTCATTCGCCTGTACCAGCGCGCGCGTCAGATGCCCGGCATCAAGAAAGTACTGATCGCTTCGGGCGTGCGCTATGACCTCGCGATCGAATCTCCGGAGTATGTGCAGGAGCTCGCGCAGCACCATACGGGGGGCTACTTGAAGATAGCGCCCGAGGCGCTCGCAGACGGGCCGCTCTCCAAGATGATGAAACCGGGCGTGGGCGCGTACTACAAATTCAAGGAGCTATTTGACCGCTACTCAAAAGAGGCGGGCAAGGAGCAGTACCTCATTCCTTATTTCATCGCCGCTCATCCGGGCACTTCCGACGAGGACATGCTGGAGCTTGCCTTGTGGTTGAAGAAGAACCGCTACCGCGCGGATCAGGTGCAGGCTTTCCTGCCCTCGCCGATGGCAACCGCGACGGCCATGTATCACAGCGGCAAGAACCCGCTGCACAGGATCACCCGCAAGAGCGAAGAAGTGCGGATTCCCAAGGGCTTGAAAGTGCGTCGCCTGCACAAGGCTTTTCTGCGCTACCACGATGCGAACAACTGGCCCATCTTGCGCGAAGCCCTGCGGCGTATGGGCAGGGCAGATCTCATCGGTAACGGCAAGCAGCACTTGGTGCCCGCGTGGCAGCCGCCGGGAACGGCCGATGCGCCCGCGGGCAAGCGTCAGGATAAGCCCGCGCGCCCGTTTCGCACGCAGCACACGCGTTAGTACCCTCTTTGGGCGAACCGGAGTAGGGTCGTGGGCATGCGCGGCATAACTTCCGCATCCCTTGCAGCCACGGCTCTCGCGCTTGGCATGCTGGCCCTCGTCGCAAGCCCCGCGGCCTCCCAGAGTGCCGGACGCGCAGGAAGTCCGGTCGCGACTCTCCTGCAAATCGAAGGCGCGATCGGACCTGCCACTTCGCGCTATTTCGTGCGCGGCCTTGAAGCGGCAGAGGCGCACGGCAGCCGGCTCGTCATTCTGCAGATCGATACGCCGGGCGGTCTCGACACCTCCATGCGCGACATTATTCGCGCAATTCTCGCCTCGCCTATTCCCGTCGTGAGCTACGTCGCGCCTTCGGGTGCGCGCGCAGCCAGTGCCGGCACCTATATCCTTTACGCGAGCCACATCGCAGCCATGGCGCCTGCGACCAATGTCGGAGCCGCAACTCCGGTATCGATCGGCGGTGAAGAAGCGCCGGCGCCTGCGGGCGCGCCTGCCGCTGCGCCCGGCGCGGCCGCCAAAGATGCGCATGCTGCCGCCCCGGAGCCCGCCACGCCGATGGAACGCAAGGTCATCAATGACGCGGCGGCGTACTTGCACGGCTTGGCGGAATTGCGCGGCCGCAATGTGCAGTGGGCCGAGGAGGCCGTGCGCGGCGCCGCGAGTCTATCGGCGAGCGAGGCGTTGAAAGAGCATGTCATCGATCTCATTGCGCGCGATATACCGGACCTCTTGGCGCAGATCGATGGCCGCGAGGTGCGTATTGCCAACCGGCCGGTGAAGCTTGCGACCGCAGGCCTCACTGTAGAGCGCATCGATCCTGACTGGCGCACCAAGCTCCTGTCGGTCATTACCCATCCCACGATTGCCTATGGGCTCTTGCTGATCGGCCTCTATGGGCTCCTCCTAGAGGGCTACAATCCCGGGGTCATGTTTCCGGGCGTGATCGGCGTCATATCGCTGATGCTCGCCTTGTTCGCCCTACAGATTCTGTCGGTGAACTATGCGGGACTGGCGCTCGTCGTGCTGGGCGTGGGCATGATTATCGCCGAGTTCCACGTACCCGCCTTCGGCTCCTTGGGTCTCGGCGGACTCGTCGCGTTCGTCGTGGGCTCGATCATCTTGTTCGATACGGAGACTCCGGGCATGGCTATCGGTTTGCCGCTGATCGCCGGCGTCGCAACTGTCGGTGGCCTGGTGGTCCTCGCCATCGCATTCTTGGGCGCGCGCTCGCAGCGCCGACCCGTCGTCACGGGTGAGCGGGTCATGGTGGGTCAAACCGCCGAGGTCGTCGAGAACTTCAATGAAAAAGGGCAGGTGCGCTACGCGGGAGAGCTGTGGAACGCGCACACTGCGACCCCGCTTTCCGTCGGGCAGCAGGTACGTATCGTAAAGGTCGAAGGTCTCGGGCTCTGGGTCGAGCCTATTTGAGGCGCAAGGGGAAATTTATGCCATACACCATCGTCGTCGTTGTCTTCGTCGCCGCGTTGTTCTTCACCACCGTCAAGGTGTTGAACGAGTACGAGCGCGGCGTCATGTTCACGCTCGGCCGCTTCACGGGCATCAAGGGGCCGGGCCTCATCCTGGTCGCGCCGATGGTGCAGCAGATGCGCAAAGTCGACCTGCGCGTGATCGTGCTTGACGTGCCCAAGCAGGACGTGATCTCGCGCGACAACGTCTCGGTAAAGGTCAACGCCGTCGTCTACTTCCGCATCGTCGATCCGGGCAAAGCCATCATTCAAGTCGCCAATGTCTTTGAGGCCACGAGCCAGCTTGCGCAGACGACCTTGCGTTCGGTTCTGGGCCAGCACGAGATGGACGACCTGCTTGCACAGCGCGACAAGTTGAACGCCGACATCCAGCGCATTCTCGATCAGAGCACGGAAGCCTGGGGCATCAAGGTGACGAAGGTCGAGATCAAGAACGTTGATCTCGATGAGACCATGATCCGTGCGATGGCGAAGCAGGCCGAAGCCGAGCGCACGCGGCGCGCCAAGATCATTCATGCCGAGGGCGAGAGCCAGGCAGCTCAGATGCTCGTCCAGGCGGCGCACTCGCTCTCGCAGGAGCCGGCCGCCATGCAACTGCGGTATCTGCAAACGCTCGCGGACATATCCAACGAGAAGAGCTCGACGATCGTATTTCCGCTGCCGCTCGATCTCATCACGCCCCTGATGAAAAACCGCGGATGAGGTTCGATGGCCCGCGGATCCTCGCAAGCAGCGGCGTCCTTCTTGCGCTGGCAACGCTGCTCGGCGCCTTCGGCACCCACGCCTTGCGCGAGGAATTGTCTCCCGATCGGTTGAGCGTCTACCTGACCGCCGACCGCTATCAGTTCTTTCATTCCCTCGGGCTCTTGGGGGTAGGTCTTGCGGCACGCGAGGTGGATGCAGCACTTTTGCGATGGGCGGGGGCGCTGCTTCTCATTGGCATCGTGCTCTTCTGCGGAAGCCTTTATTCGCTGACCTTCGGTGCGCCCCGGGCTCTTGGGTTTTTGACGCCGCTAGGGGGCCTATTGCTGATCGCAGGGTGGGTTTCGTTTGCCATCGCCATGTGGCGCAGTCGGACTCGTTGAGCGCTGTCTTGCCGAACGGACGTGCGCTGAAGACAATGGCGCTGCATGAGCCGGGCGATTCGCATGCGGTCCTATGCGGGTTGAGAGGAGCCTTAAGGATGATGACGACACGCGCGCTTTTCGGTTTTGGGATCCTCGCTGGGCTTGCCGCATGTGCGAATACCAATCGCCCTGCCTCTTCTGAGAGGAGTGACGCTGCACCTCATCAGGCACAGTTCGGCGCGTTTGGGTTGGATCTGACGACACGCGATGCGACGGTACGGCCTGGAGATGACTTTTTCCGCTATGCAAACGGGCATTGGCTGGATACCCACGAGATTCCTGCCGATCGATCGCGCTGGGGTGCGCCCGATGCGCTTGATGAGGACGCGCAGCAAAAAGTCCACGAGCTGATCGAAGCACTGCCCGCAAGCGCGCCTACCGGCAGCGTCGAGCAGAAAGTGGGCGATTTCTATCGCGCCTATATGGACACCGACGCGATCAACCGCGCAGGCCTTGCGCCCGCGCACCCCGCGTTGAACGCGATCACCGCTGCGCGTACGCACGCAGAGCTGCTCCGGCTCATGGGCCGAGTGGATTTTGCGCTGATGTCGCCTATACAACTTCGCATCCGCGCCGATGAGAAGAATCCGGACCGGTACATTGTCTCGATCAACCAGAGCGGCCTCGGATTGCCTGATCGCGATTATTATTTGAACACTGAAGCTGTGTACACAGACATGCGCGCCAAATACCAGGCGCATATTGAACGCATGCTCACCCTGGCGGGCGATGCGGACGCATCCTCCGAGGCAGCGTCGATCGTGCAGCTTGAGACTCAGATCGCAGCGGTGCATTGGCCGGCCGCCAAGCGCCGCGAGCGGGATTTGACCTACAACGCGCGAACGCATTCCGAGCTCAACGACTTGGCGCCAGGCTTCGCATGGCAGGAGTTTCTGGGCGCTGCGGGCGTTGATGGACAAAAGGATTACATTGTCCGCGAAGTCGATGCGATCGGCGCCTCGTGCGTGCTATTCAATGAGGTACCCGTCGAGCGCTGGCAGAGCTATCTGCGCTATCACTACTTGGTGACCGTTGCGGATGTCCTGCCGAAGCCCATCGATGATGAGAGCTTCGATTTCTACGGCCGCACTTTGAACGGCCAGAAAGAGCAGCGGGAGCGCTGGAAGCGGGCGGTGAGCGCGGTCAATGCGAGCTTGGGCGAGGCGGTCGGGCAGATTTACGTCGAACACTATTTCGCGCCCGCGGCGCGCGCACAGGTGATCGTACTCGTCGAGAACCTGCGGGCGGCCTATGGCGAGCGCATTCGCCATCTTTCCTGGATGAGCGCGAGCACAAAAAAGGTCGCCTTGCAGAAGCTCGCGACGTTTCGGCCGAAGATCGGCTATCCCATCACGTGGCGCGATTATGCGACCTTGGAAATCCGCCCCGGCGATGCTTTCGGCAATGCCGAGCGCGCGACGAAATTTGAGTGGCATCGCAAAGTGGTCCGCATCAATTCTCCCACGGATCGCGACGAGTGGGACATGACGCCGCAGACGGTGAATGCGTACTACAACCCGACGTTTAACGAGGTCGTATTCCCGGCGGCCATCCTGCAGCCGCCGTTTTTTGACCCGGCCGCGGATCCGGCGGTCAACTACGGCGCCATTGGCGGCGTGATCGGTCATGAGATGGGACACGGCTTCGATGACCAGGGCGCGAAATCCGATGCACAGGGCGTGCTGCGCACCTGGTGGCAGCCGCAAGACGAGATCGCGTTCAAGAAGCTCGTGGACCGTTTGGCCTCGCAGTACGACGCGTTCGAACCTCTGCCGGGACTGCATGTGAACGGGCGGCTCACCCTGGGTGAGAATATCGGTGACCTCGGGGGTTTGAGTGTCTCCTATGCGGCCTATCACCTGTCGCTGCATGGCCGCCAGGCGCCGGTGATCGACGGACTCACGGGCGATCAGCGCTTCTTTCTCGCTGCGGCACAGGATTATCAGAGCCTGTATCGAGATGAACAGCTGCGCAAGCTCGTGGTGAGCAATCCTCACAGTCCACCGAAATTCCGCGTAAACGGCGTCGTTCGCAACATGGATGCCTGGTACGCGGCATTCGATGTGCAGCCCACGGATCGGCTCTACCTCTCCCCTGCGGAGCGCGTGCGGATCTGGTGAGCTTCGCCTCCGGCCTGCCAGTGGATGCCGCGCTGCCGCAGCTTTGCGCGGCACTCTCGCGGCATGGGGTCGCAGTACTGCAGGCCCCTGCGGGCGCGGGCAAAAGCACGGTCGTTCCGCTCGCCTTTCTCGATGAGCCGTGGGCGGCGCGAAAGCGGCTCGTGATGCTGGAGCCGCGCAGGCTTGCCACACGCGCGGTGGCGCACCGCATGGCTTCCACTCTCGGTCAGAATGTCGGTGAGACTGTTGGATATCGCATGCGGCTTGACTCGCGCATCTCGCGCGCGACGCGCATCGAGGTCGTGACCGAAGGCGTGCTCGCGCGCATGTTGCAGGACGATCCGGCGCTTGAAAATACCGCTCTCGTCATCTTCGATGAATTCCACGAGCGCAGCCTGCAGGCGGATCTGGGTCTGGCGCTGCTTCTGGATGCGCGCGCGAACCTCTCCCCGGCGATCAAGATATTGGTGATGTCGGCGACGCTCGACGTCGAGCGCGTCGCCGCGCTACTGGATGCGCCGGTTGTCGCGACCGCGGGCCGATTGTTCCCGGTCGAGACGCGCTATGCCGGACGCGGCGCACCTGCGCTGCCGGGCGGGAGCTCCGCGGCGCAGATCTCATCCGAACGTCTCGTCGCGCAGCTCGTGCAAAAAGCTCTTGCCGAGGAAAGCGGCGATGTCCTCGCTTTTCTGCCCGGCGCCCGCGAAATCCGCCGTGTGCAGGGACTTCTCGAATCGGCCGGCCTTGACCCAGGAGTGCGCATCCTGCCTCTTTTCGGGGATCTTGCGAGCGCGGATCAGGACGCGGCGCTGGCTCCAGGTGCGCAGGGCACGCGCAAGATTGTCCTTGCGACCAACATCGCCGAGACGAGTCTCACGATCGAAGGCGTGCGCATCGTCGTGGATTCAGGCCTCGTGCGCCGCCTGGTATTTGATCCGGCGACGGGCATGAGCCGGCTCGAAACCGAGCGCATCTCGCGCGCGTCGGCCGAACAACGCCAAGGCAGAGCGGGACGCTTGGCGCCTGGCGTGTGCTATCGCGCATGGAGCGCGGAGGCACAGAAGAGCCTCGCTCCATTCACGCCACCCGAGATCCTGGCTGCGGATCTCGCGCCCCTCGCATTGGACCTGGTTTTATGGGGAGTGCGCGATGCCAACGATCTTATGTGGCTCGACCCACCGCCCGCTGCGATGTTGGGGAGCGCGCAGGATTTGCTTGCCAAGCTCGACGCGACCGACGCCGAGGGTCGCATCACGGCGCACGGTAGGAAGACCGCCTCCTTGAGTGTGCATCCGCGTCTTGCGCACATGTTGCTGCGGGCCAGCGCACTCTCTCGCGTGCCGCTCGCTGCGATGCTTGCGGCGCTGTTGTCGGAGCGTGATCTGTTGCGCGGCGCAGCAAGCGGGCGCGACACCGACATCCGCTCCCGCATTGACATTCTGCTCGGCGCCGGCAGCGCCGACGCGGTAGACCGGGCAGCGGTGCAGCGCTCGCGACGCCTCGCGCGCGAGCTCGCTCGGCAGCTGGGCGCCGACACCCATGGAGCGGGAGAAACCACGCATGTCGGTTTGCTCCTGGCCTTTGCCTATCCCGATCGCATCGGCCGCCGGCGCGCTGGGTCCGAGGCGCGCTACACGCTCGCCAATGGACGCGGTGCTTACTTTGCTCAGCCCGACAGCCTGTCGAGGCAGGAATTCATCGTCGCCGTGGATCTGGACGACCGCGACCGCGATGCGCGCATTCTTCTTGCCGCACCGGTTGCGAGAGCCGATCTGACCGAACACTTCGCCGACCGAATCCTGAACACGAGGTCCGTCGAATGGAGCACACGCGAAGAGGCAGTTAGCGCGCGGCGCGTCGTCAAGCTCGATGCGCTGGTTCTTGAGGAGCAGCCGCTCGATTCTGTGCCGCCGGAGGCCGCCCGAGCCGCGATGCTGACGGGAGCGCGCGAGCTTGGATTGGCAGCGCTGCCCTGGGATCGCGAGGCCCGCGATCTACAGGCGCGCATGCAGTTCGTGCGCGGGCTTGGACGCGAGGATACGCGGCAGTGGCCGGTGGTTGACGATGCAGCGCTTACAGCGTCACTCGAGACTTGGCTTTTGCCCTGGCTCGATGGCGTCACGCGCCGTGAACACTTGACACGAGTGCCTCTTGCAGAGGCGTTGCGCGCACTCCTGTCGTGGGAGGAGCGGCGCAAATTGGATGAACTCGCGCCGTCGCATTTGACTATGCCGACGGGGTCGCAGATGCGCATCGACTATCTGGGGGAGGGCGGGCCCAGCGTCGCGGTGCGCTTGCAGGAGGTGTTTGGCCTGACACAAACGCCGTGCATCGCCGGCGGCGCCGTGCGCGTGACGTTTAAGCTCCTCTCGCCGGCGCAGCGGCCGGTACAGATCACACGCGATCTCGCGGGCTTCTGGCAGGGCTCCTACGCAGATGTGCGCAAGCATCTGCGCGGACGTTACCCCAAGCACTACTGGCCGGAGAATCCCCTTGAAGCTGCGCCGACGCGCGGCCTGCGGCCGAGGAAAACGTAGCCTCCTGGAATGCAAGACAGCGCTACTTGAGGAGTCCTTCCGCTTTCAAGGCTGCAATCACATGGGGCCGAGAACCCACGCGCTCGTGATGGCGCTTCAACGCCGGCCATTTACCAAGGTCGATGCCGACGCGGCTCGACCACCCGAGAACCACATAGAGATAGGCGTCGGCCACGGTGAACTGCTCGCCCATGAGGTAAGTTTTTGAACCCAGCGCAGTTTCCAGCCAATCCACGCGCTTGGTGAGATTGCCGCGCGCGAACTGCTTCACGTCCTCACTGACAGGGTAGAAGAGCGGACCGAAGGATTTGTGAATCTCGGAGTTGATGTAGGACAGCCACTCCATCAGGCGGTAGCGCTCCATCGTGCCGGCGGCCGGCGCCAACTTGGAGGCGGGGTTGCGGTCGGCAATGTACTGAAGCACCGCGACGTTTTCGGTCAGGAGCTCTCCATTGTCGAGCCGTAGCGCGGGAACGTAGCCCTTTGTATTGACGGCATTGAAATCCTCGCCATCAGGCGTCTTGTGGGTCTTGTGGTCGACCTTAACGGCCTCGAACTTAAGGCCCGCCTCATTCAAGGAGATGTAGGAGGCGAGCGAGCAGGCGCCTTGCATGTAGTAGAGCTTCATGGACTTGAGTCCTTAGGTCATCGGGGGATCGCCATGCTAACGTTGTCGTACAGGTTCGCAAGGGGGATCTGCGTATGAAAATGCTCTCGACTTGCATGGTGCTGCTCGCAGTGAACGGTCTCGTCAGTGGATGCCAGAGGCGCGAGCCGACTCGACCGGCGCAACCCACTGTGGCTGATACAAAAGGAAGATCTGGGTCGGCCGAGGCGCAGCCGCGCGACGGGGCAAAAATGGCGGGGTTCGCCGAATCCGTGCGCAGGAGACACTTTGATCTACCATGACTGTTACAATTTCCGCGTTGGGCCTGTAGCACAGCGGTTAGTGCAGGGGACTCATCGAAAAGGTGCCTTCGCGCGGAAACGCGCGAAGTGGACGGGATGAATTCAGGGGAACCTTCGAGCCTTGTGCATGCACGGAGCTCATGGCAATCCTGAGCCAAGTCGGCGGGGCACCGCCGGAAGGTGCAGAGACTACCTGAGGGCTCGTAGCGCCCTTAATAACAGGCAAGAGCATCCCGCACCCACACGCACGGTGTGCGC
>Ga0182024_10005131_pt1 | contig 29542 bp, 31 predicted proteins | sample P32metaG_FD_120480 | JGI IMG/M metagenome (GOLD analysis project Ga0182024, IMG submission 120480) | Permafrost microbial communities from Stordalen Mire, Sweden - P3-2 metaG (Illumina Assembly) | ecosystem: Environmental > Terrestrial > Soil > Wetlands > Permafrost | place: Sweden: Stordalen...
ATGTGTCCATGGATGATGGGAATGGTTACTTCGACACTTTGAATTGTATGGCCCCTTGTCCGCTTGTCAAGGCCACCGGTGATACTACAATTGGAGACTGGGAATGGCCGCTTTTGATGTGTCACCCATTGTTTCATTCGCGCCGGATGCGGGTGAATAAGGCTGTGATTCTGAGCCGCAGTTGCCGTTGTCCGGACGTGGGGCGTCTCCTCTGTGGTTCACCGCGCCCTGGTGCGCCGCCGCTGGGCCCAGTACGCCTTCATGCGCTTGGAGACCTGTAAGCGCTCATCGGCGCCCATGGATTTTCTGCCGGCGCGGTTGCGGCCGGGTCCGGGCATGCCAGCAATGCTAGACGCCAGTCCTTCCAGTGCGGCAATCACCCGCTCCAACCTTTCCTTCTCGTCGAGCAGTTCGGCAATCGTCTTGGACAAATCCATGCTCTGAGTCTCTCCTAAGAACATTAAAGGGCCAATTGCAGATGCCTGTCCGGCCATTATCTCGCGACACTCGCCTCCGCCACAACAACAATGCGACTTTGCTAGCTCCGCGTGGAGGCGGACGTGGCAGTTACGGCAAATCTGCCGGACCGGCGTCGTCTGCTTGACCGAACGGCTCGGATGCCTTACGCTTCGCGATAGTCCTTCCAAGCCCGCCCTCCGGCAATCGCCGACAGATCGGGCCACCAGTACCACAAAACAAAATATCAAAGGAGTTTCTAAATGGAAGCATCATCCACGCTTCTCTCTTATGCGGGGAAGCTAAAGCGCGACGAACTCGCTCTCGTTCCCACACCGCAAGCCACGGCCACACACCGGCCCGTACCCCACGGTGAAGTCGTGAACGCCCTTGTCGAAACGCTCGGGTTCCGGCACATCGGCGTCCACAAGGAGGAATACGCCGTTTCGAAAGACGGCATGAAGATGTTCGGGCTCATGGAGCTCGAAACCACATTCAACGGCTGCCGGTTCGCGATCGGCATACGCAACAGCCACGATAAATCCATGCGGCTCGCCATGACTGTCGGCTATCGCGTTTTCGTCTGCGAGAACATGGCGTTCAAGGGAGACTTCGAACCCGTCCTCGCCAAGCACTCGAAAAACTTCTCCCTCCAGAATGCGCTATCGGTCGGTGTTGACAATATGCAGCGGAACTTCGCGCCGATGGTGCAAGCCGTTGACCGCTGGCGCGAGAGCCAGCTCACCGACGTTTCGGCGAAGCTCGTCATTTACCGCGCCTTCATCGAAGCTGATCTCGACGTTCCCCGCCACCTGGCACGGGAAGTACACGCCGCCTACTTCAACCCCACGGTTGACGAATTCCAGCCCCGCACCTTGTGGAGCCTCTCGAATTCATTCACCACTGCGTTCAAGCAGCTCGACCCGATCCCGCAGTATAAGGCGACCGCTAAGCTCGCCAGCTTTCTCGAAAGCGCATGACTCCTCACAACAGGCACAAGAACCACGGTGCCTGTTTTCTTTTTAAAGACAGGTCGCGTTCGCGCCGGAGGTGTTTTTTACCTCCCGCCCCGTCGCCCATCATCCCATTTGTGACGTGACGTTTCCTGGATATCGGCTCTTGCCCCTTTCGAATGCACGATGAACTAGCCAAGCAAAACGGTGCAAATTCCGCGCGGCACGGCCGCGATTAAGCTGAGCGGCGAATTGCGGATCTGGATTTGCGCCACGACCGAGGTCGCGGTCGCATCACAACCCATGCCGTGCGTGTCAAAGCGATCAAGCCCACGCCGACGAAAGTTTAGAGATAATGGGCACACTGCATCCCGAAATGCTCAAGTCGGATCGAATCGAGCTTTCCATACTTACCCTCGTGGTTGGTTCCGCCGAAGGTCGTCGATCATTCTCAGTGCAGGAGCTCGCTAATGCGGTATCTGAATCGCTTGGACCGGCCTCAAATGCGGAAATCGTAGAGGTATTGCTTCTTCTTTACGAGAGCCACTTTTTAGCGCTTGGTAAGTATGTCAACTCAACCTTTACCCTGTACGAACCTGAAGAAGGCCTGGACTATTTCTACGCCGGGACCTTTCAATGCAGGGCTCTGCCTCGGGCGAGGCGACGCCAGCAGGAACTTGCTCGGGGGAATCGCGAGGGCATCTTCATCAGTCATATCGCTGACGAAAAGGAAATCGCCTTTCGGCTCCAACGCTTATTTTTGGAATCACTTTCTCCACCTGTTCCAGTCTTTGTCTCTTCGGATTACTACAGTATTGAAAGCGGTGACAAATGGTATGAAGCGATTCTTGCTGGCCTTAGGCGAGCGGAGGTGATCGTGATTCTGCTTTCCAAAGCCTCGATTGACCGTCGCTGGATCAACTTTGAAGCAGGTATCGGCATGGGCCAAGAGTCGCGGGTTATTCCTGTCACGTGGAGGGGCCTAACCAAAGATGAAATAGGCCTGCCGCTCGGTCAACTGCAAGCTCGCGACCTGCATAGCAAGCTCGACATGAAGGCTTTACTGGATACGATCGCGAAGGTGTGTCATTGCCGTGTTGATGACGCGTTACTGCCTCCGTTCTTGAACGACATCGTGGCACTTGAACCGCATATTCCTCAACACGATCTTGAGGTTGCCGTGTTTCGGCGCGGCGGCCAGATTTGCCTTGCGGTCAGGAATTCAGGCAACCGGCCCTTGGATATGATAGACGCAGAACTTCTCATCCCGACGGAGTTTTGCCAGAATATGGGGTGGTTTCCGTATCAACCCGTTCGAGACCTACTGCGTTTGCAGCACGAGGGTGTTTCGCTGATCGGCTACCGCCTCACAACCCACCCGAGCTCACAGCCCCATCTGGGGATCGAGTCTCTACGATCTGTGCTGGTTAAGGAGATCGGTGAGCTCGTACTGACTGGTCTTTCGCTGCCGATGCCAGACGAAATGGTTGGCGCCAGAAAGGCACTGCTTGTTCGATATCGTGTGTCATCGCGTCAGATGACGGTTGGTCCGGCGGTCGTACGCGTGGGAGATATTCCGTACCGATAGTGTTCCTTTTCTGATACGCTATATCGAAAAATGGATGATGGGAGCAAACTGCAATTCAAGCCTAAGAAGCTACTTCCCTGGTGGCTCGTGATCGGTGTGGTGTTCATCCTTTTCCTTATTGGTCATAACGGTGCTACGGGCCCGGCACCCGCTTCAAAACCCTCAATCGCCTTCAACGCTGCCCGCATTTGCGCGGACTCGTACACAGAGGATCTCGACTTTACCGACCTCCAAGTGGACCACTTTACCGTCCAGCTCCCGGAGGGTTGTTTTGGAGGATGGGTACGGATGCCCAAAACTTGGAAATTCTGGCACGCGGACGCTAATGGCGACCAGAACGGCTACTGGAACGCTTTCTGGTACGCGAACGACCCGCACGGCATCGGGCCTTATTTCGCTAATGACACCCGCACCATTAACAAGGGCACCCATGACGTCTTCCGGCTTCAAGGGCACGGCACCATTCTTTTCTACAACAACCAGCCAGTTGAACACCACGTCGATGTGAAAGAGAGCGATATTCCGGCCACACCATCAGGCGAGATCCGGACCGAGCCCAAACCGGAGCCACTAAAGCCCCTCGGATCATTGCAGGTCGTGTTCGGTACCGCAGGTTATTGCGAGAAGCCCGACGATGCCTATTACCAGTTCTACCCTTCCTCAGCAAACCCACGCTTACTTTTCGACATCCATAACAACAATTTCAACAACTCAAGCACGCCGATAAACTGGGCTGACGGATTCAAGGGCGAACTCCAAGTCTGTTTCCTCGTCGATGAAAAAGGCATCCCGACAAACATACACCTGCTCCAACAGTTGGTCGGCGCCCCGGAACTTGAAGAGCATATCAGAGACGTCGTGGCGGGATGGCGCTACGAGCCTTCCATCTTAAATAGCTTCAACCGTTCCGATCACCCCATCATCAAGGTCGAAATGCTCGTCAGGTTTTTATTCCACTAGCCTGTCTATAGCGTTCTTGCGGTTTCCTGTTTTGCCATGTATAAAGGGGCGCGGCGCCCGTGGCGCGACCCGCGCAACTAAAGACGAGGGGTTTCGGATCAAGGACGTAGACTCATGAGGTGAGGTGGAAATCTTTGGAAAAAATGGGGGCGTGCTATGGTATTATCGATCCAGGTTCTGAGGTAAAGGAACCGAACGAACGTATAGTAACTTTTTCCACGCCACAATACTGATAGGGTCAGATACTCTTGGTATAACGCCCCCCGGCCGGGGCTCATAATTCAGTTGGCTTGCTGTGCTTCACCCAGCAAATCTTCTTTGGCCGGAAAGGAGATTGGTTTTGCCGCCGAAAGACCTTTTCGATAAGATCCAATACCTCCTTTTCCGCATCACCCTTCTCATCCTTTTTGTTGACGGCCTTGTCCGCATCATCCGCCATGAGCTTGGATGGTGACGTGTACACGATTTTGTACATGGAAACCGCCGAAGCTGCTTACGCTGATCATCGTGCGGTATTTGGAATCAATAACTTACATCGAATCAACAGTCGGCATCGTTTCGATCCCGACCCGCGCCTCCAACTGAAAACACAGCGAATCCCCTTTAATTCAGTAGCTTAAACTGCCCCTTGCGATGCTTCCCGCTCGTTCCCGGAATTCCCCTTTTGTTCCCCATTCGCCCCGCTTGAAAGCGGGCCAGCGGCGGGCCGAGAGTCGAGCCGGATCATCTCCCGGTTCATCTGCTCTTGGGAGGTGTGCACGTACTTCATGATCGATCGGAGGTTGGCGTGTCCCATGATCGATGCGAGGATCGCCAGCGGCATGCCCCTCTCGTTGGCCGCCCTCGATGCCCTATCACTAGGGTTCTCCACCTCGCGAATCGGGTTCGTCTTGCACCAATTGTGCTTGGCTCCGTACTGAAATAACAGTGAGAGCGCGTGCAGGTCGTGGCGGAGGTTACCCACCCCCTCGCGGAGCGCTCGGCGCTTGGCGGGGGGCCGCTGCCGGTTCGCGGCCCGACTCTCACCGCCTTACGGATACGTAGAGTAGGGCAAAGGTTGCAGCCGGTCCACGAAACCGCTGCATTGTTAGGGATATGATAAACAGGATTCGATGACGAGGCCCATTTTTCCCTACGCCGTGAAGCAGATGATGAAACCTAGCCGCCGAGGATTTCTGAAATGCGGCATGTGCGCCTGCTCCGCAACCGCCTTGATCCGCCCAGTCTCGCCCCAAAACCCCGCTGTTCCGTACTACAAGGCTGTCTTCGACGAGCGATTCGAAGATGCTTGCGTGTTTGCCACCGAAGCGACTGCACGCGATATACCAACAGTGGCCATCCGCGGGGACATCACTAGCCTATTCTTTGACGATCTTGATCTGCGATGGAAACAGGGGCCCGTTTGGTTGACAGGGTTGACTACGCCATCGTCACTCTTCTGCCTCGATCTGCTTGCGCGCGACCGGGGGATGCGTTTGAAATATTATCTGGTGAAGCCCAGCGTTGAGGCGGTCCTAGACGTTCTCGACGGTGCGCTGCCACGCCGCAGCATGATGACGCACTTGCCGACAAGTGACCCCTCCGATCTGGTCTTCTGGATCATTGCACCGCGTGCCCGCGCCTCAGCACAGGAGACTGCGAATGCCTAATCTTCCACCAGGTCTAAACCGTAAAGACTTTCAGGATGCGATCGCCCAGTTTCAAATGGCTGTCGGCAAGGAATGGGTGTTCACGAGCGACGAAGACGTGGCCCTGTATCGCGACTCATATTCGCCATTCTGGCACGAGCCGGAGGATCCGGTGCCTTCGGGGGCGGTGGCGCCGGATGGCGTCGAACAGATCCAGCAGATCGTTCGGATTGCGAACAAGTACAAGGTTCCGCTGTGGACCGTCTCGACCGGAAAGAATCTGGCATACGGCGGTTCCGCGCCGCGGCTGTCGGGCTCGGTGGTGCTCGACCTGAAGCGGATGAACCGCATCCTGGAAGTGAATGACCGGAATCATTACGCGCTCGTGGAACCTGGCGTCAGTTACTTCGACCTCTACCGTTACACCCAGGAAAAAGGGCTCAATGTGTTCATCGATGCCCCCGATCCGGGCTGGGGGAGTCCCGTCGGGAATACCCTGGATCGCGGCGGCGGGCATACGCCTCTGCGCGATCACTTTGCCACGCTCTGCGGTATGGAAGTGGTGCTGGCCAACGGCGACGTGGTGCGCACCGGAATGGGCGCGCTTCCCAATTCGCGCACCTGGCAGCAGTATAAGTATGGGTTCGGACCGTACGTCGATGGAATCTTCACACAGTCCAACTATGGAATCGTCACCAAAATGGGCGTATGGCTTTACCCCATGCCGGAAATGCGCATCACCGGCATCGTCAGCGTGCCCCGGCACGACGATCTGATTCCCATGGTCGATACGCTCTCGTACCTGATGAATTCGAACATCGTGCTAGGTACGACCAGGGTGGCCATTTCGCTGACGGCCCAAGCGCGCGATGCGGAACTGATCGCGCTCCGTTCCAAGCCGGGTGGCGCGACCGTACCGGAGTTGGAAGATTACCTCCAGCGCAAGAAACTTCCGTATTGGAGCATCGAGCTGCCATTTTACGGCCCTACCGAAGTAGTGGCCGCGCAGTGGGCGTTTGCCAAGCGGAAATTTTCCGCCATTCCCGGCGTACAATTTCGCGATGGCGCGTCAAACCCGCTGCCGCCCAGTCCCGAAGACATTGCGAAGATGGCGAACCCGGTGCCTCTCGGCGTGCCCAGTCTGGCTATCTTTTCAGCACTCGGGCCGAACGGCCAAGGCCATATCGACTTGTCGCCGATCACACCGATGACCGGTCAAGCCGTGTTCGAAGTGATGGAAGTGTTCGACAAGGTTCTGAAAGACATGGGCATCGACAACGTGAACGTGGTTCCCGCCGGCACCTACTATCCCCGCTCCTTCTTTTTCCTGTTCACTTTCCCGATCGAGCACGACGTGGAAAAGAACCGCAAGACGCGGGCGGCATTCCAGCGCCTGGTGCAGGTGGCGGCCGAGCACGGCTGGGGCGAATATCGCACCCACATCGCTTTCATGGACGACGTGGCCAAGACTTACTCCTTCAATAATCACGCGCTGCTGCGGCTGCACGAAACCCTCAAAGACGCGCTCGATCCCAACGGCATTCTGTCGCCGGGCAAGAGCGGCATCTGGCCGAAGCACATGCGAAAGGCGCGCACATGACGAGCGGTGGGGCATGCTTTAGCTTGCCCAAAGTCGTCACTTCAATAACTGGAGGCAAGTTAAACCATGCCCCACCACGGCCGGCAAAGCGCAAACTGACCCGCTGCCGAATGTTCCTATCGATGGCTCTGCTGGCGCCGATAGCCGGACCTGCATTAGCGGCGGACGAGTCCCCGGCGGATCGGGGCCGCGAAGTCTATCAGAAGTGGTGCACGCCGTGCCATGGAACAGGGCTGGGGAAGCCGGGCACAAGCTCCGCCGCCGCCCATGGAGTGAAGCCCGCGGTGCTGGAGCAGCGCACCGACCTGGCACCCAAGACGATTGAAACGGCCGTCCGCAACGGCTTCTACTTCATGCCACGATTCCGCAAGACTGAAATCTCGGATACGGATCTCGCGGCTATCGTCGCCTACCTTGTGCACAAGTAAGTGAGCCGCTGTGGAAGACCGCGAGTTGAAGCCTTACAAAAACTTTCAGAGGATCGTTGCTGACCCACGATTGCTGGAGGGCAAGCTTGCCATTCGGGGCACTCGGTTCTCGGTGTCGTTCATCTTGTCCTGCTTGGCCCAGGGCCTAAGCTTAGAAAGAATTGAGGAGATCTATGGCCCCGTAGTGAAGGAGGCTGTCCCTGAAGCGCTCAGGGCGGCAGCAGAGGCGGTTGATGTCCCGTCACAAGCCGCTCTGACGACCGAACAGCGAATTGCCGAACTGCAGTTGCCCGGACTGGAGGATCTGGTCGCCTGGTTCGGCTATTTTCCTACGTTCCACGATGCCGAGGTCCTTTCTGTTTCACTCGACCGAACGGGGGCATCCCGCATCGCTGTCCACACATTTCAAATGACGAACGAAATCGATGAAAAGGGTCATTATATCTGCCGGAAGCACGTGGTCGTCACATTCGTACTGGAAAGAATCAGGGACCTGAGCATTGAAGGATTCAATTCTCAGAATGTCTTGAACGGAATCTCTCTCGCTCGTGGGTCCGACTACTATGAGCTGGTTCTCGAAGAAATCCACGGCCTCGCCGGAAAATTCCAGGCCGATGAGATGCGCATCGAATTGGATCCAGGCATACCCTCAGGGAGTATTTACGGAAGATGATCGACCCGGGTCACGAGTCGCGCAGGGGATTCCCGAAGCACCCATCCCCCGGGCGGTACACTCAACAAGGAGAGGACCCATGGAGATTCAATTTCCGGACATCCCGCTCTACAGAGGCTGGGGCCATCCTTACCGTGTCGAGGCCACCATTCGCGGATTAGAACTGGTGGAGGGCCATCTGCCTCCTGAAATCGAAGGAACCCTGCTGCGCTGCGGGCCCGATCGCCAGTATCCGCCGCTCGACGGTTGCGACGTTTTCATCGATGGCGAAGGCATGGTGCACACCTTTCGTTTCTCGGGCGGACAGGTCGATTATATGAGCCGATGGGTGCGGACCGAGCGGTTCGTCCTCCAGGAGCAGGCCCGGCGCACGCTGTTTGGACGGTATCGGAATCGCTTCACAAGTGACCCCGCGATCGGCGGCGCTCGCATGGGCACCGCCAACACCAACCTCGTGTTCCATGCGGGCAGGCTGCTCGCTCTCAAGGAAGACGACTTGCCGTATGAGCTCGATCCGGAGACGCTGGAAACCCGGGGGCATTTCGATTTCGGCGGAGCGATCACCAGCATGAGCTTGAGCGCGCACCCCAAACTCGACCTGGTTCACGACGAAATGCTCACCTTCTCGTATCAGGCAAAGGGCGATGGCACCAAAGACATCGTCTTCTACGCACTCAATCGCGACGGCGGGGTCGTCGATGAGATCTGGTTCGAAATGCCCTGGCCTGGCATGGTCCACGATTTCGCCGTGACGCCGAATTACGCGGTATTTCCGTTCTTCCCATTCATCACCGATATGGAAGCGGTGAAGCGCGGCGGGCCCTTCTATCAGTGGCATCCGGATGAGGAAACCCGGGTCGCCGTTGTCCCCCGCCACGGTACCGCGCGCGACATCCGCTGGTTCCGCGGTCCCACGATGAGCGCGGGCCACATGATGAATGCCTATGAGGATGGTTCGAAGCTTCATCTCGACGTCTGCCTATATGACGGACCGTGTTTCGACTTTTTCCCAACGCCTTCGGGCCAGTCTTATCCCGTGCCCCCGCCGATTCTGACGCAGTTCACTTTCGACTTGGCGAACAACAACGAGGGATACAGCCTGCGACCATTGGCGCGCATTCCGGGCGAGCTGCCGCGCACGGACGACCGCTACCAGGGGCACGGCTACCAACACGGCTACATGGTGGCCGGGCGGGGCGCCGACGGCAGCTCTTCCGTAGGTCACGTGGATCACAACACTGGAAAGATGGCGTGCTGGAGCCCGGGCCCAGCGAGCGCGGTTCAGGAATCGCAATTTGTTCCCCGCCGGCCGGATTCTCCCGAAGGCGACGGCTACCTGCTGACCGTCGTCAACCGTCTCGCCGAGAATCATAGCGACCTCGCCGTGCTCGATGCGCGCAACGTGGCCGCCGGCCCGGTCGCGCTGTTCCGGCTGCCAGTCCGGGTTCGGATGGCTTTCCACGGGACCTGGGTTCCCGCCGAAACGTTCCGCACCCGCCGTTATGGGATGGAGATCGCACAATGAGCACTGCCGCAACGAATGATTTGTGGGAACAGCTTCGAAGCCTCGGTTCCGAGTTAACGCCTGCCCTAATCGAGGCCAGCCGAGAGCTGCTGGCGCCCGGTGCGCCCCGGCCCGGTCCCGACGTCGAAGTGCATCGCGATTTGGCCTACGGACCGGATCCACGCCACCGCCTGGATGTATTCGTCCCAGCCGCCGGCGCCACCCGCGCCCCCGTGCTCGTCTTTGTTCACGGGGGTGGATTCGTCCGGGGCGATAAGGGAGCCCCCGGCGAGCCCTTCTACAACAATGTGGGGCTTTGGGCGGCCCGCTCGGGTTGTATTGGAGTGACCATGACGTACCGCTTGGCCCCCGCCGCGCCTTGGCCGGCCGGCAGTGAAGATGTCGGCGCCGCAGTTCGGTTTCTGCACGCCGCTAGCGAGCAGTGGGGCGGCGACCCGAAAGGCATCTTTCTGATGGGCCAGTCCGCGGGCGCCGTCCACGTGGCAGGATATATTGCGGAGCCTCGGTTGCACGCGGTCCCCAGCGGCGATATCACGGGAGCCATCATGCTCTCGGGCCTTTACGATGTGGCACGCGCCGATCGCGACCCGCTTCAGGCCGCGTATTACGGCCAAGACCCAGCGCGCTGGCCCGAGCAGTCTACGCTGGGAAAACTGGCAGAGACCTCGCTTCCCTGCTTGTATAGCGTTTCCGAATTCGATCCGCCCGAATTCCAACGCCAGGCCGCCTGGATGGTGGAAGCATATGCCTCCCGCCGAGGGCGGTGGCCGCGACTGATACAGTTAGCCGGCCATAACCATGTTTCGGGCGTGCTACAAATCGGGAGCGCCATGGACACGCTCGGGCCCGAGTTGCTGCGCTTCATCCACAGAGCTTGAAACAGTTGTGAACATGCTGTGCGAGCCTTCGCGACCGCGGTTTGCGGCCCAAGGCTCGCGACGATCCGTTTCCAATCCATGGTGATGGGCACGGGTGTCACACGAGTAATCTCCCGCAACCGGACCTCTGGCTTGCCGTCTTCACTTCTTACAACGCGGGTCGGCAGCCTGCATCGCGGCAATCTGCTGATCGGTGACAGGAATGGGTGCGCAGCCATGCCCTTTTTCGCATACGAAATCGAATTTCGCCGCGGGCGAGTGGCACTCCAAACATGGTTTCTTCAACGACGTATTGAGCACTTTGTCTCCGCGGTCCTGAATGGTGGTGCCGTCCGCGGAGACCTTCAAAGCAAAAAACTCCCAGCCGTTAGTTTTTGGAAAGGCTGCTCGCTCATGCTTTACCATTGCCTCCGTCGGGATCAATTGCAGAATTGTGCCGGTGGGATATTCCTTATCAGGCACGCTGTCCTTAAAGATCCGGGTGGCTTCCTTGAGCTTTTCGGGATTGGGGTTCTGAATCCGCGTGTTTCTCACTTTCGGCAGGTCGAGCACGCAGCCAAAGCTTTTTTCGGTTATCACGACGTCATCAGCCGAAAGGGTTATGGCGAAATAGAGACACAAAACGAGACAGACGGTGTAGCGCATTGTTCCAGTTTAAGCATTCAACCGGCGTCTTGAGAAGCAACAGCGAAACCATTGGACGAGAGGTGTTGCAGCAGATGCGCGGGCGGCGTGCAACCTCATTAAACCTCGGGTCGCTGCTGAGCCCAAAACCAGATTTTTTGTGTGTGGTTTTGATTTTACTCAGCGCCGCTCCACGGACGCTCGACACTACGCGACCCATCGCGTAGCCCCCTCCCTTCAGGTCAACTTCCGAATAAGCTAAAGGGCGAACTGTATAAGCCAATCTTTAGATTTTGGTGTCCCGCGGTTCAAGTAAAATGCTCCTCATGCGAAGTTTCTTCGTTTTTGCCCTAGGGGCCGCCGTTTTGATTCCGGCCGCTTTCGCCGCCGATTGCGACCGGGCTTGCCTTAAAGGTGTGCTCGACCAGTACCTGAACGCCGTTATCCTACATAATCCGTCAGCCGTGCCGCTGACGCCCGGATATCGGCAGACTGAAAACGCGGTGGTTCGGCGGCCGGGCCAGGGGGTTTGGCAGACGGCCAAGGCGCTCGGCAAGGTCCAGCGGCGCTACTTCGACCCCGTGACGCAGAACGCGGCCTATTTCGGCACGCTCGAAGAGACCACCGGCAACGCAGCAGTGGTGACGCTGCGGCTGAAGGTTGCCGACGGCAAGGTGGCCGAGGCCGAATGGTATCTCGCCCGAAAAGGCGACCCGGGCATCGGCGTGGGAGCCGGAGCGCAGGCCAGCAGCGCTTTCTGGGATCCCGAATACCTGGCCGCGCATCCGCCAGTGGAGCGGGTGGTGTCTAGAGCCGATCGCGTTTCGCGCGAGGACCTGATCGCTATCACCAACAGCTATTTCGATTCGCTTTCGGCCCGCGACGGCCACATCATGATCGCGCATCCCGGCTGCGTGCGCCTCGAGAACGGAGTGCTCACCACGCAACGCGACGCGCCTCCGAATCCGCCGCCCAACGCGGCCGGCATCTTCAACGGCAAGACCGACTGCATGAATGAGGGCGCAATGAGGAACATCTACGCGGTGGTCGCCCGCCGCTTCCCGCTAGTGGATGAAGAGGCCGGCACTGTGCTCGGGTTGGGAGTCTTCCTGCGCCAGCCGGGTGTGGCCATGCGTCGCAACCAGTTCAGCGAGTGGTTCGTCATCGACCAAGGCAAGCTGCACGCCATCTATTCGTCGATGTTCTACCCGGATCAGGACGTGATGGTGCCCAATTGGCCGCCCTACGACGGCAATTGGCCCGTGCTGCCGGCGCCGAAGTAGGCGGCCCGCTGAAGCGGCACTTAGACTTCGCCCTTCTGCGCCACCCGACACCCGGATCGGGAGGCCCGCCAAGACTGGAGAAGAATGGTTGAGCTACGGACTCACTCCAGGCGAGACCCGCTACAGCCCGCTCAAGCAGATCGATGCAACCAACGTCCGCCGCTTAGGGCTGGCTTGGTCGTACGAAGTCGAGCCGGGCGGCGGCAACCAGGAAGCCACCGCAGTGTGTGATGTGCGCAACCGCCGCGGCGGTCCGCGCGATACCGCTCCTGGTCGCCCTGTGCGCGTGCGTCTATGCGTGGTCCACGTAATGGTACGGGCGGGTGGTGCAACAACGGCCGCTGCCCGGGCACGATATCTCGTGATATCGCTAGTGGTTCAGCCCGCTCGATTGAAGGCGCCAACCTTCCCACATTAGGACCTCTCGGGCTCTTCACGTTCGGAGTGGGGAATCCGGGGGAGTGAACGCGATTCCGGAACGATTCGAAGCGCGATTCGCGCATCATGCAGGTTGCTCATTGGCCGTGTATACCACGGCGAGGAGAGCCAGGCGGACACTTGACCTTGCGTTGCGCTGGTAGGGCTTATGGCCGCTGAATCAGCTCTATGCGGTTGCCGGCCGGATCGATCGCGAAGCCGAGAACGGTGCCGGTATTTCCGAACGGGCGTGGATCGCCCGTCATCGTTCCGCCAGCAGCCTTGATGGCTGCGACGGTCGCCGCCATGTCTTTCACGGAAAAAATCACGTGAGTGGTGGGGTCCTTCACGTCGTCCGAATCGCGGTGAAAGAGTATCATCCGCGGGTTCTTGTTTGCCTTGGCGGCTTCCACTGTGGCGCCGAAGTTCACGAAGACCTCAGTGCCTCCCGGATTTACGACCCGATTGACCTCCAGCATACCGAACACCGCCTGGTAAAACTTTGCAAGACCGATGGTGTCTTTCGCCTCAATGCGAACCGAGTCGAGGGACGCCTGAGCGTGCACGGCGCCCGCGGCCAGCAGCGCGGCGGAGATAGCCACCGCAGTTGTATAAAGTCTCTTCATCAAAACCTCCCAGTCTGGGAACCCACAGCTGCTAGTTTGTGACGGTCATGTTTCCGGCAGCCAGTTTAGCACGTGACCCTGCAGGCACCGGCTCGGGCAGTGTAGGTGACCGATCGTGCTCGTTTGCGGCAAACTGAATTCACGTGGCATGATGGTTATCCGCGCTTGAAGAAGGTTCTCTTATCGTGGAGTAGTGGGAAAGACAGCGCCTGGACGTTGCACCTTGTGCGGCGACACACGGACCTCCAGGTGGCGGCGTTGGTTACGACCTTCAACTCCGAGGCGAACCGGGTGGCGATGCATGCGGTCCGTCGAACGCTGGTAGAGTCCCAGGCGGAGCGTACTAGACTTCCGCTATGGGCTGTCGAGTTGCCTTGGCCGTGTTCCAACTCGGAGTATGAAGACCGGATGCGCGTCGTGTGCCAACGTGCAACTGCGGAAGGAATTACCGCCATGGCGTTCGGAGACCTGTTTCTTCAGGACGTACGCGACTACCGCCTTCGCCAATTACAGGGAACCGGGATCGAACCGCTATTTCCAGTCTGGGGGATCCCAACGCGAAAATTAGGTCTGGATATGATCGCTGCAGGCCTGAAAGCGAAAATCACATGCGTGGATCCATCGAAGCTCGCAAAATCTTTTGCCGGTCTTGATTACGACGAGACCCTCCTGAAGGCTCTACCTCAGGGGATCGATCCGTGCGGCGAAAATGGGGAATTTCACACGTTTGTTCATGATGCACCGGTGTTCTCCAGTCCCATCGAGGTCCGGTCCGGAGAAGTGGTCGAGCGCGACGGATTCGTGTTCGCGGACTTGCTCCCGAAATAACTACGCTGCTTCTCAACCACAAGGGCCGTCCATCTGGTAGGGAATGCAATCCCCCGCTTCACCCTCAGGCATATCTCGATGTATACTCCGGCCTAGAGGTAGCCCGCACCATGAAAGCTGGCATTCTAAACGTGATTGCTCTTCTCTGTCCTTTCCTTTCGGCAGTTCCTCTTCTCGCGCATCATTCTTTCAGCGCCGAATACGACCAGAAACAGCCAGTGTCGTTCAAAGGGAGTGTCACAAAACTCGAGTGGATGAACCCCCACGTGTATTTCTACGTTGACGTTACAGATGCGGACGGCAAAGTAGCGCACTGGGCATGTGAGGCGGGGAATCCGAATGCACTGGCCCGCCGGGGATGGAGGAGAGATAGCCTCAAGGCGGGCGACCAGATCGCAGTGGAAGGCTATCGCGCGAAGGACGGGACTTTCACGATGAACGCCCGATCGATCACCCTGGCCAACGGGAGCAAAGTTTTTGCTACGTCATCGGATGATGGCGGACCAGTCAATTAAGAGTTCTATGAGACGCCACCTGTTCGCTCGTATTGCCACCGTTGTCTGTGCGCTGGCCGTGTTCACAGCATTCACAGTCCCGGTTGCCGGGCAAGCCGGAGATAACGCCACCCTACCGCTTCCGCCAAATCCTCCGCCGCCGGGCAACGGCATTGCAGATTTTAACGGCGTTTGGCAGATGCCCTACACCCCGAATCTCGAAAGGCCTTATGGGAGGCCCCTCCCTTTGACCCCATTCGGCGAGGAGAAATACAAAACTCACCTCGGCGGCGATGATCCACACGGCTATTGCCAGCCCACGGGACCAACACGGGCCTTTCACTCACCTTTTCCGTTCCAGATTGTCCAAAGCGCGGGAATGATGACGGTGTTGTTCGAGATCGACCACACGTTCCGTCGGATTTTTACGGATGGGCGCCAGCATCCGAGGGATCAGGATGTCACCTGGTACGGCGACTCGATCGGCAAGTACGAGGGCAATGAGCTGCATGTCGACACTATGGGAATCAGCGATCGAAGCTGGTTGGATACGGCAGGACACCAACACAGCGACAAACTACACGTCTCCGAAGTATTCGCGAAAACCGGTCCGGACACCATCACTTGGACGGCCACATTTGACGATCCGGTCTACTTTACCAAACCCTGGACGATCTCCCTGGAAATGAAGCGGCAGAAATACGACATCATGGAGATGATTTGCACAGACAACAACCGGGACATGCCGCACTACATCACGTCGAATCCGAAGTAGATGCTCGGGCTTGGATTTCGTCGACCGCCTTCCCGACCAGGTGCAACTGCGAAAGGGTCTACAAACCTTGAGCGCACTTACGACATTGTTGGGTGATGCTAGAGTACCCTGTACCGTATGGCCCATCGGCAGTTTGGAAACGATCCGGAGGTTCAAGAGCAAAGCCAGGACGTCGTGGCCTTCCGCCTGGAAAGCATGCTGCAGGACCTGCGATTTGCGGTGCGGCAACTGCGCAAGAACCCAGGGTTTGCGGTTACTGCCATCCTGGTGCTGGCGCTGGGAATGGCGGCGAGCGTAGCGATTTTCGCATTTGTGGATGCGGCGCTGCTCCAGCCGCTGCCGTACCAGAACCCTTCCCGGCTGGTGGTTGCATATGAGACCACAAACTCGTGCCGCGAGTGTAATCTTTCCTACCCGGACTATCTGGATTGGAAGAAAACCAACACCGTTTTCAGCTCGTTCGAGACATGGGACGATTCGGTCTATCTTTGGCGGAGTCCCGACGGAGTGCAGGCGCTTCGCAGCGCGCACGTGAGCGGCGGCTTTTTCCGCGGCCTAGGCGTGGCGGCGATGCTGGGCCGCGTCTTTACCGATACAGACGACACGCCCGCCGCGCCGCGCACTGTTATGCTGATGTACGACACTTGGCAGAGCCGTTTCGGCGGGCGGCAAGACATTGTCGGGCAGTCCCTGATTCTCGACCGTGCGCCGTACTCCGTGATCGGCGTGCTGCCGCGCGAGTTTCACTTTGCCATGCGCGCCGCTGAGTTCTTCACCACGGACCCGAGCCGGTGCGAACAGTCGCGCGGCTGCCACGACCTTTACGGTTTGGGGCGGCTGCGGGATGGAGTTTCTCTTGAGGCTGCCACGGCGGAAACGAAGGCGATTGCGGCGCGGCTGGAGAAAGAATATCCGGAGTCCAACAAAGGGCGAAGCGCACGGCTGGTGCCGTTTCGAGATGCGATTGTCGGAGACATCCGCCCGACTCTGTTGGTTTTGTCGGCCGGAGCGGGCCTGCTGTTGCTGATCGCCTACGTGAATGTGGCGAGCCTGCTGCTGGTCAGGGCCGAAAGCCGGAAGCGGGAGACGGTGCTGCGCGGAGTGCTGGGCGCCTCTGTGGGGCGGCTGATACGGCAGTTTGTGACGGAAGGTGTGTTGCTGGTGGCGGCTGCGGTGGCCCTCGGTATGCCGGCGGCATCCGCGGCAATACCCCGGCTCTTCAGGCTGATTCCCAAACGCCTGGTGAACGGACTGCCGTATTTTCGCGACGCCGGGCTGCACCCGCGGGTGCTGCTGTTCGCAGCCGCGGTTTCTCTGCTGGCGGTGGTGGTGTTCTCCGTGACGCCGGTTTTGCGGCTGTCGCTTTCTAACCTGCGCGAGGACCTTGCCGAAGGCGGACGCGGCTCGGCGGGAACATTATGGAAGCGTTTCGGGTCGAACCTGGTGATGGCGGAACTGGCGATCACCCTGGTGCTGCTGGCCAGCGCAGGACTGTTGGGCAAGAGCCTGTACCGCATGTCCCATGTCGATCTGAACTTCAATCCGGCGAACCTGGCCACTCTGGAACTCTCCGTTCATGGCGCCGGCTACGAAAAGATCGATCAAGTAAGGACGCTTTCCCAGCGGCTGGTGGAGCACATCTCGGCCATGCCGGGGGTGGTCTCCGTCGCCCATACCAGCGATCTGCCGATCACGTGCAACTGCAATTCGACGGACTTCCGTATGCTGGGGCATCCGTGGTACGGAGAGCACGATAAGGCTCTGCAGCGGGAGACGAGCGCGAATTACTTCAAGGTATTGCAGGCCAGGCTGATCGCCGGGCGCTTTTACACGGAAGCAGACGATAGCTCGAAGCCGCGGGTGGCGGTGATCAATCGGGCGCTGGCCAAACGGTTTTTCCCGGGCGAAGATCCCGTGGGCAGAACGATCGCCGATGCGAAGCTGTCGCCGAAGTCGCTCGCGCGGGTTATCGGCGTAGTGGATGATGTGCGGGAAGGCGACCTGGTGGAACCGCTGGTGCCCGCTCTGTATTACCCGTTCCAGCAATACGCCGACGGCACCTTGATTCTTGTGGTCCGCACGGCGCAAGCCCCTGCACCGATGTTGCCCTCGCTGGTTCGTGCGATCCATCAGGTGGATCCCAGCCTCGGCGTCAGAAACGGATCTGTCATGGACGACCGGATCAACGACTCGCCGGCGGCTTTTCTGAACCGCTCATCGGCGTGGCTGGTGGGAGGCTTTGCCGTGTCGGCTCTGTTGCTCGCAGCGATTGGCCTCTATGGAGTGATTGCTTACTCGGTGAGCCAGAGGACGCGCGAGATCGGCGTCCGAATGGCGCTGGGAGCGCAGCGTGGGGCAGTTTATCGATTGATCCTCGGCCAGGCCAGCTTTGTGGCAGCGGTTGGAATTGTGGTTGGGCTGGGGTGTCGGTTCCCGCCGCTCGATTGCTGAGAGGTTTGCTGTTTGGTGTGCAGTCCTGGGACGTGCCTACTTTGATCACCGTGGCTGCAGTACTGGGGATCTGCGCGCTGTTGGCGAGTTATCTGCCTGCGCGGAGGGCGGCCTCGGTGAATCCGGTGGAGGCGCTCCGGGCGGAATAGCGCGTCTCTCTGCCATTCCTCTTTGACAATCGCCTTGAGGCGCCGGAGCGTTTACAAATCCATATTGACGGTTGCCAAACCGTAGAATGACCAATCCTGGCGGCCGGAAGCGGCCTGCCGTTCCAGTGGGCGTTCAAACGCCCCAGGGTCCGCCTATCCGTTTCCACGAGAAGTCCGGATGCGGCCGGCCCGCATCACTCGTCCAATGTTTCGCGAACTCGGCGGGTGATCTCCGCAGGTTGCTCGTCAGCGTCGAACTGCACGACCCGCTCGAAGCCCTGAGGGCCGGTGATGAGCACGCGCATGCCGCCGCGGAAGGGATCAGCTGCGATCCAGGCCTCGTAGGAAACCGACAGGTGCTTGCCGCCCGCTTCCACGGCCGCTTCGATCCGCTCGCGCGGGGTAGCGGGGATTCCTTTACAGTCGAAGATTGTCAGGGGCATAAGTATACTGTGCCGCGGAGCCGAAGCACCGCCCGCAGCGAAAAGGCGAGCGCATTGCGAGCCGCCTCCGCCGCTTCGAGCGCGAATCGGCGGCGCGACCTGCGCATCCGCGCCGAGCATCCGGCGCGCTGCAACGCCCGGGGCGACCGCGCGTCGCATGGCCCAACTTTGGGCAAATCCCTACCCGATTAAAGGAGATTAGTTGCGAGTCCCCGGCACTGCCAAAACGCTCAAGCGTGCGCGCGCGTGCCGCGCAGACTGCCGGCCTCGCCGCTTCGGCGTGCGAACAGGCGGCGCGTTAACCTACACAGAGCCGCGCAGATCCCCCATTCGTTAAGGGGGGAGAAGTGGAAGGGTCGGTAAAACGCTAGCGCATCCGCAGGTAAGCGTTGGATATCTAATGTTCGAACCGCACCCGCCGGGTCCTTCAATGGCATACTATCTTCTCGAATCGTCCGCAAACGGGAGGCGGACCTCGAATGAGGTGCGCCCTGGCACCGAATCGACTCGAACCTCGCCGCGGTGTTTGTGAACGATGCGATAGACCGTGTCGAGACCTAACCCAGTGCCTTCTCCCACGGGTTTCGTCGTAAAGAACGGTTCGAAGATGTGATCGCGAACTTGTTCGGGAATTCCTGCCCCGCTGTCTCGAATCTCCACCAGGACACGGCCGAACTCGGCTGCGGTTCGCACCACCAGCTGGCCGCGGCCGTTCATGGCGTCGATCGCATTGTCAATCAGGTTCGTCCAGACCTGATTCAATTCGCTGCCGTGCGCGCAGATGCGCGGAATGGAGCGATCGTATTGCCGCACCACCGATATCCCGTATTTCAGGCGGTAATGGAGCATGATCAACGTGTTTTCCAGGCCATCGTGAACGTCGATTTCCTGCTCCGGAGCCTGGTCCATATAAGAGTACTGCTTGATGGCGCGCACCAGATCCGCAATCCGCGAGGTACCGCTCTCAATCTGTTCCACCAGGCGATTGATGCTGAACGATACCGTAAGCCGAGTGATAACGTCGGCCAACGTCTCGTCGTCAAATCGTTGGGATAAGTCGCGCAACATATTCAGATCGCATCCTGCATCCACCAAATCCGGCGCCAGTTGTCGCGCGTCATGAATCTGGCGGGCTTCCAACCAGGCGCCGATCTCCTCTTCCCGGTCACTTCGTTCGAGTGAATCGAGCGCGGCGGGAGGATGATCCTTGGACCAGTCGCACTCGGTTTTGGATAGAAACACCCGGTCTTCAGTGGGGAGCTTCCGTTTGTCCAGGTGGAGACCGGCGGCGTGAAACGATTTCACGGCTTGTTGGAGATTGATGGCGGCGTTCCGCACGGCGGCAGCCGGATTATTCAATTCGTGCGCTAAGCCGGCGGAGAGTTTGCCCAATGCCATGAGCTTCTCCCGCTGCTGATCGGTCTTGGTGGATTCACGGATGCGGTCGGCTAACACGCCAACCAGCTTTGGCCCAAGAGCCGGCAACCGCTCCAGCATCTCGGGGAACTGCTCCACCCGCACCACCGCCAAGCTGGTAGGCGTCATGGCCCGCACCGTCAGTGGAAAGTGCGTCAGCCGGGAGTATGGGAGCATTCCTGTCACTTGGCCGGCTCTTGCGGAATAGGAGCGGCCGTCTCCAATCCCTTGCTCTCGCTGGATGGATATTTCGCCTTCCAGAATGACGATCATGCGATCGGCAGGCGAGCCTTCCGTAACCACGATATCTCCCGGCTTGAAATGCACCAGTTCCATGCGCGAGGCGAGCCAGGCCAGATCTTCCGAAGGCAGATCGGAGAAGACCGGGATGGTCTTCAGTTGCTGAGAGAGACTAGCGGCGGAGGATTCCATTTTAAACCTTGGCTAGATGGCTGTGAATGAATTGAATCGCGATGGAGCCTTCACCCACGCTCGAGGCCACGCGCTTGATGGACCCGTAACGAACATCACCGACCGCGAAAATGCCGGGGACGCTGGTCTCCAATAAGAATGGATCCCGGTCCAAAGCCCAGCCGCGCGGGCGCTTGCCTTCCCGGATAAGATCCGGGCCGGTGCGTATGAATCCGCGGTCATCGCGCTCCACAAAGCCATCGAGCCAATCCGTATTAGGTGCGGCGCCGATGAACACGAATACCGAACTGGCAGGCACCTTGTCGATGGATCCGGAGTGACTACAGGAGATCGACAGCGCTTCCAGTCTTTCCAAGCCGTGAACCTCCACTACCTGGGTGCCGTATTCCACTCGAATGTTAGGCGTCTGAGCGATATCGTTGATCAGGTATTGGGACATGGTTGCCCCCAGGCTATCGCCGCGAACCAGCATGATCACGCTCCTGGCGTAGCGCGCGAAGTTCATGGCAGCCTGCCCAGCCGAATTAGCACCACCGACAATGTACACGTCTTCATCTTTGCAAGCGATAGCCTCGGTCGAACCAGCTCCGTAATAAACACCGGCGCCGTGGAGCCGTTCCATTCCTGGGACATTTAGCTTGCGCCATTGGACCCCGGTTGAGATGACCATGGCGTGGCACGATAACTCGCTGCCATCGGCGAGCGTGATGATGCGGTACGGACCCTCGGTCCTGGCCCTGGTCACTTCCTGAGGAGCGAGGATCTCGGCTCCGAAACGGCGTGCCTGCGCGACCGCGCGGCGTGCCAGGTCGTTCCCGCTGAGACCAGATGGAAAGCCCAGATAGTTCTCGATACGCGAGCTAAGGCCGGCTTGGCCACCCGGCGCCTCTCGCTCCACAATCACCGTCTTGAGGCCTTCAGAAGCGCCGTACACAGCCGCTGCCAGACCGGCCGGCCCGCCTCCTACAATCACCAGATCGAAAAAATCGGTTTGAGAACGCATGCGAAGTCCTACGCGATTGGCCAGATCCCCCAGAGAGGGATCGAGAAGCGTGGCGCCATCGGCAAGAATCACCACCGGAAATGTATGTTTATCGCCGATGGATGCCAGCGTCTTCTTGACCTCCGCATCGGTGTCCACGCTTTCAATATCGAGCCATCGGTACGGGACCTGATTCCGCGCCAGGAATTCCCGCACCTCGTAACAACGCGGGGACCATCGCGTGCCAAGTACGCGAATTCCCTCGAATGGCGGCCGGTACGACGCCGACCATTGATCCAGCAAATCGTCTAACACTGGGTACAAGTTGCGGTCAGGAGGGTCCCAAGGCTTCAACATGTAGTGATCCAGTTTGACTGTGTTGATCGCTTCGATGGCCGCTTCTGTGTCGGCATACGCCGTCAGCAGAACACGGCGGACGTCGGGAAACTCACGAATCGCAGCGGTCAGGAATTCAATGCCACTCATTCGAGGCATCCGGTAGTCGGCGACGAGGAGCGCCACGGGCTCGGTACGTTGAGCCAGGCGGCTTAGAATATCGAGCGCGCTCGGGCCCGAATCGGCAGACATAACGCGGTACCGGTCACTGTACTGTTTCCGGAGGTCACGCTCTACCGCTCGTAGGACATCAGGATCGTCATCTACTGCCAGCAATACTGGTCTCGGCATTTGGCTCCGTCAGGTTCGGAAAGCGTTCGATTCAATCGTCTCCCCATTTGTACGGCGAACCCTACTGGAACCGCCGCGAATTACTTCGCCCGGCCGGCGGCATGGCCGATTACAACTCGGTGAACAGACAACCGATCAGCGAAGAGCTGGACCACAGGTAATGGATGAGACAGGCAGGCGTAGAGATTCAACACAACTACCCATCGCGTCCGTTGCAAACGGGCTCATGGCACGATCTGAAATCATATCACCACAGCGAAACTGAAGCTGGTGAAGTTTGGCATAGAGGCGTCGGCTGCCAACAGCTGTCGTGTTTCACACGCTGACGATTCGTCCGTTTGTTGGGCACCAAGGAGGCTAACCGAGCAAGTCCCGCCGGTGATTTGGTTCATCCCTCTGCGCCGCGCGGCAATCGCCGCTCCAAGATCCGGTCAAACTTCTTCAGCGAGATCCCGAAAGCCGCGCAGAACGCGCGTAACTCAATCACGTCGATCTTCCGCTCACCGCGTTCGCACTTGCTCACAAAGCTCTGGGTTTCACCAATGCGCTTGGCAAGATCGATTTGCGTAAGGCCAGCGCGCCGGCGCGCCGAAGCAACTTTCACGGCTTCGAATCGGCGTTTGGCACACCCGAAAGCGCCCGCCGGATCTTGGCTTGCGGCACGTCGAGCTTCCGCGCGATCGCACGCCAACTCAGTCCCCCGGAACGGAGCTTTTTCGCTTCGTCCCGTCGAAACACCCTCTTCGGCGGCCCGCAAAGCTTGCCTTGGCGCTTCGCTTCGGCCACGCCGGCTCGCACGCGCTCTTGAATCAGGTCGCGTTCGAACCCTGGATGTTCCCAAAGCTATCGGCGAGGCGCGCCGGGAAGTCAAAGCGGGCCAACGGCGGGCCGAAATTAGCACTGAGGCGAAGTCCCTTATGAAACAAAAGGTACCTTACACGGATAACGCAAAGGTCTGTGTACGACGATGCGTCTCTATTTGCATCGGTCTGCGGGCCTCTCCTTGTCGCGCCATTTCCTGTGGCAGTTGGCACACGAAGTAGACAGCGTCTCGGCGGCATCAGTCATCTTGTCTTGGTTCTTGGATTGGGCCGCCTGGTAAGCGTTCATTCCGGCATCCCGAAGCTGTTGAACAAATTTCGGCCAGTCCGGATTATTCATCGGAACGGGCAAACCATTCGCGCAATTTCGTCCCGGGATCAATAGAAGATTGGCGGATTCACTGAGAGCCAATGCCGCGTTCTCGACAGCCTGCCAACCTCCGAACGTGCTTGTCAGCGGATCGGTCGCCATCGAGGGATCCAGGCCGGGGGGGCGTTTCACCTCCGCTGGATTGTCGTTTTGCGCGGAGAAAACCACGTTTGATGCCGGATACAGGGTGCCCCGCATCAACCGGTTGAGGTCGGCGTGAACCTGCATCGTTGCCGGTGTTGGTTGGGGCGGTCTCGCATCTTTCGAAGGTGTTTGCGCTGGCAGAGACAGGTCCAAAACCACCGCCAGCATAACAGGCAGAGTCAAAATCATTCTGTGCATTTGATCATTCTAATTCCGGATGCGCCAAAAAGCCCGGGGTGGGGCCGGGGTGGGGCCGGTGTGGGGCCGGACGCAAGCGGAGGTGGTTGGGTGTAGAATGATCGGAACGAAAAGTCAAAACGGAGGGGGCCATCATGTCCTTTCGACGAGAGATGATTTGGGCAAGGGTCGCGCTCGCAGTCGTTTTCACGATCGGCGGGCCGTTCATAGCCGGTGCGCAGGGTCCACGCGGTAGGGTTGCCGAACCGTACACGCCCGCGGCGGACGCCAAAGACCTGAAGGCCGTGCTCTTCAGGTGGATGTGGGGCATGGGCATGCTGAAGGGCCATGATGAACGCGACATGGTCGCATCCCTGGAATATCAGGGCAAAGGCACGATTCAGGTGGAGGGGCAGCCTTGCACGCTCACGAAATATCGTGCGAGCACGAACTACCAGACGTTCAGTCAGCGGGTCCAATACACCTGCACACGGGCTAATGGCGAAACGTACTCGAACATCGAGGTGGTCAGCGGGCTGTACGCCTGGAACGAAGACACGCCCGGTGCGGAGATCGGCCCAACCAAGGGTAAGGTTATGCCGATGCCGGCGGCCGTGGAGGAGCGGCTCGTCCGATTTTGGGCAAGTCCCCAGGGCGCGCCCAAGGCCGCAGTGGCAGGGACCACGGAGACATTCTGGTTAGGGGCCAACCCAGGCACTCTTTTCGCGGACGGCGTGGCGAAGGTAGGCCAAACGTCGGTATCGTGGGAGAACGGTAAGCCGGTCGTCACGTTCCCGCTTCCGGGCGTTCCGGGAGCGACCGCGACCGCCACTCTCGATGCGACGAAGTATACGACCGAGCGCGTGGTGGTCAGCGCTGCGGGATCGCCGACGAAGATTGAGTTTGTCTATGACAACTATCAAGACTGGAACAACCCGCTGAACAAGATCGGAGTGCTGTACGCCGGAAAGATGGTCGAGCGACGCAACGGCGCGGTCATCCGCGACCTGACAACCGACCAGACAGAGACGGGCGACGTGTATGTAGTTGCGCCCGTTCCGGCAAGCGTGCAGGCGAAACAGGTGAAGGGGCAGCTGCCACACGGCGTGATGGCGAAGGCAGATCCCGAAGCAAACAAGTCGGTGCCCACGCCGCGGTTGGGCGACCACCCTGACCTTTCGGGCAACTGGTCCTTTACCGACTGGATTGGGAATTACATGACTGGGGGAGGACGCCGATGCAGCCCGTGGCAGAGTGCGGAAGACTGCAGCCGGTCGAGCAATCAGACGGAAGATTTTGAGCTCTACTCGCCATCGCGGTTCGGCAACACGGGTCGTCCCATATACAAGCCAGAGTACTGGAACAAAGTGCAAGAGCTCGACATGTGGACGAACAAGTATGACCCGGTGATGACCTGCCAGCCCCTGGGTGTTCCGCGGGAGGGCCCACCCCGGCGCATCTACCAGTCGGATAAGGATATTACCTTTATCTATACCGGCGGCGATGCAGGCGGCGGATACGGCGAGTATCGCGTAATCCCGACCGACGGCCGTCCGCACCCCAAATCGGCGGAGTTGGATCAGACGTATTTGGGGGATACCGTGGGACGCTGGGAGGGCGACACGCTCGTGCTCGACGCGACCGCGTTCACGGATGCGACCTGGCTGGGGCGCGGCGGTCTCATCCACTCCGATCAGATGCATGTCGTGGAGAAATTCACGCGTCAAGGAGATATACTCCTGTACGACGTCACGGTGGAAGACCCTGAGATGCTAGTGGAGCCGTGGGTATTGCCGACGCGAACCGTGGTACGCAATCAGAATCCCAACGCAGGCCTGATCCGCGAACGAGGCGACTGCACTGTTCAGGAGTATGGTCACGCCGCATCGCAGATTCGGCACTAGTAAGTCGCGGCACGCGCGATTCAGATCGATTATCAAGGAGGACGCCGAATTATGGGTTCGACCAGACGCACCATACTGGCAGCGGGCGCCGCAGCCGCAGCAACGGCCGCCGTGCAGCAGGTATTTGCTCAGCAATCGGGCAAAGGAACCGGTAAGTTCTACGAAAAAGGCCCCGTTCGCATCTACTATGAGGAGGCAGGGGCCGGCTTCCCTCTAATGCTGCTTCCCGGCGGGGGATTGAACTCCACCATATCCTTCTTCACTGGCAACTCGCCCTTCAACGCCATTGAGGAGTTCAAGGGACAGTATCGATGCATCACCGCAGACCTGCGCAACGCTCCCAGCGGACAGTCCACCGGCCCGGTAGAGGTCGACCGGCCGTGGGAATCCTACGCCGACGACCAACTCGGCCTGATGGACCATCTGGGAATCGACAAGTTCATGGTGATGGGTTTCTGCATTGGCGGGCCCTTCATTGGGAAGCTCTTGGAGCGGGCGCCCAATCGCATTCCCGCCGCCGTGATGGTGCAGCCCGTGGGCTGGCGTCCGGAGATGCGCGACCCTAAGTACCCAGGCGCATTTTGGAAGAGCTGGGGTGCGACGCTGATTGCCAAGCGGCCCGAGATCATGTTACAGACGACCGACCAATTCGTCACCAGGATGTTCGAAACCAACCCCGACTTCCTCTTCACCGTGACACGCGATTTCGTGCGTAGCTGCCAGAACCCGATCCTGGTTCTGCCTGACGATGTCCCGGCGCACCCATTGGCCGTCGCCATGGAGTGCGCGATGCTCGCGCCAAAGTCCGAAGTGAGCATCTTCCCCTGGAAAGAGCCGAAGGAGCGAATCCCTTTGGCGGTGCGCCAGGTTCATTCCTTCCTCAAGGCGCATCGGCCTGCTTAGGCGGGGGCGGAGAGGAAGCTCCGGTTCTGTATCATAGGGATTGTCATGTTCAATCGATCACGCTTGATTTGTGCTGCCGCCTTGACGATCGCCGGTCCGGCGGCGCTCTTTGCCCAGTGGCTGGACTATCCGACTTCCGGAGTGCCGCGCACACCGGACGGCAAGCCTAACCTCACCGCTCCGGCTCCGCGCCTGGCCGACGGAAAACCCGACCTCTCGGGTATGTGGGCTTGGGTAACCCTCGGACCACCGTGCGGGGCAAAGTGCACCGACACGCAAATCTCCCGCGAGTTTATCAATATCGCTTCCACGCTGAAGAATCGCTTGCCTTACCAGCCGTGGGCAGCGGAGCTGGTCAAGAAACGGAGCATCGAGCAGGGTCTGGACCCGAACGTTCATTGCATGCCGCGCGGCGCTCCGCGAATCTGGACCGACGATTATTACAAGCGAGTCTTCCATGTCCCCGGCCGTTTGATCATCCTGACCGAACGCAATATGCAGTACCGGCAGATATTCCTGGATGGCCGCGCGTTTCCGAAGGATCCCAATCCGACTTGGAACGGGTACTCAGTCGGTCATTGGGATGGCGACACGCTGGTGGTGGAAACCATCGGTTTCCGAGACGATCTTTGGTTAGATGCCGCCGGAAATCCACTCACCGAGCAAGGCAAAATGACCGAAAGGATCCGGCGGCCCAACTACGGGAACCTCGAGGTCGAGATTACGATCGACGATCCGAAAGCATACACCGCGCCATGGACGGTGAAGATCAATCAGCCTCTGGTGCTCGACAGCGAACTCATCGATTATTACTGCCTGGAGAACGAGCGAGATTCGACGCACATGAAACAGCAGGACCAACCGATCTCGACTCCAACTCCGCAGTAGCGGCGCCTGTGCGAACGGCTCGTCGCGGCCCGGCTCTGAATTTGGTAACGTCGTCACGCTGAGGAGGTAACTTTATGAGGATCCGATTGTGCGTCCCGCTGCTTGCTGCGCTTCCGGTGATCGCTCAGGCCCCGAACTCGCTGCCACCAGACATCCACCCCGTGACGCTGTCGCGGCTGCCCCCGGTGACTGCGGGAGACCTGGACGAAGAGGGACAGCGTCTTCTAGCCGCGAGGACCGACTACAAGCCAGGGCCGGGACCGGGCCACGTCTCGATCTACAGCCCGAGACAGCTCGATCTGGGTATCCCGTCAGGTGCGAAGAGCCCGGTCGGTCCTCGAATCTTTCAGCTTGCGGTGCTGATAACCGCTAGGGAGATCGACCAACAGTACGAATGGACCGCGCACGAACTGGCGGGCCGGCGGCAGGGCTTGGAGCAATCGGTCATTGATGTCGTCAAGTACAACCGGGACGTGGCGGGACTTTCCGACAAGGACGCGACTCTGATCACTTTCGGGCGCACGCTGTTTCGCGAACACCGAGTCAGCAGCGAACTTTGGCAAAAGATGGTAAGCCAGTTCGGGCGTCAGCGTACGGTCCAGATCATGATGATCATGGGCGAATACTTCAAAGCAGGTTTCATGATGAACGCCGTCGATCAGCACCTTCCGCCAGAGCGCGAGGCACTCATGCCAGTATTGAAGAAATAATTTGCGGAACAGCGGCGGTCCGGTCCACTGCTCCGGTCGTAGGCAACCAGCGTGCCGAGGTTACCGCCTTCGAGCGGCAGTGGTTGAGCTGCATGTCAGCGACGGGCCGTTTTCCGTCCAAGTGACGGGGGAACCTTAGTTTCCGCTATCGCCACTTATCGCCAACCTCCCACTTTTCAGAAACGAAAGGCGGGGCAACACTCATCTCGACGCGTTGTCCTGAAGGTAAAAGGTGTTTTCTTGCTTGGCAATGATCTGGACCGGGGCAGAGTTCATTTGCCCAAATCCGTTTCCCCAATCGTTCGTCGGCCTGTTCGGGGGATGCAGTTGCTTGCGGGCTTCGATCCGCCCGAAGATTACGGCCCAATGCTGCTTCACCTGCCGTGTGCCCCCGCCATCCTTGCCTAAGAATGCGATCTCCTCCAACCCGAGGGAGGTCGTGCGGTGCACTGATGCGAGTTTCTCGTCCAGCGCGTGTGAATCAAGGACAAGCAGACCCTTGGGGGGAGTAGGCGCGGAATTGTCGTTCCGAATCCACACCTCGTTCGGCCATTCGTATCCGTCTGTGATTAGTCTCGACTCACACCGGTCCTCACTCAGCCAGACGCCATCAAAATGAGAATCCGCCCACTTCCCAAGCAGAGCGACCTGTCTTCCGTCATAGGCTGTCGGATCGGCCAGCAGCTCGCAGACCGTGATTGGATGCAATCCTCCCGCCGCAACCAGCGGGCCAGCGTACGTGTAAAACGAACACACCATTTCGATCCTTTTCGCGATCACTGAAAACTTGCTCGGCGGGTGTGAAAAGCACACCGATACATGGTGCTGGATCGGAAGCTGCGGCTCATATTGAAACGAGAAATCAACCTTGAGTCTTCTTCCGGCGCACGGTTGCGGGAAGGTCGTTCCGCTAACGGCAGTTCGTACGGCGCTTGCGAGGGAATCTGGCCCGGTCATGGCGAGAGCGGCTGCCTTCCCTGAAGGATTAATGGTGAAGCCAGCAGACACCAAGCCAGCCAGGCCTGCATCGAGGGCAGCGGCGGGATATAGCGGATGCTCGATCTTCGAGGCACACGCTGCTGACCATGTTTCCTCCGTTGTTGGCGCCATGGCTTGGTTGTTCTGCGCTTCGGCTGTGATATTCAAAGAAGCTGCAAGGACGAGAAGGGCGAAAAGGCTCACCGGCATGTTCTAATTCTTGCCGAAAAACGTTAGCACTCTATCGGAAGTGACGCGGCGAGAGACACTTCGGGCGGGAACTGGGGCCGAGCGCCGCGTCACTTTCGATAGAGCCGTTTGAAGTGAGCCGCTCGCGTTTGCGGCGGACGC